>Ga0310786_10004664_pt1 | contig 18974 bp, 18 predicted proteins | sample AusTroGonzalo_MG_FD_203881 | JGI IMG/M metagenome (GOLD analysis project Ga0310786, IMG submission 203881) | Bovine rumen microbial communities from tropical cattle in Woodstock, Queensland, Australia - Gonzalo_03 (v2) (version 2) | ecosystem: Host-associated > Mammals > Digestive system >... | reverse complement strand
GTTTCTTTTTTGTTTCCATAGTTATATTTTATGCTTTTATTTTAAAAATTGCTTTTTTAATTTCCTGCTCTCCTACAATGCATGGAGCATGACCATCCTGAGGGAAGAATATAACAAATTGTCCAGACTTAATGGTTACATAAGTCTGTGGCTTAGTGTCGCCATACTTAGTCATGTCTAACTCAGCATCATACTCATACTTAGGAAGATCGCATAAAGGAGAATAGCCATAGGTCTCGGCACAAGAAATTGGTATTTGTATATCTACCATTTCTTTATGAGTCTCAATGAATGCAGATTCCTTGGTACGCTGTTTGGCTACTTGAACATTAACAAACAGATTATTACCCTTAATTGGATATTTACCCTCCTCCATAGTTTGGAGATTGTTGTTCTTCAAAAACTCAATAACATCAGCAAACAACGGATTTAATGCCACGTATCTGCCAAGATTCTCAATAGTATCAATTATCATAATCGGAATGATTTATAAGTTTTTTATTTTGTTTGGCGGTGCCCACGGGTATATGTACCCTGAGCGGTAACCTTACCATTTCTATCCTTCTCTACGAAATTTCCATCGCGTACATCGTCCTGATACGTTCCTTCAAAACGATTACCATCTTTATCCTCCTCGACAGCCGTACCATTACGACGGCCATTCTTAAAGGTACCTTTGAACTTAGAGCCATCAGCAAAACGCACAATACACTCACCATTTGGCTGACCTGCCTTGAATGTACCCTCTACAGTATCGCCACTTTTCTTTGTCAGTTTGCCGCGGCCTTCCTGCTTGTCAGCTTTCCACTGTCCTACATAAGTATCGCCGTTACTCCAAACAAATGTACCCTGCCCCTGCTTGTCTCCCTTTAAGAATTGGCCAGTATACTTATCTCCATTGGCATACTTGAATATTCCAGAACCAGTACGCTCGCCTTTAACGTAATCGCCCTCATACACATCGCCGTTCTGGAATTTATAGATACCTCGACCGTTCATCTCGTCGTCGACCCAAGGACCAATATACACATCACCGCCAGAATACTTGAAAGTACCTTTACCCGAGCGCATATTATCCTTCCAATCGCCATCGTACACGGAACCATCACCCCAGTCGTATACACCCTTACCGTTTTTCTTGTCGTTAGACCAGTCTCCCTTGTAATAGGCACCACTTGCGAATGTGTAGATTCCATATCCTGAACGTTTGTCGAGTTTCCACTCGCCATCGTACTTATCACCATTATAATAGTACATTATACCATGTCCCTGCTGATAATCGCGAAACCACAGACCATCATAACGGTTATTATTCTGGAAATAATAGGTACCTTTGCCGTGTTGCTGATCCTGAAACCATTCACCCTCGTACTTCTCGCCATCAAAAAAAGAGTATGTACCAAAACCCTGGCGCTTACCTTTAACGTACTCGCCCTCGTAGCTGTTGCCATTCTTATAAACAGCCTTACCCTTACCATTGGGTTTTCCCATTAGCATCTCTCCTTGATATTCTCCACCATCCTTAGTGGTTGCCGAACCGAGAGTAATTTTCTGCGCTCCTGCAGTAAATGGCAGAAACAATGTAATTGCTATAATCGAAAGTTTACTTATATTCATTTGAGCTATATTCCTATTTTTATGTGTGCAAATTTAAACAAAATTATCGAGGTTCACAAATTCCACGGTATTATTTTATAAGTTTTTGCGTTTTCATCAGTTTTTTTATTTACCTTTGCACCCATTATGAAGTTTATGGCTATTATCCCTGCCCGATATGCTTCAACAAGATATCCGGGCAAGCCGCTTGCAATACTGGGCGGAAAAACAGTAATTCAAAGAGTATACGAACAAGTGAAAAGCGTGCTCGACGATGTATATGTAGCTACTGATGATGACCGCATATACAATGCTGTAACAGGCTTTGGAGGCAAGGCTGTAATGACACGTACCGACCACAAGAGTGGCACCGACCGTATTGAAGAAGCTGCAGAAAAGATTGGACTGGATGCAGATGTAATTATCAACGTTCAAGGCGACGAGCCTTTCATACAGCCATCACAAATTGAGACACTAATGCATCTTTTTGATGCACCCGAGACTCAGATTGGAACATTAGGCAAACCCTTCGAATCAATCGATGCCGTAGAAAACCCAAATTCGCCCAAGATTGTAACTGACAATCGTGGGTTTGCATTATATTTCAGTCGTAGTGTAATACCATACATAAGAGGAAAAGAGCGTGACAGCTGGTTTGGAGAATATCCTTTCCTGAAGCATCTTGGTGTTTACGCATACCGCCGAGAAGTTTTAGAAGAAATAACAAAGTTGCCCATGAGCAGTCTGGAAAAAGCAGAGAGTCTTGAGCAACTTCGTTGGTTACAGAATGGTTATCGCATCCGCGTGGGTCTTACCGACATCGAAACTGTAGGCATTGACACACCTGAGGATTTAACCCGCGCAGAAGAGTTTCTATTGAAGCATCTGGCGTAATAAATCTTTCTGACGTTCAGACAAATTTGTCGGGAGTTTTACCTGATAGGTAATGATGAGATCACCAAAGGTCCCATCTCCCCTATCATACCCTTTGCCACGCAGACGGACCTTAGTTCCTGGCTGGGTTTCAGGTTTAATCTTAAGTTTTAGTTTCTGGCCGTTTGACAACGTAACAATTACTTCGCCACCAAGCATCGCAGTGTAAAGATCTATTGTTACATTTGCATTCATCTCGCCACTATGCGTTCGTGACTGACGACCGCCAAAGCCTTGGAACCCACCAAAGCCACCACCTTGATGGCCTTTACGACCAAAAAGGTCTTCAAAGAACGAAGAGAATCCACCACCACCTTGAAAACTGCTGAAATCAAAGCCACCGAATGGGTTAGCTCCTCCTTGGCCACCTCCGCCAAAACCATGAAATTGCTCAGCCTCACGCCACTTTTCACCATACTGGTCATACTTGGCACGCTTTTGCGGGTCGCCAATAACATCATATGCCTCCTGAAGTGCCTGAAACTTTGCCTGTGCCTTAGGATCATCAGGATGTAAATCTGGATGAAACTGCTTGGCACGCTTAAGGTAAGCCTTCTTCACATCTTTCTGTGGTATAGTCTTATCTACTCCTAAAATCTTGTAATAATCAATGAATGCCATAATCAAATCCTCCTATTTTTTTATCATAACACAGCAAAAAATGTGCCAAGCCATACTTAAAATAATCAATCAAAAGTTTGGGAAAACCAATTAAATTACGTATATTTGCACCAAAAATTACTAAATAAGAATGAATAAGATAGTTATTTTCCTGATATCTATTCTGCTATCAGTAACATCGGCAGAGGCAAAAAGTTCTAAGACCGTAAAGATAAAGGTCGTTGAGACCAGCGACGTGCATGGCCATTTCTTCCCATATGATTTTATGGAGAAGAAGCCTATTAGAGGTACTCTTTCAAGAGCAAATACCTATATAAAAAGGCAACGCGAAAAATACGGGGAGAATCACTTTCTGCTTATTGACAATGGTGATATTCTGCAAGGTCAGCCCTGTGTTTATTGGTCTAACTACGTAATGCCTGAAGACGAGAATCTGGCTGCATCGGTAATAAATTATATGAAATACGATGCCGAAACTGTGGGTAACCATGACATCGAGCCTGGACATAAGGTTTATGACAAATGGATTCGTGAGGTTCGCTGTCCGCTGCTTGGTGCAAACATTGTAAAAGAGGAATTTAAGAATGCAGAAGCACACCCCGAGCATATCTACACAGGAATAAAGCCCTACTCTGTCCATGAGAAGGACGGTGTAAAGATAGTTGTAATAGGCATGCTGACCCCAGCCATACCTAACTGGCTGAACAAATCGATTTGGAAAGGCCTAGAGTTCGAAGAAATGACATCGTGTGCCAAGAAATGGATTAAATACGTTAAGGAAGTAGAAAAACCCGACCTCATCTTCGGTCTTTTCCACTCAGGACTTAATGGTGGTATAGTCACATCAGAATACGAAGAGAATGCAACAGAGGCTGTGGCTCGCGAAGTTCCAGGTTTCGACATCATATTTTTTGGGCACGACCATCAAGTTCACAACATGTGGGTTACCAATAAAGAGGGTAAGCGCGTGTTGTGTATAGATCCATCGTGCTACGTTGCCAATGTTGCCGAGGCCGAAATAACACTTACCTATAAAGAAGGGCAACTAACTAAAAAATTGATTAAGGGAAACATTGTGAGCGTACTCGACGAAAAGATCGACGAACAAATGATAACCGATTTCCAGCCTGCAATAGACAAAGTCAAGGAATATGTAAACACAAAGATAGGATACTTTAAACACCCAATATATACCCGAGAAAGTTTCTTCGGTAATTCAGCATTTACCGATCTGATCCACAATCTTCAGATGAGTATTTCTAAGGCTGACATTTCATTCAATGCACCTTTGGCATTTGACACGACAATCGATGCAGGAGAGGTTACACAAGCCGATATGTTTAAGCTATATCGCTTCGAAAATCTGTTGTTCGTACTGAAGATGACTGGCGAAGAAGTAAGGAAGCATTTAGAGTTCTCGTACGATATGTGGTGCAACACAATGAAGTCGCCAAGCGACCATGCGCTAAGGCTCAATGATGACGCAAAAGAAGACCAGCAACGCACTGGTTTTCAATACTATACATTCAATTTTGACTCTGCCTGTGGCATCGATTATGTAGTTGATCTTACCCAACCTGACGGAAAAAAAGTTAAGATTCTGCAGATGTCGAATGGCGAGCCTTTTGACGAAAATAAATGGTATAAAGTTGTTATGAACAGTTATCGTGCCAATGGTGGTGGAGAGTTACTGACAAGAGGTGCAGGAATACCACAGGACTCTCTTGAGAATAGAGTACTATTCCACACCGACATGGACCAGCGCCATTATCTAACTGAAGAAATTAAACGTCTGGGAACTATAGACCCACAAAAGAATAACAACTGGAAATTCGTACCCGAAGCATGGGTAAAACCAGCTCTGGAAAGAGACCGTAAACAATTATTCGGAAAATGAAACAGCATTATTTTGTATTCTGTAAAGAAGAACTATTATTAGAAAAGACACCCGATGGCGGATATACAATTCCTTTTCAGGAGGAACCGCCTACAGAAATAAAGCCATGGACAAACGTAATGAACATTACGCCCCTTGATGGTATCGAAGTTAAGACTTACAAAATAGATCATCCCGTATGCGACGATCCACGCTACGAGATGTGCGGATTGCGCCAGTCTTACTATAAACTCGAAAAGGCACTTTATCAGAAAGCCGGGAAATGTCAGGAGTTACTTTATTGGGATGCCAACACCAAATTCTGCGGTGTGTGCGGTGCCCCTATGAAGATGGACACAGAGATATCAAAGAAATGCTCAGAATGCGGCAAAGAGATATGGCCACAATTAGCTACAGCAGTCATTGTACTGATACATAAAGGCGACGAGGTCTTGCTTGTTCGTGCAAAGAATTTCCGTACAGATTTCTATGGTTTGGTAGCAGGATTTGTTGAGACAGGTGAGACATTAGAGGAGGCAGTAGCCCGCGAAGCATTCGAGGAGACTGGTGTAAAAATCAATAACATAAGATATTTTGGTTCACAGCCATGGCCCTACCCTTGCGGACTTATGGTTGGGTTTAATGCCGATTATGTATCAGGCGACATCCACTTACAAAAAAGCGAAATAGCAAAGGGAGGATGGTTTAAACGTGACAACCTGCCTACCATTCCGGAAAAATTATCTATAGCAAGGATGCTACTCGATGCATGGCTGGACGAGAACAGCTAGTACTCAATCAGTTTCATTGATGACACACCTGTATAACTGATGGTCGACTCTACCATATAACATGTCGCACCATCAGGAATACATAGTGTTGCATTAAAATGCAACCCCTCAGCATCAATATGACTATACTCCATATTGGCTAAGATAGCCTCATCAAGGAATGTATCAGGAACCAATCCTTTGTATTGTTGTTTATTGAAATCGCTCGAATATAACTTATTAGCACCCAAGAAAACGCTTATATGCATTATGTTGTCATAATAAACATTTTCCACCTCAAGTCCATCTTCGTTATATGAGCGTTTTGTTACCTTGTATTTAGTAGGATTGATGGCGATGTACCAATGGTAACGTTTACCATTATAAGCAACAACCGAGTCTATTTTTACCTGATGAGTATAAGTAAGTATGCTTGGAGCTGTATGCTCATTTCCAACTCCATCTTCGGGCTCATCACTCTTTTCCAATTTCAGTAAATCACCATTTTGATTATTGAACCAGAAGAGATGTTCTGTTTGTTTAACGATACCATAGGATGTTCCAGAACCAAGATAAAGCGAATCCTCATAAATTCTGAAATAGGTAGGCATACTTGTTGCATCAGAGAAATATATCGTATCACCATTTACCTTGAACGACACGTCCCCACTCTCCTCGTCTATCCAGACGCCTTGCATCATAGCTTTAGCCTCTTTATCCTCAGGCAATACAGATGAGTCGTTCTGGTTACAAGCAACCAGAACACTCATCAATAATGATATCGTTAATAATTTCTTCATTTACCTATACAATGATACTCGAAGCCGTTTTCATCCAACTCCTCCATATCGAATATATTTCTGCCATCTATAACCAATGGTCTCTTCATAGCCTTCTTGATAACGCCCCATCCAGGCAGACGGAATTCCTTCCATTCTGTGAGCAATAACAAAGCATCGGCATCAAGAACCACATCGTACATATCACGGCAATAAACAACTTTATCACCTATTCTTCGCTTACACTCATCCATAGCAATTGGATCGTAAACACGAACATTACATCCTGCGTCTAGTAGCAAATCAATCATAACCAATGCTGTAGACTCTCGCATATCATCTGTCTCAGGTTTGAATGAGAGACCCCACATGGCAATAGTCTTACCCTTCAGAGCATCTTTACTACCATAAGCCTTAACAAGTTTTTCAAAAAGAACGCTCTTCTGTTTCTCGTTTACACGTTCAACAGCTTTAAGTACCTCCATCGAATAACCATTCTGATCAGCTGTCTTGATAAGAGCCTTTACATCTTTAGGGAAGCAAGAACCACCATATCCACAACCTGCATAAAGGAACTTGCGTCCGATACGTGTATCAGAACCGATGCCTGCACGTACCATATTAACATCAGCACCAACACGCTCACACAGATTAGCAATATCATTCATAAACGAAATACGAGTGGCCAACATAGAATTGGCAGCATATTTGGTCATCTCTGCCGATGGAATATCCATGAATATAACGCGGAAGTTATTTATCAAGAATGGTTTGTAGAGCTTTGTCAGCGTCTTCTTGGCCTTCTCACTCTCAACACCAACAACCACACGGTCAGGACTCATAAAGTCCTTGATTGCATTACCCTCCTTAAGGAACTCCGGATTAGATGCAACATCAAATTCAATGTTAACACCACGCTTATCCAGTTCTTCTTCAATAGCCTTACGTACCTTCTTTGCAGTACCAACAGGAACAGTACTCTTTGTAACTACAACTACGTATTTCTTAAGGTTTTGACCAATAGTCCTAGCCACCTGTAGCACATATTTCAAATCAGCTGAGCCGTCCTCATCAGGAGGGGTACCTACGGCTGAGAAAACGATCTCTACATCATCTAATACTGAAGCGAGATCAGTAGTAAACTTCAATCGACCAGCAGCAACATTCTTCTTAACCAACTCGTCGAGTCCAGGTTCATAGATGGGTATTTCGCCATTCTTAAGGCGTTCAATCTTATTCTCATCTACATCTACACACGTTACATTTGCACCAGTATCGGCAAAACATGTTCCCGATACCAAACCTACATAACCGGTTCCTACAATAGCAATATTCATATCGATAACTTTAAATTTTCTGCAAAGGTACACTAAAAATTTCATTTATCACGCAATTTTAAGTTTCTTTTATTTGTTTATCTCGTTTTTTTGATGTAATTTTGCACCCGTGATTGAATTAGAAAGACATATTGAGATACTATTGCTCAACAACGACTGCGTTATAGTACCAAATTTAGGTGGTTTTATGGCGCATCATGTTGAAGCACGATATGATGAGGAGGATTGTATTTTCCTCCCCCCTCTTCGTACGCTAGGATTTAACCCACAACTTAAGATTAACGATTCTCTTTTGGCTCAGTCGTATATAGAAGCCTACGACATTAGTTACCCTGAGGCCATTCAGCGTATAGAAGACGAAGTTAATGAACTTACACAGCATCTGCAGAATGAAGGAAGATATGAGCTTAATAATATAGGTATATTAGAGCTTAATGAGGATGGAAACTATGTGTTCAATCCATGCGAGGCAGGAATCCTGTCGCCAAGTCTATATGGACTGAATTCTTTTGAGATGAGAACCATACAGATGGTTAGCTCTGAGACAGTTATCGAGGAGCCTGTGAAAGAAGCAGCCAAGGAGACGCCAAATGTTGTTAAGTTAGAACATCCTATGAAACATCTGATGGAGGACACCACAGAGAATTCTGAAGAATCTATCGACGAGTTGGAAGATGACGAAAACGATGTTGTTAGGATTAAGTTCACATGGATTCGCAATGCTGTTGCAGTTGCAGCGATTCTGCTTGCAGTATTCTTTGTTGCAATGCCTACTGGCCAGACCGAGATGATGACACGCACAATAAGCAATCTGAACAACCAGTTGCTTTTTGGAATGATGTCATCAAAAGACACTAACACTAGCGCTATAGATTTTAAACGCAAGGATGTTCATAAGCCCACAAATAAAGCATCAGAGGCTATACTTGATACAATTAAACCTGCTGAAGTAGCCAAGCCTACAATCAAACCTGCTAAGCGCGAAGGCTATTGCATTGTATTGGCCAGCCAAGTTTCAAAGCATAATGCAGAAGATTTCATCATTCGTCTTGCTAAACGCGGTTATGAGGGCGCAGAAATCTATGTCCATAACAATGTAACCCGAGTTGTATACGGACATTTTGAAAATCAAAGCGATGCATATAAGAAACTACAAAAGATTTCTCGAGAAAAAGAATTAGAAGAAGCTTGGGTTTATAAATATAACGAGAAGAGCGAATGAAAAGAGTACGCTGTCCTAAGTGTGACCAGTATATAACATTCGACGAGACCAAGTACGAAGCAGGTCAGTCGTTGGTATTTAAGTGCCCCGATTGTGGCAAGGAGTTCGGAATTCGCATTGGCGTAAGCAAACTTCGTGAACGTCAAAAGGACGAGAATCCCGATGAGAAGGCCAATGAAGAAGGATGCGGTTCTATTGTTGTAATTGAGAACGTATTCCACTATAAGCAGGTAATTCCTCTACGTATGGGCGACAACATTATTGGCCGTTATCAGAAAGGAAATCCTGCAAATACAGCTTTTGAGACTGTTGACCCAAGCGTAGATTTGAATCATTGTACTATTACCGTTAGCCGCGACAAGAAAGGTGGCTTGCGTTATACTCTGAAAGATAATAATAGCAACACTGGGACATTTATTGATAATGTGGAACTTACTCCAAAAGAGCGCCGCGTAATCAGTAATGGGACCCTGTTTACTTTAGGAGCAACATCCATCATTCTTCGAACATCTGAAGAAGAATAAAACCATTATGGATAATAATACAGATAATAAAAAATGGGTGGCATGCTGGGGCAATGCTACTTCTATAACCAATCGACGTGAGGCAACATATGCCAAAGACCTAACATTACGCTACCCTATCAGAATGTGTTTTAGCGGTAGTATGCTGCGTTTCCGTTTCTCAAACCTCACAGGAACAGAACCTGTAAAACTTTCTAAATTATTTGTTGGTCATACTCCTATCACATTCCATGGCGAGAGAAACATTACTCTTATGCCAGGAAAAGAAACCGAGAGTGACGCAATAAGTTACAATGTTAATAGAGGTGACACTATAAATGTGAGTTTCTATCTGGCAGATTTCACACAAATGAACAGCGGAACACTCATTACAGGTCCGTTATCCAAAGGATCCTATGCCTATGGTGACTATACCGATACAGACGAATTACCCATTAACCTAAGTCGGAATACCAACTGGTTCTACTTCTTAAATACCATTGATATACTGACGTCAACAGATAATCATGCTATAGTATGCTATGGTGACTCAATAACAGCTCAATCATGGCCGGATTATATGGCATTACAGGCATTCGGATCAAATGCAGCTATCATTCGTCGTGCCGTAAGCGGAACACGCATCCTACGACAGTATGATTGCATAACATATCAGGCATACGGCTTAAAGGGAGCCACGCGTTTCCCCATTGAGATGAAAGTTGCAGGTGCGACAGATGTTATTATTCAGCACGGAATTAACGATATTATACACCCTGTTGGTACAGACGTAAACCCATTCCGTCCGTGGAGCGACCTACCCACGGTTGAGGAAATGGAGCATGGTGTTGAGGACATATACGTAAAACCTGCCAAGGCAATGGGATTAAAAGTATGGAGCGGCACACTTCTGCCAATTTACGGCTGGCGCACATACAATGAGGACCGCGAGAAAATGCGACAGGAATTTAATGAGTGGCTGCGCACATCGCCAATCTTTGACGGTTGTATAGATTTTGATGTAGCAGTACGCAGCGTTACAAATCCCAAAGCATTTGCAGAAGGCTATGACAGTGGAGATCATCTACATCCAAGCGAACGTGCATATGAAACAATGGCACATGCTGCTATACACAAGCTGATTCGCTACATGCCACAATATGATCACGAAGAATCATTTTGATTTGTGTGTTTAGTGGAGCTGGAGGGAGTCGAACCCTCGTCCGCACAAGGAAACCATACGCTTTCTACACGCTTATCTTGGTCTTAATTTTCGTGCTGCAGCAAGACCCAAGCCACCAACTACAGCCTTATCTCCTAAAACTTCATCCATGCATCGGAGCCTACACAAACTATTTCCGATTTAACCTGCGCCGCTTAATCTTTGGATTCGGAACAACATCCTCGGAGCGACGTCTCGTTCTCCTACCTTGTAAGAGAATAAAGCCAGTAATCTACTATACTTCGATTAGGCAGCGAGAGCATACTCATTGTTGCCAATTAATTTTTCGAGAACTCAGATTATGGAGGGAACTCTCAAGCCTCCGCGTGCTTACGTACCATTTCATCTCGCCGTCAAATCCAGTCAACCCCAAGACTAAAATAGTCGTAATTATGAATCGCTCACTAGCAATTCGTCTGCAAAGATAGTACTTTTTCTGATATTAACAACATTATTACATAAAAAATTAGTATTTTTGTCCCCGAATTCTATAATAATAAGATGTAAATAGCGTTTATATATTAAATGAAGAATAATATGAAACCAACAATAAGTAAGATGATTGTACCCGTATGTGCAATCATATTGTTATCAGCATGTTCTACACCAAAGAACATAACCTACTTTCCAGAAGTAACAAATGGTACAACAATATCAATTGCAGCTAGCAAAGGTATAACATTTAAGAAAAACGATAGACTATCGATAGTTGTAAACACAAAATCGGTAGAATTAAACAACATACTTAACATGCCTGTTAATGCCAGGATTATTGGTAGCACCGAGATGCAATCATTAAGCCAAAGCCAGGGCGTTTCTGGATATATCATTGATTCTGATGGAGATATAGATTTCCCACTAATTGGCGAAGTAAAAGCTGAGGGATTGTCAAGAACCGAACTTGCCAGCCACCTCAAAAAACTGCTTGCAGATAAAAGCGTAGCAAAAGATGCTGTTGTTACAGTTAACTTCCTGAATATTGGATATTCTATTATTGGTGAAGTAAACGCACCAGGCTTTTTTACTTTTGAAAATGACAAGACTACACTACTGCAAGCATTAAGCCGCGCTGGAGATATGAACATATATGGAAACAGGAACAATGTGAAAGTAGTAAGAATGAATGGTGATAAGCAAGAAATATACGTTGTAAATATGCAAGATACTGATGCACTTATGAAATCACCAGCCTACATACTGCAACAAAACGACGTAGTATACGTAGAACCCAACAACTATCGCAAACGTCAATCTACAGCAAATGCCAGTGAGATAACCAGAGCATCATTCTGGCTATCAGCTATATCTGCAATTGCTACATTATCGGTACTTATCTTCAAATAAATGTAACAATCATGGACCAGACTATTACAATAAGAAGTTTTTTTAAGGCATGCATAGATGAATGGAAATGGTTTGCCACATCAGTAACCATAATAATGCTTTTGGCAATAACATATCTTATCATCACACCTCCGAAATACACCAAAGAAGCACAAGTATTGGTTAAGGAAGATAGTGGAATGGGTAGCATTATGGGACAGTTAGGTGGTCTGGCGGAGCTTGGTGGCATTGTGGGTTTTGGTTCATCAAATGTATATAATGAACTTTATGCAATGCAGTCACCTTGGCTGCTATTGAATGTCGTAAACCAACTTCATTTGGACATAACATACACTATAAAGGGAATACGTAACCAGGATCTTTATGCAGAGACTCTGCCCATAACAGTTGATTTCAAGAATCTTACGGAAGAAGACGATGTAAGAATGAAACTTGACCTGAAGAAGAATGGCGATTTCAAGATATATAAAATAAAGAAGAACGACGACAAATACAGCGACGAGCTAACAGGACACGTTGGCCAGATACTTAAAAGTTCTATTGGCAACATTGAAGTAAAGTCTACCCCTGCCCTTGCCAAGATGGAAGACAACGAAGTAACCATTACAGTTAAACGCACGGAACCGATGGCAATGGTGGATTTCATAAAGAAAAAGAGACTAAATGTGGTTGTTGGCAGTCGCGATGCATCGATTATCGACATAAAATATAAAGACGTGTCTAAACAAAGAGCAAAGGATGTAATAAACGCCATAATCGAAGAATACCGCAAAGAAAGCAACGAAGACAGAGATGCACAGATGGCTGTATCAGAAAGATATGTAGTTGAGCGACTTGCTTCGCTCGAGACAGAACTTAAAACTCTAGATCAGCGTGTGGCCAACTACAAGAGCAAAACCATGATACCAGATCTTGAAGTCATGGCTAAAGTATATGCAGAAAGTGCTAAAGATATATCTACTGCCCACATGGAATTGAGCAATCAACTCTACGTAGCCCAAGCTATCAGAGACTATCTGCGCAATGAGTCGAATAAAGACGAGCTACTACCAGCATTACTGGTTACCGATAACAAGGGACTAGCTGATCAAGTTAGCGAATACAACGCCCTGCAGCTGCAACGTAACAAGATTATTGCCAGCTCAAGCAAAGAAAGCCCACTGGTTAAGGACATCGACAAGCAGCTTTCTGCCATGCATGATGCAGTTCTAGCCTCGGCAGATAACGCAATAAAACAACTTAAAGTTCAACTTAAAAGCGTAACTGCCAAAGAAAACGAGGGCAAACAACTGCTTGCTTCAGCTCCAGTTAAGGCTATCGGCGGACTGACTGACGAGCGCGACTGGAAGGTATTAAACGAGATATATGTTTTCTTGCTCCAGAAGCGCGAGGAAGCACAGATGTCAAAAGCTCTGAAAACAGATATCAGAGTACTCACTCCCCCACTTGGTGTAAAGAAGCAAAGTGCACCAATTACAAAAAACATTATCTTTGGAGCATTACTATTAGGTCTCTTTATCCCTGCATGCCGTGTTTTTATTCGCGAACGTAACGCAAGATAATTGCGACTTATGAATTTCCTCATTGTTATATTACTCATAGCACTACTCCTACTGTCATGGAAATATATCCTGAAGTTGGAGCCAGCTGGTGTTTTTGCAACAATGTGGATAGTGCTAATATCAATAATACTATGCTGTCAAGGTTTTGTTATTGTAAAATACACCGGCTTATTATTCATCATAGCATGCGTTTTTTCATTTCTCATCGGAACCGCATTTATTCAAACATATTATACTCCATGCAGCAAACCTAACAAGAAAATGGTATTCAAAGGAAAGCAAGCATGCATATTGATGACAATTCTGTTCTTTGTAGCATTCTTGAATCCTATATACACCATCATACTTCATGGTTTTAATCCTGTGGATATTTTTAACATAGGAACACTTTTAAAAATGAACAATACTATATCTGTCGACAGATATTCTGGAGCAGAATATACAAATCCTGTTAATCAGATTTTACTGGTTTTTTCATATACAGCCCCACTGTTTGGTGGTTTTTGCTATAGGATGGTAGGCCGATATGGGAAAACGGTCAGCCTGCTATCTGTTATACCATGCGTGTTCGTTGCCTTTACCCAGGCAATGAAAATGGGAATGATAACAAGTGTATTCTTATGGATTTGTGGATTTCTTGTATGCTCATACAGTTATAATCTATCTTTAAAAATCAAAACCAAATATATTATTATTCTTACTAGTAGCGGTTTTCTGTTTTTCGGATTACTGTTTTTATCAATGATACTCCGAACCGGTGAATTAAGTGAGCGTATAGTTGAAGATATCACAAATAAATTTTACACATACGCTTTTGGATATGTTCCATGTTTCGATATATGGTTTGATAATAACAATATTTCAGAATATACTTACGGAGCAAAAACTTTCTTTGGAATATCAAATGCCCTTGGCATATTAGAGCGAGCAGCCGGTATTTATCAAGAATGGATACCTTTTGGAAAAGACGGTTTTAAAGGAGAAAGCAATGTATATACAGTATTTCGGGTTTTAGTAGAAGATTTCGGACCTGCACCAAGCTGTCTTGTCTTAATGGGATTAGGAGGTTTATCAAGCATAACCACCCAAAACATAAGGGCACACTACAATATTTTTATTAGTCAGATTGTATTATCAGCCATATACGCTTATATTCTATGGTCTTTTGTAACATCCTTCTTTGCATACACCAGTTATTTAGCCATGTTTGTTGTGGTTTACATACTATTACATTTTGTTCAACAAATAGAAGATACGAATAGATATGTCTCAAGCAACAATTAAGCAGAAGCTTTCATCAAAAATGGGCAAAGATGTTATCTGGACCTTCTCCATCCAGATAGCAATCATGCTATGCTCGTTTGCTATTACTAAATTGCTAAGTAATCGTCTTAATATAGAAGACTTTGGGCAGTATAATGTAATCAAGCGATCGGTCCAGGTTCTATCATTCGTCATGTTGGCTGGTGTAGGCATAGCTTTACCAAGATATATACCTCTTTATCAGAAGAATGAACAGCCAAGACCTATAGGCACGCTGTTAGCATCTTCGCTTATATATATTGTAGGTGTAACTGCTATTGTATGCCTTATATGTCTCTTATTTAGCAATAAAGTAGAACTGATATTATTAGGAGACTCGGGAAATATCCTACTCTTACTTATTGTATTAGCCTACGCTTTTGCAATGGCAATGTCTCAATTTGCATACGCCTACTATCGAGGAACAGGAAATTACGTCTGGTACAATGGAGTACAATTGGGCATACAACTGGCACTGATACTTCCACTTATTATATTACCCGCCCTTAACACTACAAACGTCTTTGTGTCATGGCTTGTAGTAACAGTAGTTCTTGTTTGTTATATTATTGGCAGAAAGATACGCATAAAAATCGACGATATAAAGAATATCGGAACAGAGTTGAAGACAATAGTTAAATATTCATCAGGGCGCCTAGTTGCAGATTTCTTTCTGTTTTCTCTATCGGCCTTCCCTCTTATTTATATAAGTAACACTTACGGACTCAAGCCTACTGCTTACTTTTCAGTTGGACTAACATTTGTAGCTATGGTGTCGCCTCTATTCTCATTTATTGGCATCATATTATTACCCTACGTGGCTGAATGTATCGCAAAGAATGAGATGAAGAAAGCCAACCGTGTTATCAACAATCTTGCATACTTATATATTATTACAACAATAGTAATTACTGTTATAATATATGCCTTTACCGGATTCCTTACCTCACTGTTTTTCTCTGATAGCTATCTCAACACGATAGATATTTCGCACATTATTATACTATCCATATTACCACAGGCATTTTATCTGTTATATCGCAACCCAATCGATGCAATCTCTGTGGTGCCATATAACACATTGATAATTGGAGTCTGTCTTGTTTTGATGATAATATCCTTCTGTCTTTCTACTACACTTACACAATTTGCATGGGCATATTTGGGAATATCAATTCTGCAAGGAGGCCTGTCGTGGCTAACATGGGTTATACTTCAAAGAAGAAAAATATGAAACGAGTAGCACTATTCTGTGTAAGTTACGAATCTGACAATGAGTTGGAAACATATCGTCAATCGTTAGAAAAAGCTTCCAATAAAGCTGGCGAAAAGATTGACCTTGATATTTTTGTGGCCAAAAACACCAAAGAGAACAATCCTGGATATTTTGGTGCCATAAAGAAACTTATGCAGAATGTTGACATCAAATCATACCATTATTTCATAATCAGCAATGTAGACCTGACCGTTGAGGAAAATTTCTTCATAAAGCTTGCTGATTATAACTGCACAGAGAATATTGGTTGGATAGCGCCACAAATATGGTCTGCACAGGAATCACGAGATTTGAATCCGAAGATACAGAGCAGATATCCTTATTATAAAATAAGAGCACTTCAATTTCTCCATAAACACCCATACCTGCACAACATATATAGTAAAACATTATACAAAAGAAAAAGAGTACATTCATCCGAAGAGAGGAACATATATGCCGGACATGGATCATTTATCATATTAACAAAGGAATACGTAGAGGAATGTGGCATTATTGATTATCCAATATTCCTATTCTGTGAAGAATTGTATTTGGCGGAATCATGCAGAAAATCAAATCTTTTTGTAAAATATGTTCCTAATTTAAAAGTATATGACAGGGAACATGTATCAACAAGCCATATGCCTGTTAAGGAATACAGCTATCAAAACTATAACGCTGTGAGCTATATCATTAATAAGTTCTACAAATAGTCTATAATCACATAACAAGTTACGTATAAAAAACGCTTATAACAAACTTTCTTGCAATAAATATACGATATTCGACAAAAAAGTAGTACCTTTGCACGCGATTAAAAATATATTAGTATAATTAATGCCTCAAGGCATAATAAAAACGTATTATATACGTTTAACAAAAAAAACAAGTAGGATGGCCATCAAATTAATGTATATAGCGAATGAACCTCGTATTGCCAAAATTGCAGAAAGCAACGGTGTCGACCGTATATTTGTAGATTTAGAAGTACGTGGCAAAGCTGAAAGACAAGGACATATTGATTCCGTAAAGTCTCATCATAGCTTAAACGACATATCGAGAATTAAGGATACGCTAACAAATTCGGATTTGTTGGTGCGTTCTAATGCAATGAATTCAGAATCAAAAGAGGAGATAGAAGAGATTGTTAGTCGTGGAGCTGATATAGTAATGCTCCCAATGTGGACATCAGTTGATGACGCAAAAAGATTTCGTGACTATATTAACGGAAGAGCAAAGGTAATGCTACTTCTGGAAACTATTCCTGCAGAAAAAATACTTGATGAGGTCCTGGATCTTGATGGTATCGACGAGATTCTGATAGGTCTCAACGATCTGCATCTTCAGTACAAGATGAAGTTTCTGTTTCAATTGCTGGCCAATGGAAAGATTGACGAACTGATGAATAAGATGGTTAACAAAGGTAAACCATGTGGATTCGGAGGTATTGCAAGTCTTGACAAAGGCATGATTTCTGGTAGAAACATACTGGCAGAACATTATCGTCTGAAATCAAGTATGGCAATACTCTCACGTAGCTTCTGCGATACAACGAGAATAACTGATGTGGACGAAATCCAGAAGATTTTCCATCATGGTATTAAGGAAATAAGAGACTTCGAAGAGTTCCTAACCCATCAATCTTACGCATATTTCGAGACTAACCACCAAGAGGTAATAAGAAAGACCAACGAGATTATTAACAGATAAGTAATGGAATTAAACTATGCCCTACTGAGAGAAATAAAACAGGAACAAGAAGGTGCTTATTATCTTCTTGATACTGATCAGTTTACTCAGAACTACAGGGAATTGTTAGATGCCTTCCGTCATTACTATCCCAACACTTATATAGCCTACTCTTACAAAACCAACTATACCCCAAGACTATGCAAAATAGTCGACGAACTTGGCGGATATGCCGAGGTTGTGTCAGCTATGGAATACGAAATCACAAAACGACTGAATATTCCAACAAGCAAAGTACACTTTAACGGTCCTTTCAAAGATATCGATGCAGTAAAAGAAATAATACTTGGTGGGGGGTGCGTTAATCTGGATGATTATATTGAAGTGCCCACCATTATAAAATTAGCTAAAGAACATCCTGACAAGACCATACGTATTGGTATTCGATGTAATTTTAAGATTAACGATGGAGTAACATCGCGTTTCGGTTTCGACGTAACAAATCCATCGTTTAACGAACTAGTAAAGGAACTATCAGCAAAAAAAAACATTCAGATCATTGGCATACAATGCCACTATGCATGCAGAACTTTAGAAACATGGAAGCCAAGAGTCGAAGGCATTTGTAAGCAATATGACTGCATTTCATGTAACTCTCTGGAGCACATCGACTTAGGCGGAGGACTTTTCGGAAAGATGAAAGATTCTCTTAAAGTCCAATTCAGCACCCCTATCCCTAATTATAGCGAATATGCAAAAGAGGTCGCGGCATTTATAGCCGAGCATTTTGCAGAGTTACCTGACAAGCCTGCTCTATTCATAGAACCTGGTAGCGCGTTGGTAGGCGATGCAATGAAATTTGTAGCCCCAGTAGTTAGCATAAAGAATATAAGAGGCAAGGCTATTGCAACACTTCAAGGGAGCGTTTACAATATTAACCCGACTCTTAATAAGAAGAAT
>Ga0310786_10004663_pt1 | contig 18977 bp, 11 predicted proteins | sample AusTroGonzalo_MG_FD_203881 | JGI IMG/M metagenome (GOLD analysis project Ga0310786, IMG submission 203881) | Bovine rumen microbial communities from tropical cattle in Woodstock, Queensland, Australia - Gonzalo_03 (v2) (version 2) | ecosystem: Host-associated > Mammals > Digestive system >... | reverse complement strand
TCAAACCTGAGCGTTAAATTTTGGCGGTATTAGGCCCGCCCGCCTTGGACTTGGTTACACATTCGACATCGCATAGCGGAAATCCTCCAGGCTTTCTCTTTTCGGAGCGCCTCGTTCATTTGACGGGATTAATTTAAAAACTTAACCCTACTAGTCCAATAGGAAAATAGGGAGAACTATAAAAATTTTTAAGAAAAATGCGTTTCTTATAGTCTTTAGCTATAACAAGACCACGGTTTTGATAATAACAAGGTGTTTTGAGGGGTAAATTGGGCTTCAATAATTGTAAATTGGGTGAATCTATGAAAAGTAAGCTTGAAAAATTTTTCGTTGCGTTAATTGCGGCGTGTATTGCGCTTGCGTTTTCAGGTTGCAAAGAAAAAGAATCACAAGTAGAAAATATTAATGATTTGCCTGTGGCCCACGCCCCAAAAGTTGATGTAGCAGAAATAAGGGATTCTAGTGATGTTACGCTTCGTTTAAAAGGCAGCTTTGTTTTGTCTGAGGAATCTATAAAGCAATCAGAACGCATTCATCTTTCTACGGAAGATATAAAGCGGGCAGAACGCAAACAACCTGGTCCTCGTTCGGCTTCTCGATCGTATTTTAATCCTAAAGATTTTAGTATAAAGAGTGAAAATGGTGAGGGCCGTGCCGCTCCTGATATTATGAAGGTTTTGCGTCGGCGTGTTCCCGAACTTCGCCTAATCTACAACAAGCATTTAGAAAAGAAACCTGGTTTTGAAGGTAAGATTGTTATAGAATTCACGATTACACCGAAAGGTAAAATCACCAATATTTCCATTGTTTCTTCAAATACTTATTTCGAAGAATTTGATAGTGAAATTGTGAAAGCTGTTAGTCGTTGGAAATTTCCCAAGATTAAATCCGGCAATACAATGGTCAAGTTGCCGTTTTTGTTTTATGAATGATTATTGTAAGTCAAATTTATTATTTGACGAGTGTTTTTCCATTGACGTTTTGACAATATATCCATAAAACATTGTTTTTGGAGTGCAAAATCCCCCTTTTTTAGGGGTATTTTTTTTGCAGGAATATGAACGGGAGGACTCTATGAAGTTCGGATCTACTTTGTCTTTGACAATTTCTGCCGGTTTGGTTTTGGCAGCTTCTGCGTTTGCTCAGCCCAACGATGAATGGAATGGCAAGCCTAGAATTTTTGGCGTGAATACGCTTACACCGCATGTGACTTCGATGCCGTACACGACTGTCGAAGAAGCTGTGAAAGGCGATCGCCACGCTTCGGAATGGTACCAGACGCTTTCGGGCAAGTGGAAATTTTTCCATGTTGAAAAGCCTGCTCAGCGCAATAATGATTTCTATAAGGACAATTACGATGTGTCCAAGTGGGATGAAATCAAGGTCCCGAGTTCTTGGCAGATTCTTGGCTACGACCATCCGATTTACACGAACGTAATTTATCCGTGGTCTCAGAACAACCGCGTTTCTGCGCCTTATGCTCCGACTGATTTTAACCCGGTCGGCCATTATCGCCGTACGTTTACGGTTCCCGAAAAGTGGGATGGCAAGCGCATTCGTTTGCACTTCGAAGGTGTTGAATCCGCTTATTATGTGTGGGTCAACGGCAATTATGTTGGCTATAGCGAAGACTCTTTCACTGGCCATGAATTCGATATCAACAAGTACCTCCGTAAGGGTGAAAATAACATCTCCGTGCAGGTGTTCCGCTGGTGCGATGGTTCTTGGCTCGAAGACCAGGACTTTATCCGTCTTTCCGGCATTATGCGTGATGTCTATATCTACGCTGTGCCCGAAGTCCACATTCAGGATTTCCAGATTGACGCAACTCTTACGAACGGTTACAAAGACGGTCTCTTGAAAACGACCGCCTGGATTTACAATTCCACGGGCAAGGAATCTGGAGATTTCACTGTAGAACTTTCTCTCTATGATGCATCTGGTGCCGAAGTGATTAAGCCCTCTGCTCAGAAAGTTTCTGGCATTGGTGTAAGAGGCGAAAAGAGTGTTCACTTTGAACTCCCGCTTTCTTCTCCGAAGCGCTGGTCGGCTGAAACGCCGGACCTTTATAGTGCTGTGCTTACGTTGAAGGATGGCTCAGGCAAGATTGTTCAGGTCGAAAGTAACAAGATTGGTTTCCGCAAAATCGAAATCAAGAAAGAAAATGGTGCTCCGCGTTTGTTAGTAAATGGCATGCCGGTGAAGTTCCATGGCGTAGACCGTCACGAACTCGATCCGGATAATGGCCGTGCAGTCACTTACGAACGCATGGAAAAAGACGTCATTCTCATGAAGCAATTCAATATCAACGCGCTTCGTATGTCGCACTATCCGAACAATCCGATGATGTACGATCTTTGCGATAAGTACGGTATTTACGTGATTGACGAAGCCAACGTCGAAAGCCACGGTGCCAACAACGATCTTCCGAAGAATAGCGATGATTGGCGCGCTCCGGCTGTGGACCGCATGAATTCCATGGTGCAGCGTGACAAAAACCATCCGTCCATTATTCTTTGGTCCTTGGGTAACGAAGCCGGTAACGGTAACGTATTTGCCTCGGAACGTCAGCGTGCTCATGAAATTGACTCCACTCGCTTTGTGCATTACGAAGGCGACTGGAACAACGCCGATGTGAACAGCTGGATGTATTTTGGCCCGGAAGCTATCGCTGGTTACAACGATGCTAACAAGCCGATTATGTTGTGCGAATACGAACACGCTATGGGTAACTCTGTCGGTGATTTGCAAGAATATATGGACGCCTTCTACAGCAACCCGCGTGCTTTCGGCGGTTTCATTTGGGACTTTATCGACCAGGGTCTTCGTCACAAAGGCACTCCGTACTTCGAATTCGGTGGAATGTGGGGTGACTGGCAGAACGATGACAACTTCTGCGCTAACGGCCTCGTGTTCCCGGATCGTGCAATCCAGCCTGAAATGTGGGAAGTCAAATACCAGTATGCACAAGTCCGTGTAAAGAATGTTGATGCTGCCAAGGGTAAAATTGAAATCCAGAGCCGCTATCTTTACAAGAACCTCGGTGATTTCCTCGATGCTTTCTGGCAAATCAAGGAAAATGGCAAGGTTATTGAAGAAGGTAAGATTGATGGTTCTCAGTTGAACATCGGTCCGAACGAAAAGAAGACTGTGACTATCAAAATGCCTGAAATCAAGACGACGGTTGGCGCAGAATACTTCCTTGATGTCGATTTCCGCTTGAAAAAGGATGAACTCTGGGCGAAGGCTGGTCATAGCGTTGCTCATGAACAGTTCGGCATTGACTTGGGACAGCTCTGGTCCACTGAAATCGATATCAGCTCTATGAGTGCGACCAAGATTAATAAGAGCAATGGTCTCTCCATCGAAGGTAAGGATTTTACAATCAGGTTTGATGAAAGAAGCGGTACGCTTGCAAGCTACGTTCTTGATGGCGATACGATTATCAAGAATGGCGGTATTCCTAACTTCTGGCGCGCTCCGACCGATAACGACAAGGGCTTCAACATGGAACGTGGCCATGGCGAATGGCGCAACGCAAGCAAGCGTCGCAATGTGACCTCCGAAGTGAAGGAAGTCTCTGCTCAAGAAACTCAGGTGACTTTCAACTTCAGCTTCCCGGATGTTGGTAGCTCCAAGATGAAACTCACTTACTATGTCTATGGCTCTGGCGATATCGTTGTGGATTATACGTTCAATCCTGATGGCACCAAGAGTTATATCCCGAACGTGGGTACGCTCTTCACAGTTCCGGGCGGCTATGAAAAGGTCCGTTACTTTGGCCGCGGTCCAGACGAAAACTATATCGGACGTAACCGCGGTAGCTTTATGGGTCTCTACTCTACCTATGCCGATTCTATGACGGTCATGTACATGGAAATTGGTGAAACAGGCCAGCGCACGGATGTGAAGTGGGCAACGCTTACGAACGAAAAGACGGGCAAGGGCCTCATGATTGTGGGCAACCCGCGCATGGAATTCAGCGCCCAGCACTACACTCCAGAACAGCTTACCAATGTGAAGCTCCCGTGGGAACTCAAGCGCGACAAGGACATCACTCTCCGTGTGGACCTTCACCAGATGGGTCTCGGTGGTATCAACTCTTGGGGCGCCGAACCAATGCCTGCTTACCGCTTGAACGCAAACAAGGAATACTCTCATACGTTCCGCATTGCACCGATTCGTAAGCAGTTGAACGATCCGACGGAATACTCTCTCCTCGGCTTCAGAAACTTCGGCTGGAACAAGGAAATTTCGCCGGCGAAGTACGGTCCGGATGAAATTGAAAAGATTTATACAAGCGATGAAGAAAGGAAGGATCCCACTGCTATTCCAGGCAAGAATAAGGCTCCGTTCGCTGTCGTAGCCAAGGATTACAATGTCTTTGATGCTCAGGGCAAGATGGTTGCTTCGTTCTCGACTCGCGGCGTTGAAGATCTCAAGGCAATGACATCTCTTGTTGTCAAGACTTCTGGCGTGTACGTCGTTAAGGCTCAAAACGGTGGCCAAGCTTTCCGCATCACGGTCAAGAAGTAAGAAATAATCGATTGAAGAACTGTCATCGCGAGGCTCGCAACATGCCCCGCGATGACTTTTTTATTTGTATGAAAAATGATAAGTTGATTTATATGTTGGTGTAAGCGAGAAAGACTATTAAATAATTTAATGATGATAATAAAACGTCGAGAGAATGGAAGCGTCGGCCAAGGATGGGGAGGGTGCAGGGAGGGGCCCGTGCGGCCTTCGCAACTCCGAGCTGGGGCCCCGCCCGCATGACGTACATTTTGCATTCAAAAAGATTATTGGTCGATGAGACCCTTTCCTATTGATAAAAAATCAATGAGAAGAATTATTTAGCTATATGAAAACCCCTCTCCGAGGGGTATTTTTTATAACGGAAAGGTCGCATCTTTTCACTCGTCATGGGGCGTATTCCCCACCCAGCGAACATTTAAAAGGTGTGTTTTGGTTTATGAGGAGAACACTATGTTTAGAACAAAGAAATCTTTAGCAAGTCGCTTTGTTGCTTCTGCAGTTTTGGTGTGTGCTGTAGGCTTTACGAGCTCTTTTGCAACGACGGACAATCCGCTTACGCTTTGGTACAACAGCGATGCCGGTTCCGAATTCACGAATGCGCTCCCGATTGGTAACGGTTACATGGGTGGCCTCATTTACGGTGGTGTCACCAAGGATTACATTGGCCTCAACGAAAGTACCGTTTGGTCGGGCGGCCCGGGCGATAACAACAAGCAGGGTGCTGCAAGCCATTTGAAGGATGCTCGTGATGCGTTGTTCCGTGGCGATTATCGTGCGGCAGAATCCATCGTGAATCAGTACATGATTGGCCCTGGTCCTGCAAGCTTCCAGCCGGTGGGTGACTTGATTATTTCTACGTCTCATAGCGGTGCCTCGAATTACCGTCGTGAACTTGATCTCAAGACGGCTATTGCAAAGACAACTTACACGCATAGCGGTGTCAAGCATACGCGTGAGTATTTCGCAAGTTATCCCGACCATGTGATTGTCGTTCATTTGTCTGCTGACAAAAGTGGCTCGGTGAGTTTTGGCGCTACAATGACCACGCCGCATAACTCCAAGCGCATGAGCAATGATGGCAACACGCTCATTTACGATGTCACCGTTAATTCTATCAAATTCCAGAATCGCTTGACCGTTGTTACGGATGGCGGTAAGGCTAGCGTTTCGAATGGCAACATCAATGTTGAAGGTGCAAACAGCGCAACGCTTATCCTCACGACGGCAACGAACTTCAAGGCTTATAACGATGTGAGCGGAGATCCGGGTGCAATTGCTTCTGAAATCATGTCGAAGGTCGCCAAGAAGTCTTATGAAGATATCTTGAAAGACCACTTGAAAGATTACCAGACGATTTTCAACCGCGTCAAACTCGACTTGGGCACTGCTGACAAGAGCGCGGGCGATATCACGTCCACGCGCGTCAAAAATTTCAATTCTACAAACGACCCGTCCCTCGTAGAACTCCATTACCAATATGGCCGATACTTGCTCATTGCAAGCTCCCGTAAGGGTGGCCAGCCTGCGAACTTGCAGGGTATTTGGAACAAGGACACGAACCCGATTTGGGGCAGTAAGTACACCACGAACATCAACCTCGAAATGAACTACTGGCCGGCAGAATCCGGCAACCTCGAAGAATGCGTTTGGCCGCTCATTGACAAAATCAAGTCGATGGTCCCGCAGGGCGAAAAGACTGCTAAAGTTCATTGGGGCGTTGACGAAGGCTGGGTAGAACATCACAATACCGACCTTTGGAACCGTTCCGCTCCGATTGATGGCGCATGGGGCCTTTGGCCGAGTGGCGCAGGCTGGCTCTCGACGCACCTTTGGGAACACTTCCTCTACAATCCGACGGACAAGGCTTACCTCAAGGATGTTTATTCGACCATGAAGGGTGCCGCGCTCTTCTTCGTCAATAGTCTCGTCGAAGAACCAACAACGGGCAACAAGTATCTCGTGACTGCTCCGAGTGATTCTCCGGAAAACGATCACGGTGGCTACAATGTTTGCTTTGGCCCCACGATGGACAACCAGATTATCCGCGATGTGCTGAACTACACGATTGAAGCTTCCAAGATTCTCGATGTCGATGAAGATGTCCGTGCAAAGATGGAAGCAACTGTCAAGCGCTTGCCGCCGACAAAGACCGGTAAGTATGGACAAATTACAGAATGGCTCCAAGATTGGGATGATCCGAGCAATAAGAACCGCCACATTTCTCACTTGTACGGTCTTTTCCCGAGCGCTCAGATTACTCCGGAAGAAACTCCGGACTTGATTAAGGGTGCCGCCGTGACGCTGGAACAGCGCGGTGACGATGCGACCGGTTGGTCTCTTGCATGGAAAATCAACTTCTGGGCACGTATGCATGATGGCGACCACGCTTACAGAATGATCCGCATGCTTCTCACTCCGAGCAAGACTTATAACAACTTGTTCGATGCTCATCCGCCGTTCCAGATTGATGGTAACTTCGGTGCCGTTTCTGGCGTGAACGAAATGCTTATGCAGAGCCATAACAACAGAATCAACTTGCTTCCGGCTCTCCCGTCGCAGTGGGCAAACGGATCTGTCAAGGGCATTCGCGCTCGCGGCGGCTTCGAAATCGATTCCATGGCATGGAAGGGCGGCAAGCTCACTTATGTCGCTATCAAGTCTCTCGTAGGTAGCACGCTGAATGTGACATCGGGTACAAACAAGTTCTCGACTTCGACTGTTGCAGGTAAGGTTTATGAATTCGATGGCAATCTCAAGGTGACGAACGCTCCGTTCGAACCGCTTGAAATTTCGGACAAGATTCAGGCTGAAAACTATGTCGCTATGGATGGCGTGCAAATTGAAGAAGATTCCAAGGGCACACCGAACATTGGCTGGATTAACGATGGCGATTGGTCTCAGTACTACATCAATGTCCCGGCTGCTGGCAGTTACGTTTTGACGGGCCGCGTTGCAACGGGTGCTGAAAAAGAAGCCGCCATTACAGTGACGGATTCTACGGGCAAGATTCTCGGAACGCTCACGGTGGATCCATCAAAGTCTACCGCATGGGATGACTGGTACGAAACGACGACGAAGGTCGCTCTTCCGGCAGGTAAGCAAAAGCTGACGTTCACTTACACCGGCGAAGATACTTACCTTGCAAACGTCGATTGGTACAACTTTACTGCTGATCCGACGGCGCTCCCGCAGGCCAAAGCACTTAATGCATCGCTCTCCGTGAGCCGCGTGCCGCATTCGAATGCATCTATTGCGTTGATGGTGACTGCTCCTGTTTCGAACGATTACGTTGTTCATCTCGTGAGTGTCAACGGACAGTTCATCGGAACGCAACGCGGGCATGGTGAAGGTCTCGCTGAATTCGGCAAGGGCATGTCTCTTGCCCCCGGCATGTACTTCGCTATCGTCAAGAGCGGCTCCATGCAAAAGACCATGAAGCTCTCCGTCCGCTAATGGATCGACAACAGGTTGGTGAGCCTGCCGAACCACACCAACCTTATTAAGGTCCTTGTGCGTTGTCATTCTGGAGGGTTCGCAGAACCCGATAGGATCCATAAAATTTCCTCCTCACCCAAAAGTCCAGGACTCTCGTAGTCCCGGACTTTTTCTCCTTTATTGTCATCCTGGCTAGAGCCTGTCCCGCACTTGTTACGGGATGCCGGGGCCGCCTTACACGCTTCTAACGACTTGCACTTCCTTTGATAAATTGACAAAAGAACTTTAATTTCCGCACATTCTTTCTCTCTTCTCAAAGATTACTTTTATAATCGGGTTAGTAGAGGTCGCTTCTATTTAGATGCGCCCTAGAACAATTTAAAATGGGATGTTATTATGAACAGGTTAGGAGTTCTTCTATCTGGCGCTCTTCTTTGCGTCAACTCATTTGCAATCACAAGCCAATTCCGTGGCGTGAATTGGGCCGATAAACGCGACAACTTCGTCTCCGATGTGCTTGTGCTTTCGGGCTTAAGCCTTTCGGACAATCACGAATCGGCTTATGCTATCGCAGACCGCATTGTCGGGCAGTTCCAGGAAGTGCTTGGCACAAACAGCGTGCGCATGCCGGTGAACGAACCGACAATCCTCAAAGCGTTCGATATGTATTCTGGCGCTTTGGACGCAGCACTTGAACATGGGCGAGTGGCAATGGGCTACTGGGGGCCTGCACAACCTTCTGGCCCCAAGAACATGGACGATTGGTGGAAAATGTGGGCCAAGCTCGTCGAAAAGTACGGCGATCATCCGAACGCCTATTTTGAAATTTTCAACGAACCGCACATGTACAGCAAGGACGAACTCCGCAATTTGTACGCAACGTGGCTTGAAAAATTCCCGAATGTTCCGCGAGACCACATCTTGCTCGACGGCTCGGGCCTCGCTTGGAACGTCCCGGACATTGCTGACGACCCGCGTTTCGAGGGCTGCCTTTTTGCCGTTCACGAATACACTTTTTGGAACATGAGCATTACCACGGAACAAGGCTGGAAGAATAGTTTTAAGGGCAAGGTGGGCAAGTACATTGACCGCACCGTTTGCACGGAATGGGGTGGGGCGATGGGCCCCGGCGAAAAGAACGGTGTGCATTACGATTACATGGATTACAATTCCACACCGACCAATTACTTCATGGCTTACATCCGCGGCATGTCCGATCAGCTGCGCGAATGGGAAATGGGCAGTTTCTATTGGCCGGGGCTGCGCGATGGCGACTGGTACAGCATGACAAAACGCAGTGGCGAAGGCGTCAATACCAAACTCGAAATCGTGAATCAGTCCGGAGTCGATCGCATGCAAATGGCTTGGGCAGATACGGTCGAAACGACCCCGCCTAAGCAAGATCCGTTTGGCGGCCTTGATGCCGATGGAAAAGCAATTGCGGGCACGCCCTTCGCGATTCCTGGGAAAATCGAAGCCGAAAATTACGACCTTGGCGGCAGCCGTGTTTCGTTCTATGACAAGTCCTCCGACAACGAAGGCGGATTCTACCGCAAGGATGCCGTGGATATCGTCGCTTTGGATTCCGCCGACCTCTCGAAGGGTTACGCCATCGGCCACACGAATGCAGGCGAATGGCTCGAATATACCGTTAATGTCGAAAGAACAGGTTCTTACGCAGTCGAAGTTCAGATGGCAACGGCTTCTGAAAAAGCGGGAGTGCAACTTTTCGTCGATAATAAGGCTGTTTCAGACACGATTTTTGCAACGCAGGGCGAAGACTGGTCGAATTATAGCGGTATTCAATCCAAGTTGGGCGAAATCACGGCGGGCGAGCATGTCGTCAAAATGCAAATTGTCGGCAATTACGTCAATATTGACTGGTTCCGTATCTGCGAAGGCTCAAAATGCGAGGAAACATCAGGCATTCGCTCTATGATTTCCGCAAAATCTCTCGAAAAGTCCTCATCTCCGCGCCTCCGCATCCAGAAAAACAAACTCTTCGTCGAGAAAAACGGCCTCCGCTTTGACTTGACCGGCCATCGCATCAAATAAATCTCATTTGCCAAGCCTGATTCCTAGTCTTCCCGGACTCCATTCCGGGAGGGCGTATCCATTTACGAATATTCTTTCATGGACTTTTTATCAATGATAAGTAATTGCGTTTTTGGAGCGTTTTCCTAAAAAGAGGATATGTTTAGTGGTGTTGATGGGTATTCAACTTTTTGGTTTATGAGGATTAGGATTATGAAAAAATTTTCTCTTGCCATAGCCGCTCTTGCTGGCTTGGTTTCTGTTGCAAACGCCGCTCTCGCTGATGGCGGTGCAAAATTTGTCGGTAACATTACTACGAGTGGCCAGATCCGCGACGACATGGGCACTTACTGGAACCAGATTACGCCTGAAAACGGCTGTAAGTGGGGCTCCATCCATTCTCTTTCTAACGGTAACAGCGGTACTAGCAAATTCGCTTGGGACAACTACGACAAGTGCGAAGGCGCTTACAAGTGGGCCAAGGAAAAACCGGGCGAGCGTCACTTCAAGTTCCACGCTCTCGTTTGGGGTTCGCAGTACCCGAACTTCCTCTGCAAAAAGAAGAATCCGGGCATTACCGTAGAACTCACCAAGAAATACATTACCGAATGGTTTGACGCCGTTGCTGCCAAGTTCCCCGACCTCGAATACATCGACGTGGTGAACGAAGCTATTTGGGCTGGCGACAACTACCACTCCGGTTACGGTAAGCCGGCTGCAGGTGCCGAAGGCCGCAGCACCGACGATACCGAATGCGGTGGCTCCTACATCATCGAAGCTCTCGGTGGCGACCGCGTTGTGAATGGCAAGCACCAGTACGACTTTATCACCACAGCGTTCAAGATGGCCCGCGAACGTTGGCCGAAGGCTGTGCTTATCTATAACGACTATAACACGCTCTCTTGGCAGATGAACGAAGGTATCGAACTCGTGCAGACCATCGTCAAGAATGGCGCTCCGGTCGATGCTTACGGCCAGCAGGCACATGACTGCAAGGGCATGAGCAAGTCCGATTTCGAAAGCAAGATGACGAGAATCCACAACGAAACGGGCCTCCCGCTCTTGGTTTCGGAATACGATATCGGTGAAGCTGACGATAACAAGCAAAAGAATGATTACGCAAACCAGATTCCGTTCATGTGGGAAACTCCGTGGGTTGCAGGCATTACCATTTGGGGCTACATCAACGGTGCCACTTGGGCTGCCAATACCGGTATCATGGAAAAGGATGGCCGCAAGCGTGCCGCAATGGTTTGGCTTGAAGATTATTTCAAGAGCAACCTCGCCAAGGGTAAGAACGACGTGACCTTTACGCCTGTGGAACCCGAACCGCAAGTTCCGTTCAAGGGCAAGCCGCTCGACATTCCGGGCAAGATTGAAGTTGAAGATTTCGACGTTCCGGGCAAGGGTGTCAACGACGATGGCACGAGCAATGCCTCTTACGGCGATGATTCCGAAAACCATGGCGATTCCGACTACCGTAAGGATGACGCTCCGGCAGTTGATCTCTACAAGAAGGCTACTGGCGTCGTCTCTGGCTACAATGCCGAAGGTGACTGGCTTGAATGGACGGTGAACGTGAAGAAGGCTGGGGATTATACCGTGTTCGCTTCTGTCGCAACTGAAAATTCGACTTCCAGCTTCTCGCTTTCCATTGACGGCAAGGCTGTTGTAGAAAAGGTTGAACTTTCTGGAACAAGCTTTGACGATTTCACTAAGGTAAAAGCCAACGTGACGCTCCCGGAAGGCAAGCATATTCTCCGTATGGACGTGACTGGAGCCTGGTTCGATATCGACTTCTTCAATTTTGCTGAAGGTAAGGACGCAAAGGATCCCGATGAAACTGAAACAGACAAGCCGGGTCCGAATGATGCCATCCGTTCTAGCATCCACATGGCAACTCCTGAATTGGCCGATTACGATGTCTTCGACATGAACGGTGTCCGTCTCGGTCGCATGAGTGCCTACTCCATGAGTGAAGCCGTTTCGATGCTCAAGAGCACAAAGGCCATCAAGATTCAGGGCATTTACATGCTCCGTGGCGTCAAGAATGGTGCCGTGAAGACGGTCCGCGTTACTCGCTAAAAAAGTTCCTAATCCATAACTCCCCCAAAAGGGAGCCTTAAATACCCAAGGGCCTTCGAGATAACTCTCGGAGGTTCCTTTTTATCTCCATGCCAAGAGCATGCCGAAGCATTGACAAAATGTCATTCCATTTTGTCAACGATAAATATTTGCAAGTTCTATAAATATGAAAAAAACGAGAATATGTTTATAGAGGTTGTATGGGACTTTTAACCTATGAGGATGTGGTATGAGAACAAAAATCTTAAAGGGTTTATTGTCTGCAGCGCTTTTTGGCGGTGCAGTTAACGTGTTTGCTGGCCCCGGCTTGGCTGATGGTGCGGCCAAGTTTGTCGGTAACATTACGACTCGCGGTCAAGTCCGTAGCGACTTTACGGAACTTTGGAACCAGATTACAGCGGAAAACGAATGTAAGTGGGCGTCCATTGAAGGCACGCAGGGGCGTTATAACTGGTCTGGATGTGATGCTGCCTATAACTGGGCGAAGAAGAACGGCGGTCACTTCAAGTTCCATGCTCTTGTTTGGGGTTCCCAATATCCGAACTGGTTGAACGGCAAAAGTGCAGCGGATACCAAGAAAGCTATTACGAACTGGATGGACGCGGTTAAGGAACACTACCCCGACCTCGAAATGATTGACGTGGTGAACGAGGCCATTAAATCTGGTGGTAAGTATCACTCTAACTATGGCTCTCAGGGTAACAACAATATTATTGAAGCTCTTGGCGGTGATAAAGGTAATTATGAATTCGTTGCCGAAGCGTTTAGGATGGCCCGTGAACGTTGGCCGAAGGCAATCCTTATCTATAACGACTATAACACGGTCCAGTGGCAAAAGAACGAAGGTATCGACCTCATTCAGAAACTGAAAAAGCAGAATGCTCCGGTTGATGCTTACGGCTTGCAGGCTCACGACATGATGTCTCAGGGCGGTGGCCAGGGCGGTACCGGTGGCGGCGGCTCCTGCTTGAGCATCAATACCTTGAAGAGTGTTCTTGATGAAATCTGGCAGAAGACGCAAATGCCGATGTTCATTAGCGAATACGATATTTTCACGAGTGATGACAATATCCAGAAGAAATGCTACGAAGAACAGATTACCCTGTTCATGGAAAATGAACATGTCGCCGGTATTACTCTTTGGGGTTATATCTACGGCGCTACATGGAATGACGGTTCCTCTGGTATTATCAGGGACAATAAGGATCGTGCAGCCATGACTTGGCTCAAGAGTTACCTCAAGTCCAACAAGGGTGTCAATACGACGGGCCTTGCTACGGGTGAAGTTGAACAAGTTCCTCCTGAACCGCAGACTCCGTTCAAGGGCAAAGCGATTGAAATTCCGGGCAAGGTCGAAGTGGAAGACTTCGATATTCCGGGCAAGGGCAAGAACGAAGACGGCACAAGCAATGCCTCTTACAACGATGATGCTGAAAACCACGGTGATTCCGATTACCGCAAGGATACGGGTGCTGACTTGTACAAGAAGGCTTCCGGCGTAGTCTTGGGCTACAATGAACAAGGCGATTGGTTTGAATGGACTGTCGATGTGAAGAAGGCCGGCGATTATACCGTATTTGCTCCTGTGGCAACGGATAATTCGACTGCTAGCTTCTCGCTTTCTGTCGATGGCAAGGTCGCTGTTGAAAATGTCGCCCTTTCCGGTACAAGCTTTGACGATTTCAGCACTGTAAAGGCTAACATCACCCTTCCAGAAGGCAAGCATGTTCTCCGCATGGACGTGACTGGTTCCTGGTTCGATATCGACTACCTCAACTTTGTTGAAGGCAAGGATGCTAAGGATCCGGATGAATCTGGCAAGGGCAGCGAAGGTGGTAACGGTGGTGATCCGGACAAGAGCTCCATCCACACATCTCTCCACTTGGAAACTCCGGTGCTGAGCGCTTACGATGTCTTTGACGTGAACGGTGTTCGCCTCGGTCGCATGAGAGCCTACACCATGGACGAAGCTGTGAACACGCTCCAGAACACAAGCGATATCAAGGTTCAGGGCATCTACCTGCTCCGCTCCGTGAAGAATGGCGCAGTCAAGACGGTTCGCGTCGCTCGTTAAATCCTCCTAATCCATAACTCCCCCGAAAAGGGGAGCCTTAAATACCCAAAGGCCTTCGAGGTAACCCTCGAAGGTTCTTTTTGTTGTTTGTCATTCTGGAGCCTCGTAGAGGCGATAGAATCCAGTGCGTCTTTTGAGGTTCCAGTCAAAGTCTGAATTTGGGGAGCATTGCGAAAAGCCCACTGAATGTAGGGGAGCCTTGCTTTTCTTTCGCAAAGAGAACTTTCACCTTAAATTCCAGTAAATTGAGAAAACAGTCGATTTCATCGAAGTATTCTGCAGGAAATGTGCTTATTTTCTGTTGACATATTCTGCCTCAGTTTTTATTGGATTGACGATGATTTGTTCATTGCTCCAGTTACTTTAGTTATTATGTATAATTTTATGGCGTAGGGGAAAATTTTTTTTTATTGATGGTATTATTTTGAATATGCTCTCGAAAACTTCGTATGGGCTGGATTTTCTTGTATTAAACAAGGTGCTAAAATATGAAATTGCTTGTTGCTATTGTGGTGGCTTTGCTTGCCGTTGGTTGCAATCAAAAAGATGATGAAAAAAGCGAAGATGCATTCGGAACTTTGACGGACTCGCGGGATGGCAAAACGTACAAGACTGTGAAAATCGGCAATGCGGAATGGATGGTCGAAAACCTCAATTTTAATGCTCTAGGTAGCTACTGTTATGATAATGACGAACGCAATTGCAATAAATTCGGTCGCCTATACAAAACTGCAAATGCGGCGACATTCGAAGCGTGCCCCGCAGGCTGGCATGTGCCGGATTTTGCAGAATGGGAAGAACTGTTTTTGGCGGTCGGCATAAAGAAGGAATGTGAAAGTTTTGGCTACGTGGATGAACCAGAAGACGCCTGCGATTATCTCGTGTGGAAGGGGGCTCTCGACAGCTTGAACAAGAGGGGCTTTGGTGTGCTGATGGCGAATGGCTGGGGTAATGACGAACAGGCCGACTTTGTTGTGAATAAAAGAAAACCCGCAATGGAAAATGCGGTATGTCTTTTTGCGAACCGGGGATATGCCAGCGATTACTGCTCGCAAGATCCGATTGGTGCGTATTACGTTCGGTGCAGGAAGGATTAAGGAAAAATATTTGATTGATAAAAGTGTTTTGTTTTTGCGGAGCCTGCTCAAAGTGGAGGGGGGGAAGTATCCCCCTGGTTCGCACTTCGTTGCTCTCCACCCCCACTGTGGGGCTCAGACGTCATTATTTCAACGGCGATGGCGACTTCCGCAGTGCGGAATGCATTGAACTCTTGAAACAGGCGGACATTGTGGTGACGAACCCTCCCTTTAGTTTGTTTACGGATTACATAGGGCAATTAGCAAAATACGAAAAGAATTTTCTGATTCTAGGAAACAAAAATGCTGTCACATACAAAGACGTTTTTCAACTTTTCAAGGAAAATAAATTGTGGATTGGAGTCACTCCGATGAGCCGCGAAATCTACTTTGATGTAAATCAGGACTTTATCGCAGAAAGTTTGGCGAAAAACAGAAATAGGACAATCGTTGCTCGTGATGGCAAGTATATGGCTCGCAGTCCATCAATTTGGTTTACCAATCTTGACCATAAAAAGCGTCACGAAGAATTGATTCTTTACAAGAAGTATTCTTCAGAGGAATATCCAAAATACGATAATTACGATGCGATAGAAGTTGGAAAAACAGAATGTATTCCAGAAGATTATGATGGCATAATGGGAGTTCCGATAACTTTCCTTGATAAGTATAATCCTGAACAATTTGAAATTGTTGGTTGTTCCTATAACTATGGGCGACCTAAAGAATGGAGTGAGAATGTTGATATGAATCCCGTTGTTAATGGGAAAAATATATACAAACGTTTTTTTATTCGCCGTCGCAAGGAGGCCTAAATGAAAATTGAACTCAAACAAATTAAAATCCGTGACCTCGTAGAAGGTTACAGCAACGATGACGAAACGGGCCGCGTGGTCGCATTCGGCGGAAAACTCGACATCCGTCCGCCCTATCAGCGCGAATTCATCTACAAGGAGAAACAACGTGATGCCGTCATAGAAACCGTGCGGCAGGGCTTCCCGCTGAACGTGATGTATTGGGCTGTTCGCGAAGATGGCTCGTTTGAAGTGATTGATGGACAGCAACGCACTATATCCATTTGCCAATATGTCGCTGGCGATTTTAGTTACTTGTTCAAGCATTTTCACAACTTGCAGAAAGATGAACAAGAACAAATTCTGGATTATGAACTGATGGTCTATGTCTGCGAAGGGAGCGATTCCGAAAAACTCAAGTGGTTCGAGACCATCAACATCGCAGGTGAAAAATTAACCAAGCAGGAACTCCGCAACGCTGTATATTTCGGTCCGTGGCTCGCTGATGCCAAACGTTACTTTAGCAAGAATGGTTGTGCAGCACAGAAAATAGGTGCAGACTATTTGGACGGTGCTGTAAACCGTCAGGAATATCTCGAAACGGCAATCCGTTGGATTTCGCGAAATTCTATCGACACCTACATGGCATCGCACCAGCACGACGAAAACGCAAACGTCCTGTGGCTCTATTTCCGCTCCGTCATCGAGTGGGTAGAATCCACGTTCAAACCCACGAAGGAACGCAAGAAAATCATGAAGGGCGTGGAATGGGGGCCGCTCTACGACAAGTTCAAGGATGAAATTTACGACTTCAAAATGCTTGACAACGAAGTCGCCCGTCTCATCAAGGACGACGATGTGACCTACAAGAAGGGAATTTATCCGTATTTACTGACTCACGACGAACGAAACTTGTCAATCCGTGCGTTTACTGACAACCAGAAAATTAAGGCATACGAACGCCAACAGGGAATCTGCCCCATTTGCAAACAACATTTTGAAATCTCGCAAATGGAAGCCGACCACATTACGCCTTGGTGCGAAGGCGGTCCTACCATTGACACGAACTGCCAAATGCTTTGCAGGGATTGCAACAGAAGAAAAGGCTGTAAGTAGGTTTAGAAAAAATTCTGAAATCCTCTTGACAATCCGATTTTGAAAATTTATATTTAGTGCACAAGTGTGTAGAGATTGATTTTTTTGCACACGATGTAAAACAACCTAAATGCCCGCCTTTTTTCAAGCTTGTAGGCGGAGAGGAGTAAAAGATGAACGAACGCAAGTCTCTTGAAGACTATCTTGTGAAACCGGGCGAACAGAGTCCCTTTGCAAACCTGCTGGTAGATTTGGCTTTCAAGAAGGCTTTTGATCCAGACAAGCCGACCAGTCGGGAAAATCTCGTAAACTTGTTGAACGATCTGCTGGAGCCACAACTCAAGCGACCCATCAAGAATGTCTGGACCCGTAATGTGGCGAAGAACCTGAATGGAAGCAAAGCTTCGCGTACTGCGATTTTCGATTTGCATTGTGAAGACGACGCTGGAGAGTTGATTGAAATAGAGGTGCAAATCCGTAAACTCGACAACTTTCTGAATCGACTCGCGTTCTATGCAAGTGAGATGGTGGTGAATCAGGCTGAACTCGGAGTGGGGTGGAAATTCGATGTCAAGCCGACTTATGTTGTTGCTATCGCGCGGCATCGGATGTTTGATGACCGCAGGATTGTTCACCGTGCGACAGTGACTGACCTTGAAACTAACGAAAGTTTTTTGGACTCGTTCAATTTTACCGTTGTCGAACTTGCGAAAGTTCCTTTTTTCATCGAATCGGAGTCCGATAGCTTGAGCAAGTGGCTTTTCTTTTTCCGCTATTTGAACAAGCTGAAGGAATTGCCACCTGCGATGAACGAACGTAAGTTTAGACAATTGACAGAAAGCTCAAAAGTGTCTAAGTTTAGCAAGGAAGAATTCGAGGCTTACCAGAAAATGTTTCACGCAGAATGGGATCATAATGCCCTGAAGGACAGCTTTTTTGAAGAATTCGCGGACGATGTCAACGCGAAAATACTTGACATTCGTCAAGAAAATGCCAAGCGGATGATTAAATTCGGGGATTCTGATGAAAAGGTTGCAGCCTGTTCGGGTCTTTCTGTAGAAGATGTTGTGGTTTTGCGGAGCCAACTTGAAACGGAATGCTCTAAATAAGGGCTTTTCTGGTCTGGATTCTTCCGCTATTGACCACGTATCTTTTATCTAATTTCTAAATTTACCGCCGAAAAATTAATGAAGCTATGAGCTGTCAGCTTTGAGAAATGAGTTCGAAAAGGCTCATGACTCATGGCTCATCGCTCGCTGCCTGGCCGAAGGCCAAGAGGAAACTATGTTTCGTGAAGTAAAGAAAGAAGAGACCTTCCCGCAGATTGAAGAGCGCGTGCTCGGATTGTGGGACAAGGACGACAGTTTCAAGAAGTCGCTGGATAGCCGCCCGGCTACCGCCCCTTATACTTTCTACGACGGCCCTCCGTTTGCAACGGGCCTTCCGCACTACGGTCACCTGCTGGCCGGTACCATCAAGGACATCGTGCCGCGTTACTGGACCATGAAGGGCAAGAAGGTTCCGCGTGGTTTCGGTTGGGACTGCCACGGCCTTCCGATTGAATCTCTCGTTCAGAACGAACTCGGTCTCGCTGGCGTTGCCGAAATCCAGAATCTCGGCGTTGACAAGTTCAACGAAACCTGCCGTAGCAAGGTGCTCAAGTACACGAGCGAATGGAAGAAGACCGTGCGCCGCATGGGCCGCTGGGTCGATTTCGACACGGGCTACAAGACCATGGACAAGAACTTCATGGAATCCGTGTGGTGGGTGTTTAAGCAGTGCTTCGACAAGGGCCTCATCTACCAGGGCTACCGCATCCAGCCGTACAGCCCGGCCCTCGCCACCCCG
>Ga0310786_10004662_pt1 | contig 18984 bp, 15 predicted proteins | sample AusTroGonzalo_MG_FD_203881 | JGI IMG/M metagenome (GOLD analysis project Ga0310786, IMG submission 203881) | Bovine rumen microbial communities from tropical cattle in Woodstock, Queensland, Australia - Gonzalo_03 (v2) (version 2) | ecosystem: Host-associated > Mammals > Digestive system >... | reverse complement strand
GCATCACACGTTGAAAGTCGCGCCAATTCCACAATTTTTGAAGCACTCGAAACCGCAGAACTACTCGAAAGCAGCGAGCTACTTAGAGCCTCATTGTTCGAAGAACCTGGATTTGAAAACACCTCGCCGCTCGAAGATTCAGCCGCCGAAGATTCCGTCGCCACGAGCATCGGGTTACTCCCAGTATCGTCGCTGCACGCCGAGAATGGCAACAACGAAAAAGACGCTAGCATCGCTAGCACTGAAACATGATTCCTATTGGACATCTAAACATCCTCCTAATATGTTCATTAAACATACCAACTTTTTTATCAAAAAAACCACTTTTTGCGATATATGTAATAAAAAAAGAAGCCCCAGAAGGCGGCCACCCTTCCAGAGCTAAAATTACAAGTTTACGCTGTTAGTTTTCGCCGTTTTTCATCTCCATTTGTTCACGATCCATAGTGAAGGCCAGGTATTCCCTGAAATCGCGGTTGATTTCAATCTCCGGGATTTCATTAACATAGGCTTTGTTAACGTCCCAAAGGCCCGGATTGTCAATCCAGCCATGCACATCAACATCTCCAAAACTCATGGATTTGTTGCCGGGGCCCATAGCCACACGTTCGATCTTAGATTTCGCCACCCAACCTTTTCCGCAACTTCCTTTGACCAGAACCGCAGTGTCAGATTTCTTCACAATTTCGAGTTCGTCGTTAAACCCGACCGAGCAAACCACCGAGCCACCATCCTTTTCGGACGTGATTTCGATGTCACCACGTTTAGATTTAACGAGCTCTGCCCCAAATGATGCAGAAACCATAAAAGCGAGGGCGGCAAACGCCATTATCTTTACGGTTTTCATGATATACCTCCTTATTTATTTGGACGAACTCCGTCCATTTTTCAAATTACAAAGTAAAGTTTACATAGACCATAAAACGGATAGTTCAACTTGGAACAAAGATTCCCAATTTTCCTCCAAAAACAAACATCCCACACCAGGGCCATTCTGTAAACATTTTTTTGTTTTTATTTTACCCTCAATAAAATATTTTTAGGGCATTAACCCCTCCTTGTTTTGTTATTATTTCGCCATGCTTTTAAGAAAATCCTGCGTTCTCGCCTCCCTAATTTTAGCGTTCTCCACGACCGCATTCGCTCAGTCCAGTTCCGATGATGACGAATGGGTTTCCGTCGATTCCGCCCCCGCCGCCACGTCCAGCAGCGGGACCTATGACGGTTCAAACGACAGCGAATTTGCAAACGACGAGGACTACGCAAACGCATACGCCAGGTACAAAACACAAACGACTTCGAGATCCGAAATCAGCAGACAACGCAAGGAAGGATTTTCGCAGTCCGTCTTTGTGGGCGCACGCGTCCAGGGCGGTTTCAACACGTTTCTGGGATCCCATTCCGACGGTTGGGGCGCAGGATGGAACGTAGGTGCAGGCCTTATCATCAAGATTTCCATGTTCTCGAAGAACTTCAGCCTCGTTCCTGAACTGACGTTCAACTACCGTCAATACAATTACGAAAAAGACATGGACGTTTATACGAACAAGGCCAAGCTCAACATTATGTTGTTTGAACTTCCAATCATGTTCCGCTACACGTTCGAACAATACGATCTTTTTGCAGCCGCAGGCCTTCACCTCGGTCTCAAGCTGATGGGCGACACGGAATTCCGTTCCGAAGCCAACGGCGGTGTTATTTCTGGAAACGACGACAAGAGCACCAACACATTCGTTTCTACGAACATGGAAGCAGGTCTCGCTATCGAAGGTGGTTACATGCTCACGCGTAATATCCACTTGAACCTTCGCATCGTCCAGTGCTTCACGAACCTCCTGAATCAGGGTTTGACGGTCGAACCGTCTTTCACAAATTCGACGCTTCTCACATTCTACACGAACGTCGGTATCGCATTCTTGTTCTAAGACATTAGGCATCAGGTTTCAGAAAACCACTGCAATCACAGATTTAAAAAGGAAGCGTCGAAACGCTTCCTTTTGTTTTTGCCTTTTTCCGTCACTGGATCCTTCCGCCTACGGCGTCAGGATGACAAGTCCAAGGTGACGCGCGAGTCTCATTACTTCACGCGGATGCGCGGGATTTCCTTCATGATCAAGAGCTTTTCAATCGGGGCAAAGTCTTCATGCGACTTGATCGCTTCCTTGTAAAGCACGTCGGCAAGCGTTGGGTTATGCGCCATGAACGCAATCAGGATAGCGTTGCGCAAGAAGAATTCATCCATCGCAGCGACTTCGTACTTCTCGTAGAAATTCGCAACATATTCCGCAGCGAGCCTGTAATCCTTGGCACGGGCAGCTTCCATGATATTGAACTCGTCCACGAACGATTCCGGCAACACACCCGCATTCACAAGGTTACGCATCTTCACGTAGACCTCGTTCGTATCACGTGCTTCCATCGGGATTCCACGCATCCATTCGATGTACTCTTCGCGGAATTTCTTCCATTCCGGCGACGCATCGGACACGACGAACTTCGGACTTTCGGCGCTATCTACCGCAGCGGAATCAGCCTCGGGCTTCACACCCATTTGCTTTTCGACATCGTTCATGTACGATAACAGCGCACGCTTGCGGTAAACATCGTTACCCGCCTTGAGCATCGCCTGTACCTTCATCGGCCTGCGAAGCGCGTAATCCGCCGAGTCCAAATATTCCGGCCAGCAAATTTCGCAGCTGTCGAACACTTGAACAATGCGAGCGTTCGAATGCACAAAGCGAGCTTCTTCGGCCTTGTTATCGACCATCGGGATAAACGTACTGTTCGGCTCCACACCGTCCAACAGCGACGTAACCATCTTAGACGTAAAGAGGAAGTTCTGTTCGCCAAAGAAGTCCGGTTCACGGTGGATGCGCTTGAATTCCTTGATGAGCGTCGAATCCGTGCTGAATCGTCCAATTGCCTTCTGCATTACAGGTTCGTCACTTGCGATAATGATAATGTCCGGTTCTTCGGGAGCCTTGTACAAGCTCACGTACGGGAACGTGATATCAAGCGCCTTCAAAATGTTGAGGAACAGCAAATCGTTAAATTCATACGTCTGAATCCACTGCACCCAAAGTCCACCCGGTTTCATGTAGCGGCGCATCTTGGAATAGAATTCATGGCTGAACAAGCTGGCGACACCGCTCACCCATGGGTTCGAAGGCACGCTAATCATCAAATCGTACTGGCGACGGTTCGTGAGGAAGAACGTCTGTGCGTCATCAATGAAAATATGGATACGCGGATCATCGTAACCGCGGGCATTCCACGGATAAAATCCACGGGCAAGGTTCATCATTTCTTCTTCAATTTCCACGCAGTCAAAGTCGCGCACCAGCGGGTCTGCGAGCAAGTAATGCGCCCCCATGCCGCTACCAAAGCCGACCATCGCTGCATCGTAAGGTTTGTCCTTCACGGCCATCGGCATGAACGCCGTTGCCGCCTGCGTGAGTTCGTCGCCTTCGATCGGTCTTTCACGATTCTTGCTCATGCTGGCATCGGCCTTGCCGTTCGTCTTCACGTAATAATGCACGTCGGATTCGTGGAAGCTGATCGTCGCCGTTTTGCCGTCACGCACCACAATCTTTTCGTCCGGATGCAAATTCTTGTAAGCACGGAACGCCCCCGACGTAATCATGTGCGGATCAAAGTTCACAAAGATCGACGGGAACACCATAATTATGGCAATCACGTAGAACGCCACACTGTAGCGGAACTTTTTGCGGTAAACAACGAGCAAGATAAAACCAATCACAAAGTCCATTACGGCAGCCGTCACAAGCGAGCCCTTGAGTTGCAAAAGCGGCAACAGCAAAAGTCCACCGCCAGCCGATCCGAGAATCGAACCCACCGTGTTCCAACCGTAAACCTTGCCAATCGGAGCTTCGCTCTTGAACGCACGAGTGAGAATCAACGTAATCAGCGGGAGTGTCATACCCGCAAAGAAACTCGTCGGCACCATCCACAAAATCGAAAGCGCATACTTGAAAAGGCTCCAGCAAACATAACCGTCATTCGTCGTATTGAAAATCTGATTTGCCGCATTCATACCTTCCCAGAACGGCTTGTAGAAATAGAGCGTGCAAAGTGCAAAGAAGCCCATGAAAATCTGCGCCAGCGAAAGCACCACCAGCGAATCTTTTTTCAAGAGTTTTCCGCTTACGGCACTGCCAATCGCAAGGCCCAAGATAAACGCCGAAAGCATCTGGTCAAAGCTGTGGCTAGAAGATCCCATCAACAGCGAAAGCAAACGGATCCACACGATTTCGTAGACAAACGAAGTAAAGCCCGTAATCGCCGCAATCCAGAACCACATATTCTTCGGAGGCATCGCAAGCTTATGTTCAGCCGCATAGTCCTCGTTAAGTTCTTCCTTCGGTACAGCATCCGGTTCCGTTTCGTCGTAATTCGACGGGGTCGAGTAACCGATAAAGCAAAACGCCGTCGCCAACAAGAAGTTGATCGAAGCCGCCACACAGAGCGTAGCATGATTGCCCAGTTCCGGAATCAAGAAGTAGCTCGTGAACAAAATACCGATGGCACTACCAAGGCTGTTCGTAAAGTAAAGCATCGGGAGCGAAACTTCGGCACCGCTCTTGCGCATAAGCCCTGCCGCAATGAACGGGAACGTCATGCCCACCGCAATCGCAATCGGGAGCGTCGATCCCGTCGCCAAAATGACCTTTACAATTTCCGCCCCGCGCGAACCCAACGACGCCACGTAACTGGAATCGTAAAAGTAGTCCGTCAGCAAAATGTACAGCGGGTGGTAAATGATACCACCAATGCCGATACCCAGTTCCACCGCCGCGTACCCGAGCAGAGGCCTTTTCACGCGCTCCACCAACTTGCCCGCGACAAAACTACCGATCGCAAGGCCGCCCATGTAAATGCAGAGCGTGAGCACCTGGCCGTAACTCGAATGCCCGAGGAAAAGTTTAAGGTACCTAGCCCACGAGCCTTCGTAAATGAGTCCCGCAAAACCAGAAAGAGCAAATAGGGCGTAAATTACAATATTCATGAGAGCAAATCTATACTAATTAAGTAGCATTAACCCGAACCGGGGTGCTTTTAAGTGTAATTTTTAATTCACTTACCCTGATTTTTATCATTATTCGAGCACGCGAACCATGCGCATGCCTTGGAAAGCAGGCTGTTTATACGTAGCGTTAGTTATTATTGTATTGCGATGGAGGCACTTGTATTTAAGCAATTCACGGCACGCTTTACCGGGATTACGAAAGCCCGATAAGCTGCAGGGAATCACTCCAGAATAGCCATAATCATTAGGCACAAAATACGCTTCATAGGCATTTCCATAGGAATCATACAAGCCATACTGATTAGGGGCATACTGTTTTACTGGATAAAGACCAGATTTTTTTTCAAAACAATGAATATCTGCATATCTTTTTAACGAATCCTCTATAAACTCGTTTCCCCAAGAAAAGACTTTTGATCTCCCAGCATTGTGAAGAACAAGCCATTCGTCATAGTAAGGAAGCCTATACCCATTGGCAGATTCGTTATAGGTGCATTCAGTCGGTTTAGGGCAGTTCTCAACACTTTCAAGTCCATCATTTTTTGAGCGAAAACTCAAATAATGATGGTAATATTGGGAAGGATAATCCAGAACCTCTAAAGAATCCGATGATGGATAATAATCCTCATTGAAAACTAGGACGGAATGTTTTTCGTCAACTTTTTCACCTTCTCGCAACCAAAGCGCATCCCGAACACGCAACTCCGTTTTATCTACAATCAAGTCATATTTCATTTGGACAGCATACGAAGTATCTTTTAGATATCTGTCATCCGTACGCCCAACACCTTCATAAACAATGAAATTTTTTCCTTTGAAATCCACAATAGCCTGATTAACAAGAATCCAGCTAGAATCCGCATCCATTAAATCGTTCGCATTACGGGCAAAAAGGACAAGGATACTTCTTGTGTAAGGAGAGCCATCTACATAAACACAATTCCGCAAATCCACATGAGCAGAACCATTTACAATCCAAAAGCCATTTTCTGCATCCGGTTTATTTTCAGGACAAAGTTTTACTCCTTGATTCCAGTCCACTTCGTACCATTTTTTATGGCCGCTCGATTTTGTCGGTTTTATTAATTTATATGAACGTATTTCTGCAGTAGACTTTTCCTTAGTGGCTACGTAATACTTTTTTAAGCCATTTTCTGGAAACGCATTCTGCACTTCACGCATATCATGCAGAACAGAAACGCAATTGCCCTTTGAATCAAAAACGCAAAAATCACTACCTAATGAAAAGGAAACACAAACAAGCAACAGCAAAAATATTCTAACCATCATCTCTCCTAGAAATTTAACAAACAAACAACATAAAATAAACCATCCAATTTGTCATTCCCAGCACTCGCCCTGTCATTGCACTATGTGCATGACCAATCGGCTCAACCATGCCAAAATACATGCATTTTGTCGCGGCATTCGCCTCACTGTCATTCCCGCCTCCGAGCGGGCGGACAGCACTAGGCAACTTGTTGCCTTAGTGCGCATGGCCACCTTTAGGTGGGGACCTCCTTCCTATATTTTCAATAGGGAACCATTATTAGGGGTATTATTTATTCCATGCTAGTGACAGTAGGCCTAGCATTTTCTATTTTTTATGCATAAAATCAAATATACGCATAAAATACGGACTTAAAATGACTCTTCGCGAAGCGTTCGAATCAAAAATGATGTTGCTCGATGGCGGCATGGGCTCTGTTATCCAGACTTACGGGATCAAGGGCGCCAACAACGATATGCTTTCCATCGAAAAGCCCGAGATCATTCTCGACATCCAGCGTCGTTACGTGGATGCAGGCGTCGATTGCCTCACCACGAACACGTTCTCAAGCCAACGCGTGAGCCAGCACGAATACCATCAGGAACATCGCATTGCCGAGATGAACCGTGCGTCCGTGAAGATTGCAAAGCAGGCCGCCGAAGAAGGCTTCAAGAAGTACGGCCGCCAGGTCTATATTTTGGGCGACGTCGGTCCGACGAGCAAGATGCTCTCGATGAGCGACGACGTGAACGATCCCGCAAACCGCGCAATTACTTTCGACGAACTTGAAAATGCGTATTTGGAACAAATTACAGTCTTGATGGAAGAAGGCGTCGACGCCATTCTCATCGAAACGATTTTTGACACGTTGAATGCCAAGGCTGCCCTCAGCGCCTACAGCAAGGCGAATGAAGCGCGAATCGCCGCAGCCAAAGCAGCAGGCACTCCCGAAAGCGAAATCAAGCCGATCGAAGTGATGCTTTCGATGACCGTGAGCGACGCTTCTGGCCGTACGCTTTCTGGCCAGACGGTCGAAGCTTTTGCCGTGAGCGTGATGCACATGCACCCGCTTTCCATCGGCCTCAACTGCGGTCTCGGAGCCGACGGCATGGTGCCTTATCTCCGCCGCATGGGCGTAGTTGCCCCGTGCTACCTCAGTTGCCACCCGAACGCAGGCCTTCCGAACCAGTTCGGCGGTTACGACGATACGCCCGAAGACATGGTCCGCCTGATGCGAGTTTATCTGGATGACAAGCTCGTGAACATGATTGGCGGTTGCTGCGGTACGACTCCGGAACATATCGCCGCCATGCGCAAGATGCTCGACGAACTCCCGGCTGACTACAAGCGCCGCGAACCCGCGCCCAAGTACGTCACTTGTCCGCGCCTCCGCCTCGCCGGTCTGGAACCTTTGTTCAAGGACCAAGTACGTCCGAGCAACGGTGCCGACAGCTGCAACGCCGAGGACTTCGCCAAGGTCGGCGAACGCTGCAACGTAGCAGGTTCCAAGAAGTTCCTCCGCCTCATCAACGAAAAGAATTACGACGAAGCCCTCGACATTGCCCGTAAGCAAGTCGAAGACGGCGCCGACGTCATCGATGTCAACATGGACGATGGTCTCCTCGACGCCACCGCCGAAATGCGCACATTCTTGAACTTGATTGCCTCCGACCCTGCTGTAAGCCGCGTGCCTATCATGGTCGATAGCTCTCGCTTTGAAGTCATCGAAGAAGGCCTCAAGTGCATCCAGGGCAAGAGCATCGTGAACTCGATTTCCCTCAAGATGGGCGAAAAGGCGTTTATCGAACACGCCCTCGTCGTCAAGCGCTTGGGTGCTGCGGTCATCGTGATGCTCTTCGACGAAGAAGGCCAGGCCACAAACTATGAACGCCGCGTACAAATTGCGTCCCGCGCTTACGACATCATGGTGAAGCAGCTTCACTTTGACCCGTCCGACATCATTTACGACCCGAACGTTTTGACAGTCGCTACTGGCATGGCCGAACACAACGCCTACGCCATCGACTTTATCCGTGCTGTCCGCTGGATTATGGACAACCTCCCTGGTGTCCGCATTTCGGGCGGTCTTTCGAACCTTTCGTTCGCTTTCCGCGGCAACAATTACCTCCGCGAAGCAATGCACACAACGTTTTTGCATTATGCCATCCCGAACGGCATGGGCATGGCCATCATGAACCCGAGCGCCATTATCGAATACAAGACGATTCCGCTCGAACTCCGCATGGCAATTACCGAAGTCATCTTCAATACGGAACCGGACGCGAGCGAAGCCTTGATTGAAATTGCAAGCCGCATGACTGCCGCCCAGGCCAAGGCCAAAGAAACCGGCGCCAAATACGATCCGAAGGCCATTTTCGCGATGAGCACAGGCGCAGGTTCCGCAACGAGCGACGCAAACGAAAAAGCCGCCGAAGCAAAGCCCACGACGCCCGAAGAACGCTTGCAAGAAGCACTCCTCAAAGGAACTTCAACAACATTGCAGCCCGACTTGATGGAACTCATCAACCGTGGCGACAGCCCCGTCGGAATCATTTCCGGCCCGCTGATGGATGGCATGAACGAAGTCGGCCGCCTCTTCGGTGAAGGCAAGATGTTCCTCCCGCAAGTCGTGAAAACCGCACGAACCATGAAGAAGGCCGTAGAAATCTTGCAGCCTTACATCGAAGCGGGCAAAGACGCAAACGCCGCAAGCCGTGGCAAGATCGTCATCGCGACCGTCAAGGGCGACGTGCATGACATCGGCAAGAACATAGTCTCCGTGATCATGGCTTGTAACGGCTACGACATGGTGGACCTGGGCGTGATGGTTCCCGAAGATGTCATCGTCAAGGCAGCCATTGAGAACAAAGCAGATATCTTGAGCCTTTCCGGCCTCATTACGCCTTCGCTCGAAGAAATGTGCACCGTCGCCAAAGCCATGCAAGAAGCAGGCCAGCGCATCCCGATTATCGTCGGTGGCGCAACGACCTCGCCCACGCATACCGCCGTGAAAATTGCCCCGTGCTATGACGGCCCTGTTTTCCACGTGCGCGACGCCGCCAGCAATCCAGGCCTCGCCCAAAAACTGCTTGACCCCGCCACCCGCGAACAAACAATTCAGGAAAACCGCGAAGAACAGCAGCGCATCCGCGACAAGCAAAACGGCATCAAGACCGAAGCCGCAAACGCCATGGCCGCAGCAGCCTCCACGCCAGAAGAACGCCGCTACAAGTGCGACTGGAGCAAGTACCAGCCGGTGGATCCGCCGTTCATGGGCGAAAGCAAACTCCCGCCGATTCCCATCGAAAAAATCATCCCGCTCATCAGCTGGGAATACTTCTTCTTCACCTGGAAAATCAAGCCAGAAGAAGAGGAAGCGAAAAAGCTCAAGGCCGACGCCGAAGAACTCATCAAGTCGCTCACGAAGCCCGAATACGCACTCCGCGCCGTTCAAGCATTCTACCCTGCCGCCGGTACTGAAAAGTCCGTTATCTTCAACACGGGCCGCACAGGTACCGACGAAGATTTCGTCGAAGTCTCGACCGCACGCCAGCAGAACCCCGAAGGCACCTGCCTTGCCCTCTGCGACTACATCGCTCCCGCCAACGCAAATACCGCAAGCGTCTTCGCAGCCCCCGCCGGTAAGGATGTCTTCCGCGATATCGTGGGTGCATTTGCCGTGACCATGAGCGAAACATTCGTCAAGCGCCTTGAAAAGCTCAAGGCAGAACAGGGTGGCAGCGATTACGACGTGCTCCTCATGCAAACCGTCGCCGACCGCCTCGCCGAAGCTGGCGCCGAATACTTGAGCCGCGAACTCGACCGCACCTGCGGCTGGAAGGGCATCCGCCCGGCCGTCGGTTACCCCGTGCTCCCGAACATCAAGGAAATCTTTAACATTGCAAAGCTTATCGACTTCGGCAGCGTAGGCATCAGCCTCACCGAAAACGGCGCCATGTACCCGCAAGCATCCGTGAGCGGCCTCTACATCAGCCACCCCGAAATCGAATACTTCAACGTGAAGGTGTAACGAGAACCCTCTTACTTCTTCTCTTCAGGCGTCTTGTTCTCCACCTTCCACGGCGTGAGTCCGACGACCTGATCGACCGGGAGCGAGAACGCAATGCCTTGCCCCATAGTATTGAGGCCAGCCTTTTCGTAGAGCGAGTGCAGCACGGCATCCTTGACCTTTATCGGCACTAGGATCATCACCACTTCCTTTTCAGGCTGGATAGCGATATGGAAGAACGATTCCGCTTCCTTGTTCGCCGTACCACGAGCGTTCAGCACCGTACCGCCACGAGCACCGGCATCCTTTGCCGCTTCCATCACGGTGTCGGAGAATCCGTTGTTCACAATGCAAATAATAAGTTCATGTGTATTCGTGGCCATGATTATCCTCTCCCTACTTGGGAACGGTTATCGCTCAAAAAGTTAAATACAGACTTGCCAATGATGCTTGCCATGGGAATCGTGTAGGCAATTCCCTTCCCGTTTACGATTGTCCTGAATTTTTCTTCAAGGCATTCCAGAACTGCAGGGACATGGTCTTCGCCAATCACGCTCACGATTACGGCACGTTCGGAATCGGCAAGGCCAAGGGCCGCCATAATCTCGCGCGGAGCCGTCCCATGCCCGTAAAAAACGAACTGCATATTCGCTCCGAACGACTGGATGTAATCCATGTAGAAGTCCGCCTTGGCACGATTCACAGTCGTAATCAGGAGCTTGAGGCGGTTCATCGAAACCTTGGAATGCACCTTATTCAGCGCAGCTTTAGTCTTTAGCAAAGTTCTTTTTTCTTCCATGATTGCCGCCCCTACACAAAATCAATAATTTGTTCATCGTCAGCATCCTGCAACCGGCGCATCATCATCTTGTTGCGCCAGAGCCTTGCGACAATCGCCTTGAAGCCAAGAATCTGAATGGTAATGAGCGGCGTCATGGCGACCATCGCCACAATACCGAATGCGTAATTCAAAATGGAATTGCCCCCATCATGAATCACGGAGCATGCACCAATCGCCAAGGGCAAAATAAAACTCGAAGTCAAAGGACCGCTCGCCACGCCACCGGAGTCAAACGCAATCGCGGTATAGAGCTTCGGCACAAAGAACGAAAGACCAAGCGAAATAAAGTAACCCGGCAGCAAGTAATAGATGATGGGAAATCCCACAATAATGCGCAACATCGAAAGTCCAATCGAAATGCCGACACCGACCGAAAGCGCAATCAGCATGGAACGCTTCGACACTAAGCCGCCCGTCACTTCTTCGACTTCCTTATTGAGCACATGCACCGCAGGTTCTGCAAGCACCACCACCATACCGATGATAAAACCTGCTATCACGAGCAAGTACGGACACGTCGCCAGTTCACGTCCGATTTCAAAACCGATCGGCATAAACCCAACCGCAACGGCCGTCAAGAATATCACAAGACCCGCAAACGTGTAGCAAAGCCCAACGCCAATCTGCACAAGCTTTACCACGGGGAGTTTCAATACCGTCATCTGCAGCACGCCAAAGAAAGCGACAATCAGCGCAAGCGCCACAAAGACTTCCTTCGCCACCGCAAGGACCACCGGGAGGAAATGTTCCCCAAGGTTTGCGTCAATCGAATACGCCGCCATCGAAAGTTCATAATTCAAGTCGCCGTCCGAAAAAACGACCAACCCCATCAACGCCAAAATCGGCCCTACGGAACAAAGCGCAATCAAGCCGAAGCTATTTTCCGAAGCGTTCTTACCGCCAATCGCACCAGCGACACCCACGCCAAGCGCCATGATGAACGGCACCGTAATCGGCCCCGTCGTCACGCCACCCGAGTCAAATGCAAGCGGCACAAACGCATTCCGCCCGACGGACACCATGAGCATCCCGAGCATAAAAAGCACCATGTAAAAGAAAATGATAATCGACGACAAATCCTTCTTGAACACGATTTTCAAAATCGCAAGGAGCAAAAACAGGCCCACGCCAACACCAATCGTCGAAATCAAAAGTCCCGGCTTAACAGCATTTTTTACCTGTTCGGCAAGCACGGACAAATCCGGTTCAGCAACCGTAATGAGCACGCCCATCACAAAGCATACCGAAACAAGCAAAAGGAGCCTACGCGACTTGGTCAACCCCGCCCCCACATACGAGCCCATCGGCGTCATGGCAAGGTCTGCGCCCAAGTTAAAAAGTCCAATCCCCACAATCAAAAAAACGGCACTAACTAAAAAAACAACCTGTTCTTTCACCGAAAACGAAACAAGCGGAGTACACGACACCAACAAAACAATCAGCGTGATCGGCAAAACGGAGGCAAAAGCCTCCTTCATTTTCTCAAGAAGTATTTTTTGCATCGACTACAATATAAAATTTATTTTTTAAACATTCCTGCAACCCCCCATTCACCCTAAGCATCAAAATGTCGAAATGAACGAAAAAGTCCTCATCAATAAAATCCAACAAGGGAGTCGCGAAGCGCTCGGGCTGCTGTGGAAATCTCACAGTACCAAAGTGCTGAACTTGGCATTCAGAATGCTCAAGAACCGCGACGAAGCCGAAGACGCATTGATGGACATTTTCGTTTCGGTTCCAGGAAAAATCCAAAGTTTTCGTGGCGAAAGCGCCCTTGGCACCTGGCTGTTCCGCCTGACCGTCAACGAATGCCTCATGAAGCTGCGTTCCAAAAAACGCCATGCCGAACTCGAAGAAGGCCATATTGACGTCTTGCTGAATTCCGCCATCGGCAGCAAAAACGACGAACCGCTGGATTACGACCCGGAACTTCTAGAATTTGGACTTTCAAAACTCCCCGCCGAAACGCGGAGTATGCTCTGGCTCAAGGATGCCGAAGACCTCGGCGTCAAGGACCTTTCCGAGATTTACAACATGCCCGAAGGAACCATCAAGGCAAGGCTCAGTCGCGCACGTACCGTCGTCAGGAGTTTTTTACAGGAGAATCAGAATTATGCGTAATCAAATCGACTTTTCAAGAGTTGAAAGAATCAAGCCCAGGAAAGATTCCTGGGACATGGTCTGCGCAAGACTTGATTCTTCCAAGAAAAATAAAGTTCTCACCTTTTTCCAGGCTCGCTCGATTTTTGCAGTTGCCGCAAGCTTCTTGGTAGTCGCATTCATTGCCGCCTGGACAACGTTTAACAAGCTCGATTCCGAGACGCTCCTCATCAAGAACGTCGCATCCGACGAACTCGTTTCGTGGTACAACGATCTTGGCGAATCAAGCGATGACGAACTTGAAAATTTGGACACCTACACGTCCATCAGCTATTTATTACAGGAGACAAAATAATGAACGCATCCACCAAAACCTTCTTTGCAAGCTTAATTGTTTTTGCTTGCTCTCTTGGCTTCTTCATTGGAGCATTCGCTTTTAGCGGCTCCGGATTCTCATTCTCGGCATGCTCCAAAAGTGGGATTTGCGAATTCCAACCGGGCGACTGCTGTTCCAAGCAGCTAGATTGCTGCAAGAGAAACGAAGCCTGCTGCAAAAAGAACGCTCCTTGCGGCCCTGACTGCAACTGCCCGCAATGCAGGCGCCATCACGGTGAAGAATTCGGTGAAGGCCCGCACCACAACGGCAAGCACTTCAGAGACGGTAAGCAGTTCGGTAAAAAATTCGATTTCAAGAAAGACTTAGAATTCGTCGACTCCGTGCTGCAAGTTTCTCACGAACAGAAGGCAGCTCTCGAAAAGAATCGCATAAGCATGGATTCCACAATCAAGGAACTTCGCAAGCAAAAGAAGGACGCCGAAAAGGCTCTCCACGAAGCTCTTGACAACAACGACGACAAGAAAATCGCCGAAGCCAAGGCCAACATTCTCAAGGCCCAAGAAGGCCTCCTGAACAACAGAATCAATGGCGTCAAAAGCTTAAACAAGATCCTTTCCAAGGAACAGCAAGAAAAGTTCAAGTTCATGCAGTTCGAACGCATGAGGGGCAAGCCGGGCCACGGTCCTCAAGGTCATGGTCCGCAAGGCCACGATTACCATTAATCAAGTTTCAAAAGTCCTCGCTTCTCGCCATGAGTCGCGAGGATTTTTTTATTCCATCACATGGATGAAACGCAACAAATCCAGTGAGATTTTTTGCCCCGCAATCGTAATCGTCCGAACGTTCAGATCGAGATTCTTTACGCTACCTTCGAGCGTCACGTATTTACCGATTCCATCAGACGCTTCGGCACTTTGTGCAAAATACTCGACGGCAACAGAAATGCTTTCGCCAAGTTCCAGACGGCTCGCGATATCGACAATAGCATCATTCAATTCTGCACGGCTATCTTCTAAAAGTTCTTCGCGATTCACGTCCAAATGACGATCCGCGGTTTTCGCAATTTCATCGTTATGTCCACGCAAGGCTGCAAACGGGCTAAAGATTTTCGCACGTGAAGCAATCGGCATTCGCGGGTGCTTGATCAAGAAATTCCAGTCATTGCGCGGATACGGAAGGTTGATGATGTCATCGTAATTAAAATCAGGCACGGTGACCTCCAATTTGCTCGTTGCGTTCGCGGGTCGTCGCGCCTTCTTGCATATCCATGCCCTTGAAAATCGCATTCTTGCCAAAGCGTTTCTTGATAGCGATTTGCGCCTGCATCATCTTCTTTTCACGTTCAATCTTTTTCACGTCCGTGAACAAGTCGTAGCTTTCTTGCGATGCCTTTAAAACGTTGTTCGCCGTCAAGTTCAAGCGTTTCACGGTCAACAGCGGATTCATAATGCGATCCGCAAGCTTCATGACCGCCTCGGCAATCGTCGAAGCCGAAGACGTGTAATTCAAAAGCGGAGCCGTTCCATGTGCAGGCTTGGGAATCGTGCGTCCATAGCCATCTACGACCGTTTCGCCATGGTAGATTCCCTTGTCCACATTTTCGCGGTCATAACCCACATGGAGCGTAAGCCCGTTCGTCACGAGCCCCTTTTCGACCAGATCCAGCGACAACGTTTCGACCATTTCGCGAATGACGATCTTTGCCTTAGCGCAGTCGTATGCGCAGCTGAGCACCTGGCCTCCGCCAATGCTGTTCGTCTTGGATTTATAGCGCTTGATTTCGGCAATGCCGCACGGTTCATAGCCCCAAGCATGGTCAATTAGAATCTCGGCATTCACGCCAAACATCTTGTAAAGCGCATCGGGATTCTTGACGCTCACGCGCGCCAGGTCACCCATCGTCAAAATGCCACGGCCGTTATTCAAGTAGCAATGTTCCAGGCGGTCGGCAATACCGCGGCCCAACTGCCAAAAACTTGTCAGCGGACGATGGCTCCACAGTTCCCTGCGGTACGTCATCTCGTCGAGTTCCGCAATGCGAACGCCGTCAGCATCCGGAGCCACATGCTTCGCCATCACATCCATCGCAATCTTGCAAAGGTAAAGGTTCGTGCCGATGCCCGCCGTAGCCGTAATCCCCGTCGTTTCCAGCACGTCGCGAATCATCTCCTTGGCTAGTTCACGCGCCGATTTCTTGTACAGCGAAAGGTAATGCGTCACGTCGATAAAGCATTCGTCAATCGAATAGACGTGGATATCGTCTTCGCTCACGTATTTCAAATAAACGTTATAGACACGGGTGGAATATTCCACGTACTTTGCCATCTGCGGCTTGGCCACAATGTACTGCACGTCAACGCCCGTCCGTCGCTTTACGTCACGCACTTTCTGCACGACCTCGAACAAGCGCGCACGCCCAGGGATGCCATACGCCTTGAGGCTCGGGCTCACCGCCAAGCAAATCGTCTTTTCGGTACGGCTAGCATCCGCCACCACCAAGTTCGTCGTCAGCGGATCCAGACCACGCAACACGCACTCCACCGACGCAAAGAAAGACTTCAAGTCGATGGCTACATAAGTACGAGTTTCGTGCGGCAACTTCATAAATCAAATATAGATTTTGCTGCACAAAAGAGCAAATTACCTATACTTCTTTTCGGGATGTTCACTGTAATACGCATTTTTATTGGCGTACATCCGTTCATCGGCAAGGCGCATCGCCGTACAGATACTCTGTTCGCCATAGCTAAAGCCGATCGACATGCAAAGGTCCTTCGACATTCCCGCCAAATAGTGGACTCGATTGATACGACGCTGAAGATCTTCTTTCAAAATATCAGAAACGAGGATCATAAACTCGTCGCCACCGGCACGGTACACGACGCCATCCTGGAACACGCTTTGCAGAATCGATGCGGCCGAGCGCAGCATCATGTCGCCTGCGCCATGTCCCTGTTCATCATTCATGCGCTTCAAGCCGTTCAGGTCCGCAAAAATCACGGCCCTAGGCATCGGTTCCTGCTCGTTGTTGATCCGGTCAACGCGATTGTTCATTTCGTTACGGTTCATAACGCCAGTCAGCGAGTCCACCTTGCCCATGATCTCTAGTTTATTCATAAGCTTGTAGCTTGCAATTTCCGACGCAACAACATACGTGGTCACCTCAAGGGCTTCCTTGATTTTCTGGACATCCTTAACATTAAAGTTGATGGCCCACATATAGCCGAGCAAATCCCTGCCATGGCGCAACGGGAACAGCACAATGCTCTTGACGCGGGCGTAATCAAGCGTTGCCGCCCAAACGGAATTCTGCTCACGCAGTTTTTCCATGTCCTGTTCGTCTTTTACGATAATGCAGGTACTGCCAGCGAGAGTCTTCGGCCACGTGGCCGTAATCGCATAGAACCCATCGACATACTTACGCATCGTGGGCAAATAGGTCCCCTTACGGAGCGCTTCCGCAAAAACACAACAAGTGTACTTTTCGGAATCAGTCAACAAAATGCAGCACTGGTCAGAGCCGCAAATTTCACGGACATCTTCGACAACTTCTTGGAAGGTCTGACGGATATCGGTCGAACCGCGCAACTTGATACATGTATTCAAGACAGCAGAGGCTGTATCCGCAGACAAATCCGACATCGCCGTAGAATCGGCCTTCGGGGCCACATCGTAACAATAAATGCAATAACCAATATTCTCGGAATCCGAGTCAATCGGGAGGAGGACCATGTTCAGCCAGAGCCCCATCATGTAAAGGTCCACATAAGCATGGAGCGGCTTACCATCGCGAACACAGCGGAAGCAATAGTCTTCAAAATTCGGATTTTTCGGGAAGCAGGCTTCGTAAGGACACCCCGGTTCAAACTGCAAATGCCTTGAAGCCAAATCGTCACAATGAGCCTTATTGCCTGCGACTACACGAATATTCCCGTACGTACCATCCGGAAATAAATCCACAGAAACCACGCAAGCCTTACTCTTATGATGCGCTAACAGTTGATCAAAATCCATATATGCTCCCTATATACCATCTACCATATACCTATACATAATATATAACAAATTTGAGGCATCTTCTACAAAAAACATTCCTACAAATAACAAAAACACCCCGCATTTACGCGAGGTGCTCGTCAAACCGTTCGTTCAGAATTATTTCTGCTTGCGGAGCTTGGAGCCAAAGGCCTTAAGCACTTTCTTGATCTGCTTTTCGGAAACCGGAGTCTTCTTAGCAAGTGTTGTAGCCGCGGCATAGGAAGCAAACACGCTCAAGCACTTCAACTGTTCACTTTCATCAGCGGAAATATCCTGATCATAATCATCGAAGTTGAAGAATTTGGTCGTTTCACCAGATTCATATTCTTCCTGATAGTTCTTGAAAGCCAAAGCGCAGTCTGCTTCGCTATAGGCATAGAGGAAATCCTGATGCAGCAAGCAGTCACTTTCACCATAAGAGAGCTTATAATCTATAGAAGTTTCGTCATGGGAGACATAAGTCATCTTAAGGCCATTGAAAGAAAGTTCGTTGCATCCGATGACAATCTGGTCTGCGACGTTTTCCGGGATATACTGCTTGAAGGTTTCGTACGTTTCACCGAAGTGCTGCAAAAGACATTCGGTCGTCGGATAAACCGCTTCGCTATAGTTATTCGGAGACGTCATAGAGAAGCCCCATGCAAGCGGTTCTGCCAACATAGAAGAGAGATAGTAGTCTCCAGTCGGGAACGCGCCTTCGGCCTTGAAGTCGTACGTCTGGGCGCCGTTGCCATCACCAAGATCGACCGTAACAGTTCCGTCGGCATTCTGCGTCAAGGAACCCGTCTGCGTCACCGTGCTCCAATCGTAATTGTTGGCCTTGTCCTTGCAAACACCCTTTGTAATGGAGAGCGAGTAACCCGCAACTTCATAGCCACCCATTTCCGTAACGATATAGTCCGTCGGGAGGGTTTTAACGACAGCTTCGCTAGAGCTGGAACTTGCCACAGATTCGACACTAGAGCTAGATTCTACAGTCACGTCGACACTTGTGCTAGAAGTTTCACATGCAGTCAAGGCAAGTGCTGCTGCAGGAAGAACGGTCAAGATTTTTTTCATATTCACCTCTTAAAAAATTTTCTTAAAATAAATGTACAATAATTTTATGGTATATACCATAAAAAATTCCCCATAAAGTCAAAAAAATTTATGGGGAAAAATAAAAACAAATTTTCACGGCGCTCAAATCGTCGCGACTCTCGGCTTACCAGCCGCTGCACGAGCGCAAGACTTTGCGCCTCGGTCATGACGATTTTGAGCAAAGCTCAAATCGTCGCGACACTCGGCTTACCAGTCTTTGACAGGGCGGGCTTGGCCGCGGACGGGTTTCCACGGTTTGCGT
>Ga0310786_10004661_pt1 | contig 18988 bp, 24 predicted proteins | sample AusTroGonzalo_MG_FD_203881 | JGI IMG/M metagenome (GOLD analysis project Ga0310786, IMG submission 203881) | Bovine rumen microbial communities from tropical cattle in Woodstock, Queensland, Australia - Gonzalo_03 (v2) (version 2) | ecosystem: Host-associated > Mammals > Digestive system >... | reverse complement strand
ACGGCAAACGCCGCAAGAACATGAAATTTGCGGTTAAAAAGATGATGAAAACCGTCGAAAGAGAACTCGAAACATGGAACAAGTACGTCGGCAGGGAAGATGTCCTTTATATCCATGCGCGTATCGGCGGTGAAAACTGGAACTACTATGGCGGTTATCTTCTTGAAAAAGAACCGTGGTTCCTGGAAAAAACAGACAACAGTTTTGACAATTCATACTGCTCCATATACGCGAAAATCAAAACGAAGGAAACTGTATAAACCGTAAATAAATCTTGTCTTTTATTATCAAATCAGAGGAATGATTGTATGAACAGATCAATTAGCAGTATTCTTGAAAGCTGGATGGATGAGTCCGGATTGAAAACCAGAAATGAAACCATAGCGTTTCATGTTCAGGATGATAAACTGTTTATTGTAACAAGATACCCAGGATGGTTGATCGGTTTACACGGCTGCCTATTTGATAAATACCGCAGATTGTTGAAATATAATGGCTATGACCTTAAAATCAGGTTTGTTGATGTTTTCTGCGGTGAAGTCCGCGAATTCTGATCCAGGAGAATTGTTTATCGTTATGGTCATAATTATCAAGCGCACCGCTAATAAGCATTTCCTTCCATGCAAAGGAAAGAATTATTCAGCCGTGTTCCAGATCGCGGAAGAAAACGGCTTTCGCCGCATCGATCCTCTTGACATAGAAAACGAAAAAGAGATCCGGTGGCACGGCATCGAATTCAACCGATTATATGAAAGATCCGGCATCCTGTATCGTTTCAACGAATGGATTGGCGAATACCCGTATTGTGGCGTCATCATGGAAGAAATCGGTATCGTGAAATAAAAAAAACAATTACGGTTATTGTTCGATATTATTGACAAACCAATTCAAATTGTCGATAATATGATACAGAAAATACTACATGAAATCAGGAGGAAATTTCAAATGAAAACCATTAAAGAACTCGCCAACCAAAACGGACGCGTCTACGTCCGCTTCTCCAATGAGCAGCTTTGTGCCGACTTTCTCCGCCAGGCGGAAGCCGAAGGATTCACCTTCATAGACGGCGCAAGTCCAACACAGAAAACGCCGACGGATATGCTGGCCGTCAATCGCAACCTCACTCTGAACTACGTCGGCGCGAACGGACGCATCGCCTACGGCTCCGGCGCGGCAAAGATCAACGGAGAACCCATGATCCGGATAGAGTGGGAGGATTATATCTCAATTTGAAAAAAACAAAAAAATCTGAGAAAAATACACGCAAATCTACTTGACAAACGGTTGTTGATATGATAGAATAACACCAAGATAACAATTGAGCCATAAATCAACGATCATACAAGCAAAAAATCGGATCAAAGGAGAATTCGCCATGACGTCCACGTATCAGATCTCGTCCCCGCTGTTGGGATTGTCCCCCGTCACCGTGACGGAGGAAACCGCCAAAGATCTCATGGCTGCTATCGGAAATTCCGGAACAGAAGCGGAGTCAGCAGAAACGGAAAAACATCATTCCAAAAAAAGAGAAGGCGTCAGCTCCGAGGTCTTCACCTACACGGTGGAAGAAGCCAGGATGATGTTGGACTATTTCAAGCAGCATGAGCAGTGGATCCATTACCTTGTGTTTGTTCTCGGTCTCAACCTGGCGCGGCGCAACGGCGATATCCGCAGTCTTACGTGGGCGAATTTCTTCGATCCAAAAACAGGCAAGTATAGGAATAACCTTGTCATAAAGGAACAAAAGACAGGAAAATTTACTTCCCCTCACATCAATTCAGCCGTCAAAGAGGCCATATCTCTTTACTGTGAAAAGACCGGCTGCGATCCTTCCCATAACAATTACAGCGATCCCATCCTTCTGCAGCACACCGGGAACTACGTCGGTCGCGTCATGGGGTATTCCGGCTGCCTGAAGGGGATCAAACGCGCCGCAGCCGCCCTTGGTATCGAACACAACGTCGGCACCCACAGCACCCGCAAGACCTTCGGCGAAACCTCCCGGATGCTCCACCCCAACGACCAGAACTCCATGGAGATCCTGCAATCACTTTATAACCACAGTTCCACTAAAATCACCAACCGCTACATCGGGTTGGAGAAAAAGCATGTGGACAGATACTACGACGATATCGGAGAATTTGTAACGGATTATATCGTCGGCGGTAAGCAGTTTGAGGACGTCGCCCAAAAGCCCGTCGTCAGTCTGGACGTCAACGATCTACGCTCCATCATCTCACTCGCTTACAATGCCGGTATCGAAAACGCCGGAAAAACAGATCCATCCATCCATATCGATACCATCAACGAGATCCTGTCCATGATCGACGCAGCACAAAAATAAACCGATGGATCCCTCTCAAAGCAGATTCCTTGATACATACACCGTCATTCCAGAAAAACTTCTTGACAATCACTGGACGCGCGTGGTATACTTTTTTTCAAACAAACAAAAAAAAGGAGTCCGCACTATGAATACAAGGGAAATCATCGACGGATATTTTCAGTCCACGTCTTTACAGGAGCAATCCCATTGGAGCAAATATGTTGATAACGGAATCATCTTTGATTACGAAGCAGAAACAGGCAAACAACTGATCGAGATGAATTCTGACGAACTGTCTGAATTGGTATACCGTTTGGTCAGTTGCCGGGACGGAGAAACAAAAAAGTATATGCAGAGTCACCGTTCCTACAGCGTTGTAATAGGCGAATTGCGGAAAGTATTGGATTGGTATATCGTCAATGTAACGCCTGTTGCCAACCTATTCTCCATCGATAAGCGTTTCAGGGGAAAAACAGGTCTGGAAATGTTCTCGCAAAAATACGAAGCGTTTACCATGGAAAAATTTCAATCCATCATGTGTTCCGTGCGCCGTGATTTCTCAGAGGACAAAGCGGATTATATCGAATTGATCTGTCTGCTGTTCTACTCCGGATTTCCGACAGCCAAAGATATAGCGGAAACAAAAGCGGAACATATCAATTGGAGAACAGGGGCGGCTCTCATCCACGGAAAAACCGTACATCTTACCGACAGAGCATTGGAATTGCTTTCTAAATTTTATAAAATGGAAGAATCGGTAAGCGGAAGAGAGAAATTCATCATCCTTTCCTGGCATGGCAGCGCTCTCAAGTTCTTTGTTAAACAATCTTTGGCGAATGATTTTCAAAAAAGAGAATTGAGAGAGATCATATCAAGGATCAACGCTTATATCTCCATCGATATCGGAAAACGATACGCCGCTGGCATCAATTATAAGGCATTCTATCTGTGTGGATTCTATGATTATACATGTAATATGTACGGAAAAACGCTGACAGATGAAATCATAAACTCCTATTATGACGATGAAGCCTACGATAAACTAAAAAAAGCAGCCTTGTCCTACGGAATACCGGCAGAAAAAGTCAATTATCTGAAACGGGATCTCATTATCTTCACCAAAAAAACAGGATCGGAAAACACAGAGAAGAGAGAACATGCGGAAGCAACGACATGATCCCGATATTTTTCTTCTTCCGGTTTTCTGTATCAACTACAGATGGAATCAGCATCTGATTCGCACATAATTATATAAAAGCCGTTATTTGTTTCATCTTTTGTTTGCCACGCTTTTCTCCGTTTTCACAGACGGAGAAAAACAATCGACAAACAGTCATACAAGCAAAACAAATATAATAATATAACAGCAAGAGGTAATCAGCAATGCGATACTATGTTCTGACGGACGGTCAGGAAAAGTTTATACGGTTGGATAAAACGTCAAAGAAATACGTTCCGGTCGTCGGAGAAGCTTACGCGACAAAATGGGATACGATGACCAAGGCGGAAAACATCCTGAAGAGTTCCGTCGAACGGAAAATCAGAGACGATTACCACGCGGAGCAGCGCGAGATCCCGCAGGCCAAAGCGGAAGCGATCACAAATGCGATCTCACAAAGCATGATTTCATCCAGACAGGAACAATTGGATTCATTACCTGACGGTATCTCGGAATGGATCGGAAAAATCGAAGAGGTTATCGGCGTCGTATCCACGGCAGATGAAAAATACAACGACCTGAACGAACATCTCAGCGGGATTGACAAAAAGATCGTGGATATCGAACATTACATAGAATTCGGTCGTTTCAACGCCTATCAGGGATGGATGTGTTTCAGTTACCTACAAAAACTGTTACAGGAGCGCCGCGTCATCAAAAATGAAATGACAGTCATCGTACAAATAAGATCATTCGGATTGTGCGAAAAAGATCTGCGTTCCCTGATCTGTCGGATATCGGATAACGCTTGTTCAAAAATCTACACGCCACGCGCATTGCCGGATCTGTTCGTCGGAAAATCTTAGTTATCTTTGATTGGGTAGTGAGGATAAAGCCGCACGGCGTATGCCGCACGTACAAACCGTTGCAATGACGTCCGTACAACGTCGCAACGGCGCGGCAGGGATTAGGAGCATTAGTGTAACGGCAGCACTCGCCCCGCAGTGTGGGCGAAGAACGGTTCGACTCCGTAACCTCCGACCAAAAAGAAAATCCCTTAAAAGTGCAAAGTGTGAAAAAGCGACACAAAACAAATGGTTAGAAAAACTGTTTAAGCCAACAGAGGGTGGAGAAAAAAGGCTTGCCGGTAACGGTGATGCGCAGACCAAATCCGGCTGTCGCTCCCATAGGTGAAAGTCCTATGGCCCAATCAATAAAAATGACAAACAGCAAGAGGTTTAATGGTCGGAATATATGTTATTAAAAATGTAATCAATGGAAAAATCTATACTCAAATGATTATAAAAGCGCGGATATGATGTAATAGGTAACATACATGGTTTCCACCCATGATAAGAGGGTTCAAATCCCTTTATCCGCTCCAATTGGGATATGGTGCAACGGAAACACACCGGAATTTGACTCCGGTATTGCAGGTTCGAGTCCTGCTGTCCCAGCCAACCGGCGGCTATCGACGATCTTCCTTCTTTTAACAAACATAAATAAAAAGATTAACAGACCAGATCGTCACACTTCCGCCGCACAGTTCCTTTCCTGCGGCTATGCGGAAACTTCCTTCTTCAAAAAAAAAGAATGGATAAAAAAGAATATCAGTTTCCGCAATTTCCGCATTCTGAAAAATTAAAAAGGAGAACAAATCATGATGAATGAAACAGAAAAAATCCTGCTTCGCCGCAAACATCTTCTGATCACCGCTACCAACACCCTACCGTTCCAACCATCCGAAGCGTCGTATCGGCAGAACGAAAATGAAAAGGCGCTTGTTGTCGCCGCATGGAAAAATGTGCAGTCGCTCGGTTTCACCTTTTCACAGTCTCTTCTGGAAACACTGTTCCGTTTTACCAAAAATCAACTCAAAATCTTTTACGCGGCGCTGCTCCCGGAACTGAAAGAACTGGCTGGCGCTGACGTGATCTACAAGCCGATGTATCCAAACTTCCCGGAGCAGGTGGCGGAGGCGGACGATCTCGAACTGTTCCTCAACGCGGTCATTCACTATTGGTCGTTCGGAACGCTTCTGCCTGATTATCAGAAGGACGAGCGTCTGCCTCTTGTCGAAGACCACAAGATGACGGTTCTGTCCATAGGAACGCGGGAAGACGCCATGGATATTTTCTCCAACCTCGTCGGCAGCAAAACGTCTCTTTCCGCCCAGGATAAAGAGGACGTCAGATCGTTTATCATGAATTGTTCCGATTACGCCTCTTATCTGCCGGACGAAATCCCTCTGAAGGAAAACGTCGCTCTTATCGGCAAACTGATCCTTGAGGAAGCGCCGGTAAAATCAAGCGAACCTCTCAAAAAGTATTTCAAAACGGCAACGGACGTACTGCGTCTTGTGACTGCTCTCTCCGACGGAGATATCAGCCTCGCAGGAAGAACGAAGTACCGAAACCTGAAGCGCTCCGAGCGCAGAATGATCCTTGACCTTTTGTCCGGGTGCGGCAGCATCACGGAAGATCTGTTCCGCTATCGGTATGAATGGATCCGCGTGGCGGAGATCATCCATCCCTTTGAGTACCGGCAGAAGAAATATGCCGCTGTCAACAAGGCGTTCAATACCCTGCGCAACGAGCATAAACCGCTCATGTTCGGCGGAAAGGTGCAGAACGCCATTCTCGCCAAGGATATGCGCACGGCGGCGGATTTGCTCAAGACAAGGCCAGGAGAATTCGCAAGGCGATTGGACAAACTCCTCCGCGATTCCGCCGACAAACAATACATCGTCGATTGTTTCAAGGGTATTGCTGCGGATATTTCCTCTCCCGTCCTCCTGCAAGTCAGGCAGCATTTCATCGGACGTATGGGAGACGAACGGCAGCCGATCAGAGTGTTCTTTCCGAAAGGAAATCTCGCCAAAGCCAATGCGATCAGGAACGAACTTCCACCGATCGATCAAGAGGTATGCAGACAGATCGCCGTTATTTGCAGAGATGCTTTGATAGAACAATACAAAGGAAAATCTCCGCTTGGCAACGTCTATGTGGACACGAGATGGATGAATTATCTCGTCCCGTTCAGTCAGAGGAGCGCCAGTAAAGCCGTCAAGACCATCGTGCGCGGCAGTCAACTGCCGATCTCACCAGACGCAAAGGCGGTCAGAGGTTTTATCTGGTGGACGAATACAGACAAAGAAACTGGATATTCTTGGGATGTGTCCGGCAGAGTGGATATCGACCTGTCCGCCGCCATTTTTGATGAGAACTGGAAGTTTGTCGAGCATGTTTCCTATACCAGACTTCGCTCTTCAAAATACAAGGCGTACCATTCCGGCGATATCACGAACGGCGGAAACATTGACGGAGACGGCGTAGCGGAATTTCTCGATGTGGATATCGACGCGGTGGCGAAAAACGCCGGTAGATACATCGTATATCAGGTTTACAATTACACCATGCAGAAGTATTCCGAACTGCCGAACTGCCGCTTCGGATGGATGGAGCGGCAGGATGTTGGCAGCGGAGAGATCTTTGAGCCGAAAACGGTGGATATGAAGATGGATCTGACTGCCGACGGAACCGTCGCCATCCCCGTGATCTTCGACTGCGTGGAACGCAAATTCATATGGTGTGATATGAACCTCGGCTATGAACGCGCCAGTTTCGGAGGAAACAACCTCGAAAGCAATCTCAAAGGCGTCACCGCCACTTGCTATGCTATGACGCATCTGAACAAGCCGAACCTTTGCGACCTTGCCCTTCTCAATGCAAAAGCCAGGGGAAACCTTGTTCCTTACAGAAACCAGGCGGACATCATTTTCAGTAATGATACCACTGTCCCCTACGAGATCGAGACGGTCACTGATCCGGAAACCGGATTGGAAAAACGCGTCGTAAAAGACAAAACGGAAGTTCCGATCATTACGGCCTTTGACGTCGATTACATCATGGCGCAGCTTCTTTAAGCGCATCGTGCGGCTGTGTAAGCGCATCCTTCTATATGACAGGTTCAACTCCTGTTGCGAACGCGGTTTGTTTGAAGCGCTTCCGATTCCCGCCTTTCATAAACTGCGGCTGCAACGCTCATCCTTCTAACAAATGTTCAGAGCTTTTGCTTGAGCGTTGGATTCCCGCACATCTCCTTATTTACGGCTATCGTTTCTCATCCTTCTACGGCTGGTTGCAGCACTTTACTGATAATAAAGAGACAAGAGAAACGCATTTCCGTATTGATAACCTCTGTTCTTGCGGCTGCTCGGTACCATCCTTCTGCATCTTTTGGGAACTATGTGTCGCTGGTTCGATTCCAGCCGTCACCGCCATACAGGTGACGTAGCTCAGACGGTAGAGCAATAGTATTTGCGGTATCGGAATTTCCGCTTGACATATGACAAGTAACCGTGCGGCTGAATGGTTCATCCTTCTTTTATAAAACCGGAAATTTTTATCGAACCTTTGATTTCCGCACTATCTGAGACAATGACAAAACCTTACCGTACAAACCAAACGGATTTTTCATCGGCGATTTTCCAATTCATTTTTCTTCATGTGTTCTTCACCTCCTTTCTCCTTTTATTGTTTGTTTTATTTCGTTGTTTGGTTGTCTCCGGTTAAAACTGCGAAAGCAGTCCGCAAAGTTGATTCGCAAAGGTCTTTGCGGAATAGATGATTCCTTCTTAATCCTGTCCCCATTATGCCGGTAAGAGTCCCGCAGGATTGCGATCAATATTTTGGATCGCAAATCGGAAGATCGTAAGGGGTAATTCCGATTATATCTGTCTTATATGCGGGATGTTCCCCGATGACAGATGATTATTGTGTTTGCACGTTTTCCGAATTAAAAACGTGCTTTATGTCGGCGTGGCGGAACAGGCAGACGCCCTGGACTTAAAATCCAGTTCTGGAAACAGAGTACCGGTTCGATTCCGGTCGCCGACACCATTCAGGTTCAACTCCTGTATATCTGTAAGGATGCGACACGGAATAGACAGGTATTCGCCACTATCATGTTTGCATTTTGCAGCGCTCCGGAGAAGGTAGAGCTTGTTTCCTTACAGACGAAGCGGTGGCCGCGAGTTTAAGGGTGTCAGGGAGACCTCCGCCTTTACTTCGAGAAATCATAAGTAAAGGTAAAAGCTGAAGATAACGGTAACGTGTGACAGGACTATGATGAGAGATGAGGCTCATGCGGACAGTGGGAAAATCCGCAAATTGTAAACATTAACTTATATTGCCCTGATGAGATTTATTAAGGTGGAGTCTTCTGGTGGTTCGAGTCCGTCCACCAGCTACAAATGTGCCGTTAGTTCAATGGATAGAACAATGGATTTCTAATCCATCGGTTGCGGGTTCAAGTCCTGCACGGCACACCATTATGGGACGTTAGCACAATTGGTGAGCGCATCCGGCTCATAACCGGCGGGTTGCAGGTTCGAGTCCCGCACGTCCCACCAATACCTTGGCGGTGGTAAGGTAAAACCGTTCCAGCAAGGCAGATGTACTGCCGGTGGTTCCCGATGACTGAATGGAATCGCAGAATACTTTTAGGTGAGATACATGCCGAGGTAACTTCGAGGATTGGAGCAACGAAGTAAAATAAAGTCCCCAAGATGTTTTCCGGTATCAGAATACAACCGGCTCAGAGCAGAAGTGTTTGATGGTCGAAGGCTATATGTATCCATTGTAGCTCGGTAAGGACAAGGCGTGGAAATCTGCGGAAGCGCGAAAAACCATCGCTGATTATACGCAGACGTGGCAGAGCGGCTGATTGCACCCGACTTGAAATCGGGCATCCCTTTTGGGGGATCGTAGGTTCAAATCCTACCGTCTGCGCCAAAAAAAGAATGCTGCGGCACCGTTCGGAAAGCCTGATCAACCGGAAGAACGGAGCGCTGGACGATTTGTAATATGGTTTAGCAAAACAACAAAAGGCTTTTGCGGACAGGTTCGATTCCCGTCATAAAACGGTCGTCTCATTATCGCCATGTTGGATAATGCGGCATTCAAATAGAATAGTTATCTGGGCGTAGTTCAGTCGATAGAACGCCGCATTTGGGATGCGGAGGCCGGGAGTTTGAGCCTCCCCGCTCAGACCAAAATAAATAATAAGGAAACATAATATGAAAATAGTAAGGTTTGATTTAGCGCTTAATTTACCTGATGAATTCAGACCCGGCGCATGTTCACTTTGCCCGTTGTCCGTGAATATGGATTATGATGACGCGATGAGAAATTATCACAGAAAGATCGGGTGTAAACTCGGTTTCACAAAATATACATGTCCGGCAAAAGGGGAGGCAGAATTATGAAACTTGACGCGCTCGGCGAAAGAATGAAGAAGTATGAATATGTCACAAGAACGCATTTAACTCCCCGAACACCTGTGATCATCCGGCTTGACGGAAAATCGTTTCACACCTTCACCCGTGACTTTCAAAAGCCATTCGATCCTATTCTTGTCAAAACCATGCAGGAAACCATGAAATATTTGTGCGAAAACATCCAAGGATGCGTCCTCGGATATACGCAGTCGGATGAAATCACACTTGTCCTGATCGATTATCAGCGATTGGAATCCTGTTCATGGTTTGACTACAACATTCAAAAGTGCGCAAGCATCGCCGCAAGTATGGCAACAATGCAGTTCAATAAAGTCTTTCATGACAACGTATGGGAATACTACGCAGAATCAACAAGAGATTATTCGATAGACGAAAAGTATTTCAAAGCGTTGGAAATTTCTATGGAATGTGGGGCATTGTTCGATGCCAGATGCTTCAATATCCCGAAAGAAGAAGTCTGCAACTGTATCCTTTGGCGGCAGAACGATGCTACCAGAAACTCCATCGAAATGGTCGGACAGACGTATTTTTCCCATGCGCAACTCCACAAAAAATCCTGTAACGAAATCCAGGACATGCTGTTCACGCAGCGCGGAGTCAATTGGAACGACCTGCCGACCCATCTCAAACGCGGAAGCTGCTGCATTAAAAAGATTACCGATGATTCCGAACGACCGAAGTGGACGATTGACGAGGGGATTCCGATCTTCAAAGGAGATGGACGCAGATATATCGACGATCTGATTTATGTAGGGGAGTGATTTGTTGATGATCAATACGCTTTTAATCATTCATTTTTCAATATCCATTCTTTGTATCATTACAATCAAACTGATTGCGAACATTGTTGTCCATAGGATACGTGATAAATATCCGAACTTCGGAAGCCGAAACAGAAGATATATGTCTGATTTCTTTCTGACAAATATCAAGTTGGTTTTATTTAGTTTCATTCCGTTGTTTAATATATTTTTTCTTTTTTCTTCTTTATACGCATCTGATAAGATCGTTGAAAAAACAATACGGGAATTTGAAACAAAAATAAAGAAAAAGGAGAACATACAATGATCTTTGTCACCGGCGACTGTCATGCGGATTTCCGGAAATTTTCAAAACAAAACTTTCCGGAACAAAAAGAAATGACACGGGAGGATTTTGTCATCGTCTGCGGCGATTTCGGCGGCGTTTGGACTTGCGACCAGTCTAACCCGGAAGAGAAATATTGGCTCGACTGGCTGTCTGATAAACCATTCACCGTGCTGTTTGTTGACGGCAATCACGAAAACTTCGACCGCCTTAAAGACTTTCCATCCGTGGCGTTCCACGGCGGCAGGGCGCACCGCATCCGCGAAAACATCTACCATCTCAAACGCGGATATGTGTTCCGGCTGCAGGGAAAATCATTCTTCGCTTTCGGCGGCGCAAGAAGTCACGATATTCAGGATGGTGTTCTGAAAGCGGAAGAATACCCGTCAGTCAGACACATGATTGAGGATTACCGTGACAGAACCAACAGGGGAGAGATGCTGCGCATCGACCATGTATCCTGGTGGAAAGAAGAACTCCCAAACAAACGTGAAATGGATCGCGGCGTCAGGGAATTGGATAAAGCGGGAAACAACGTGGATTACGTTGTCACGCATTGCCTCCCGTCAAGCGCCCAACTCATCGCCGGTTTCTACGAAACGGATATCCTGACGGATTATTTTGAATCGCTGATCCGTCAAAAAACGCTTCAGTTCGGCAAATGGTATTGCGGACATTATCACAAAGAACAATCACTTCCCGGAAATTACATCATCAAATATCGTTCCATAGAAAGGATCGTCTGACATGGATATGAAACTGCTCATTCTCTTTATCATCGCAGCGTTTTTGCTTCTGATCGTTCTTGTTCTTTTCGCCTCTTTGTTTCTTATGCTGTACATCAACGAAAAATCCGTCAACAAAGAACAGGAAGGAAACAGACAAAAAGAAACATCCCGCCGGAAAGCGCCGATACAAAATCAAGATCCACACGTCTACAGATGGAATCAAAACGATTGAGTTTACATAACGGAAAGGAATCAACCCATGAATCATGACAAATGCGTTTGCTGCGGAGGTTATGTCCCGGAGGGAATGATGGTCTGCAAAGAATGTCAAAGTAAACAACTTGACCGCGATTCAACCGGTTTCCGACATGATGCGGTCGATGAAAAATTAAATCCTGATATCACCACAAAAGAACATCCCAAAGATTTCAAATCTTCTTTCTTTGCAAAAATGCGCGGAAGGTTTGAATCATAAACGGATAGTTATCCGTTGCTTGCATACGCATATGTTTTTTCATTTTTTTTGTTTTCGCAGTCATACAAGCAAAACAAACATTATAAGAAATGGTGTTTTTATTGTTGAATGATTATTGCAAAAGCCCTGTTATTGAGCGTAAGCGACAACAAACAAAAACATTACTTCTTCGCAAACATCATTAAAAACAAAAGAAAAGAGGCGTGTATACCATAAATAATGACAATAAAAACACCATTTTATCTGCACCGGAAGGAGTAGACGTTTTGAGTCTTTTCGACGGAATGTCCTGCGGTATGATCGCCATCCGCAACGCAGAGTTAAAGGTGAACAACTCCACCTACGGCGCTACCGGCGTAGCGGAAAACGTCGTTATAACAAACACAGCGAAAAGAGGTTAACATGACTATTAAACACGCTATCATGCGTTTTGATTTACTGCATCCGAACCAACTCTCCTATGATCAAAAACTTAGTTTTCTCTCTGAATTGGACGAGATGGTTTATAAGGAAATGATTCCGATTTACAAAGTCGGATTAGAAGTTGCTTTCAAACCATACACAACAGAAACAAATCCGTCAACGGAACTGTTGGTACCATTTCCATTCGACGACGTTTACATCAAATATCTTGCAATACGCAACGATATTACGTGCTGTTTACATAGATATTTATACAGGGCGGACGATCCATAATGTTCGGCGTCCGCATTTGCGAGGAATACCTCGCCTGAATTAATATGTTATTTCCGGAAGACCGGCAGGGATACCACCCAATTGGAACCGTGTTCTGTGAATGCCGGCAATACCGCCAAACCTTTTAACTCTTGCGGATTTTTACTTGTATGAATGCCGAAAGACAAGAAAGAACCCACCAACAGGTCAACCTGTCTGTGATTTCTGACGCCGCGTTTCGGTGTTCACCCGGCGCATAAATGATTCTTGATTTAATTGGCAAAGTGGTACATCACGTTCGGTTCCTGGATTACAATACTACAAAACACACACAAAGTATTACGTCTTACGAATAGTCCTATTCAACATTTTCAACTTTATTCTTAAAGGTATTCCGGATGTAGCAGAGCGCTGGAGATGAAAGCAGTCGAGCGGCTTTCCGCCCCGAAAGGGTTTAGTTTAATGGTTAAAAACACCGGCGTAAAAAATATAACAAACTACAACAAGCCAGAGATTTCACAAAAAAAACAAAACATCGCGTCTGGGATATGCGCGAATCATCCAGTGTCCGCGTAGTTCAGCGGCAAGAATCTCTTTTAAAAGAGGGACGCCGGTTCGAGTCCGGCCGTGGTCGTTGGATGAATACGGTATCCCGGATCAGACCGGAATATTGGCTTAGAGGCAGCCATCGTCTCCGGTCAAAATCCGGCGGCGTGTCCGAGTGGCTTATGGAGCCTGTCCCGAAAACAGGTGGTCGATGAGATCCGTTGGTTCAAATCCAACCGCCGCCGCCCAAAAAAAATAAAAATTGGGGGAGTTTATTATATTCAGTGTCGAAAAAACGCCTCATTGCAACGTGTGTGCGGAACCTGTAGGGCTATGCAAACAGCCGTTCCAAAGAAAGAAGGATCAAAACGGAGAATATGATAGGAGATATGAAGTAGTGAAAAATGGAAAATCCCCCTGTGTGTCGCCGTCTGTCAGCGGAAGAAGGTGGTTAGCGGAACCGATTACAAACACAAATCAGGTCGGCGCTATGCCGCGTCCAAACGGTGAACTGAGTACGTCGCAAGGCTTCCGCATTTACGATGCTGAACACAAATCCGTCACGCTGAAAGGTTTAAGCGGCGGAGCTGGCGGAAAAACAGGATTGTACGCGCTCCCTGTTGATGAGCAGTCACCAGCTCCGCCGCAGCATCAGGAACTGACGGAGCGAGAAATGGATCACATGGTCAGAGACCACCAGAAGCGCCGTTGGAATTTCTGCGCAAGACCCGGAGAAAAAGAAAAAGCGCCAATCGTCACGGCGAATATACATAAAGGCGTACCGTATAACGTCTGCGCCGATCCGTATTACAAAATCTACGCGGAACCGTGCGAGTGGTCTGGCGACAAACCGACTAAGGCGAAGTCCTACGCGGACGGGAAAATCTACACCGTCTACGAAGTACAGGACGGACAGATCACAATTAAAGACAAACGCTATCCCATCAAATTGCAGGACGGTTTTTACATCATCCGCAAGCTGACGGTTTCCGAATGTAAACGCTTGCAGACAGTTCCGGATTGGTATGAATTCCCTGTCAGCAATTCTCAGGCATATAAGATGTTGGGTAACGGATGGACGTGCGACGTGATCACACATCTGTTCAAAGCAACAATAGCTGCTTCATAGCGGGAATGTTGAATTGTTTGGTGAAATCAATGACAAAAGAAACCGATTATCAAAAAGAAAGATTAGCACAAATCCTAAAAGAAGAATGCGCCTCGCGGTGGAAAAGTGCAAGTGGGAATGGGCTTGTGACTGGAATTGTGTGCGCAACAGATTGTGAAAACTGCCATTCTGATTGGGCGGAGAAACAGGCGGAATTCCTATTGAGCCGTGGTGTGATCGTACTTCCCGTACCAGAAGGGTCTCCGATTTATTGTGATGGCATACATTTCGCGCCGCATTGCGCCGGAGATATACATGAAATAAAAGGTTGGTATTATGATCTTGCTATTAAAAAAGATTTTCGCAGCGAAGCTGATTATTGGTTTGACATTGGCGATTATAACAGGACATGGTTTTCGTCCAGCGAAGATGCACGAAAAAGGATCTTTAATAACAACTATAAACCAAATAATAGAAAGGATTGATTGATTATGTTTTTGAAAGTATTATTTACACTTTTGTTAATCGCATCTATCGCGGCTCCCGCCATTGTCGTTGCAATAAAAAAAGGAAACGGTGATGACGCCAAGTTAAATAAGAAACATGTGGTGCTTGAAATAGCCGTTGCTTTTATCCTGTTTGTTTTCTCTTGCTCATTCGTGATCATCCCAACAGGGTATACCGGTGTCAGAACCACATTCGGGCAAATCGATCCGGATCCGGTTTCAAACGGATTCAATTTCAAGATCCCGTTTATCCAATCGATAGAAAAAGTCAACAACAAACAGCAGGACATTTCTTTTGACGGAAAAGTGTGGTCTGAAACAAAGGAAAGAACCGCGATCTATTACGACGAAATCACCGTAACCTACCAGATCAATCCGAAAAGTTCCGCGTGGATCTACGCAAACGTCACCAATTATAAGGATGCGCTTGTCAATCAGGGTATCGTGGCGTCGTCCATCAAGGCAAGCAGCAAAAGCCTGTCCGATACGGATTCCACCAACCGCTCCATCATTGAACCGTTGGTATTGAAGAACCTTCAGGAATCGTTGGATGAAAAGTACGGCGCTGACGTTGTGGATATCACCAAGGTGATCATCGGAAACGCTGATTTTGAGGATGGATACAATCAGGCGATTGCCGCCAAGCAACAGGCGCAGTTGGAGGCGGAAAAGCAGCAGATTGAAAACCAACGCGCCATTGAAAAGGCAGAGTCCGACGCCAAAGTCAGGCAGACCAACGCGGAAGCGGAAGCGAACGCAAAACTGATCTCCGCCAAAGCGGAAGCGGAAGCCAACGATCTTCTGGAAAAATCCCTGACAGATCAGATCCTGAAGGAGATGTGGCTGGAAAAATGGGACGGTCAGCTTCCGAAGTATCTCGCCGGTGAAGACGCATCCGCTATCATCAACATTGGCGAATAATAATGCTATGTCAGTAAAAGGAATTCCAAAATCAGAAAAGATCTGGGTAACGCAAACAATGTCAGACGGCACCGTGTATTACACCACGTCGAAAGAGAACGACCGCAGTATGTATTTCCTTTACCGGTTGGAAAACGATACAGCCGTCAGGATCGGAAAATCCAGATCGCCGTCTGAATTAGAGCAGAAATATATACAATAAGGCAATAATTCTTTTAAGAGGTAAAGTTTGAAACATTTAGGTAACCGTGACAGTCCACAAGAGGGTACAACAAATCAGGCCTCCGCAAAAGAAGCCAAAAAACGATTTCAGGAAGAAAGTCAGCCGGTTGGAGCGGTTAATTCATCTTTGAAGATGTAACCTCGCTTTCGGAGGAGCTCTAACCCCTGTGCTTTTGTAATAACAACAGAGTGTTCGGTCAACTTGTCCTCAAGGTAACCTGCGGCAGAATAAGGCTCAAGCTTTGAGAGGATGTTCCAGATAGCGGTCAGGAGCATCCGGCAAATAGCAATGATGGCCTTTTTGTGACCACGCCGGGCCTTTACTCTGCGGTAACGCTGTTTGCATTCCGGGTATTTATCAGATGTGACCACAGCGTTAGCGATTTGGACAAGAATCGGTTTCAGGTAGGAACCGGCGCGGGAAATTCGCGTAGATTTCACCTTGCAGTTGCTTTTGTCGTTTCGTGGACAGCAACCGGCCCACGAAACCAGATTTTTTGCGGTCGGGAAGGCCGACATATCCGCTCCGATTTCGGAGATGATGGCGATAGCCGTCATCGGATCACTTGCGAGACCGGGCGCAGTACGGATCAATTCAAGTTGGTGTGAGTAGCTTGAAGCCAGACGATGGATTTCCACTTCGATTGTCTTTTTGTGCGCGCCTATCTCATCAATATGCTGCAAGCATTCTTTGAGCTTCGCAGCCTGTTCGCGGGAGATTGCCCCGTCAACGGCAGCCTGAATCTCTTCCACGGGGTGCTTGCAGCGCTTATCGATAAAAGGAGAAACGTCAAACTTCTCACCGGGATGGTTCAATATATAGCTGATGATGGAACGTGAGGATTTACCAAACACGTCGGAAAACACATCGTCAAGCTTTAGATTTGAAACGGTAAGACAATTTAGCGCACGGTTCTTTTCGCTGGTAAGCATATTGGTAAGTTTTCTGCGGTAACGCATAAGATCACGAAGCTGGCGGATATCCGGCGGCGGAATAAAGCTGGGCTTGATCATATTGCACATAAACAGATCGCAGATCCATTTTGCGTCTTTCCTGTCAGTTTTGTTTCCCTTTTGCGGTTTCGTGTACTTTGGATGGGCAAGCGTGACCCAGCAGGTTTTTTCAAGGATATTGAAAACGGGAATCCAATATTTGCCTGTGGATTCCATGCAAACGTCCTTGCAATCATATTTGGCGAGCCAATCCGCCAAATCCTGCAAGCCGCTGGTAAATGATTTGAAACGAGACTGCTTGTACTCTGTCCGCCCGTTCGTGTCGGTGATACCGATACAGGCGTAAATCCAGGTTTTATGGACGTCAAGTCCGCAGCAGTTCTTTCGGAAGATTTTGAAAGCCAATTTGAACCTCCTGTGTAATACAAATTTGGGAAGTTCAGCAGGGACTGGATGTCCGGCAAAATCGAGTCGATTTGAAAGAGATAAGTTTACGGGCTACTTGTTTGCGCCAATCGTTGATGCCTTAACGGACGTCCGAACCATATAAAAATGCGGGGTGGCCGCTATACAACCCCGCCACTCACCTCAACGGGTTCTGTAGTTTGCTGAATCTTCCCGTGGAACAGTATAGCATATAAAATCGATGAAGGCACCCCCGTGTTTCATAACCCCGTTGGTGCCTTTCGCAGAAAGGCTGACTATAAAAATGAAAGAAACGAAATACAAAGATGTGCGTGTCGGATCCCGTGTATTCACCTGCCGTCTTGACAGATGGGACGACGATTTCGGTATTAATGTAAATATTTCTGTGTTTGAATATCACGATATTCCAATAAATTCCTGGCAACGGTTTGTTGAGAAATTCAAATACGAGTATTATGCTTCAGCGGAATGGAACAGTTGCTTGTCAGATTGTACGCTTGATGAGTATCTGCTGAAAGTATGTGAAATGATAGCCGAGACGAAAGAAGATGCAGAAAAAGCGAAAGCAGAATGGAAAAATATCTGAAACAAGGGGGACAATATGTCAAACGCAGAACACCTGATTGAAAACGCGATTTATGCTTTGCAAAGAGGAGAAGATGTCCTGTCGGAACTTGATCATTTTCCAAACGATGTGATGCTGAAGGAAACCGGAATTGATAAATATGATACTATGATGATGGCGAATCACGTCGTTTATTCTCTCTATGATGGACTATTCCCGGATGACGACAAGGAAAAAGTGGTGTATTGTAAAAACTGCAAACACCGCGATCCTGAAGATAAAAAGTGTGATTGCGGAGAATTGGAGCGGGCAGGATGCGTATTCAGGGTAGCCGATGACTATTTTTGTGCGCATGGAGAAAGGATGAAAAACAATGAATGATTATATCCTACGGGTGGACACGCTGGAAGTATTGAGGAATCTCAAAATAAAACACCCTCTTGATTCTGACAGATATATTCTGCGGGAAATAGAAGCCAAAATTTGTGATATGCCAGCCGTAGATGTTGTTGAAGTTGTCCGGTGTAAAGACTGCCGGTATTGGGATACGCGGAATTTTTTACCAAGCCCTGACGGAAAGCGCTATGGAGAATGTAAATGTCCGGAACAAGGTGTTGAAGTCGGCGACAGTTTCGACCCGGAAGCAGATTTCTTTTGCGCATACGGAGAAAGGAAAACAGATAATGGAGTGGATAAGGGAAGAAAGAACATATTGGATATGGAAACATGACGGAGCACATCCGCGTTTTGGATATGTTCTAAAATGTCCGCAGTGTGGAGCGATTGAGAAGCGAAAGACGGCGAAGTTCTGTTGGAAGTGCGGCGCGGACATGAGTAAGAAAGAGGTAGGTGATGTGTAATGGTGCGATATGATCCTGTGACGGACAAATTCATTTGTGAAGGTGATTCGCCCATGATATCACGCGTCTGTACGGGCGCTTATACATTGATAATGTTCCAACAATTATAAACGAGGAATAAAATGGGATT
>Ga0310786_10004660_pt1 | contig 18989 bp, 39 predicted proteins | sample AusTroGonzalo_MG_FD_203881 | JGI IMG/M metagenome (GOLD analysis project Ga0310786, IMG submission 203881) | Bovine rumen microbial communities from tropical cattle in Woodstock, Queensland, Australia - Gonzalo_03 (v2) (version 2) | ecosystem: Host-associated > Mammals > Digestive system >... | reverse complement strand
AGTAAGATGCGACAGTGTTCTTGTTGATTATTATGTAGCACGTAATTCAGCAGCAAAACAGATTGAAATTACTCCTGATAAGTTTGGTGGTAACTTCTATCTTGAAGCTTCTACTCTATTCCGTGATCAGAATGGTGTAGATATGCCTGCCGAGTTTATTATTCCTAACTGCAAGATTCAGAGTAACTTTACATTTACTATGGCTTCTTCTGGTGACCCTTCAAGCTTCACATTTACAATGGATGCTTTCCCAGATTATACTCGTTTTGATCATAGTAAGAAAGTTCTTGCCGCTATTCAAATTATTGAAGAGGCTGGTTCTCTTGATTATCACCGTGGTGCTACACCAAATGGTGACTATCTCATTGACGCTATTGCCAATGGTGATGTGCATGAAGATATTCATAACTATGGTGGAGAACAACCATAATTCTTTTTTAAATAATAATTATTGGGGAAGAGATTTAGTTCTCTTCCCCAATTTTTTGTTATTATATTAAAAAAGGAGGAAATGATAAATGGCTGAAAACACCGCAGAGTTGGCTAATGAAATAGTAGCTATTAGCATATCTGAACTAATTTAGGGGGCTTAGGAAGAATTAGCCACCGCTGAAACTTCAGAAATTTAGGTTTTATTAGCTATGAAAAATTTTCAACGAGCTTATGAAGCTTATTTAGATTATTTATTGCGTTATAGAGCAGTAAAAAAAAATAAAGTGGCGGTATTACCAAATTTTATTGCTGAAAAAAATAGATTGGAAGAAGAAGCTTATATAGCTTTTTTTGATTTTCAAAATTTATTTAATGAATTTTTTAAATAGCGAATATAGATGATTTACGTTGTAGAGGGTGCCAATGGGCGTGAATTGGTATTAGTTGATAATGATATGTCAGATATAGTTAGAAATCAATGGGGCGGATTATCATATTAGGTAAATCAGATTGAACGAGTTTTACGTTGGAGCAAAGATGAATATGATCCTAGTAGTTTAGATAATACAGCAAATGAAGTATTTAGACGTTGGGATATTGCGATGGAACGGCATAGTAAAACTTCATGGCTTCCAATATTATGGAAATTCGGTAAAACATGGAGTGGAGCATTTGTTAATAATAAAGGCTCGTTAAATGAGGCTTATGCTAATTTTTATATTAATTAGTTTTATTTTAAATTTGGTATGGAAAAAAATGTTTCGATTTATGTTACTGACCAATAGTATGGTGTGGCAGCTGTTGATAATACAGGTGGTTTTGTAATTGGTGACGTTACATATACTAATAATAATAATACAAGTGAATATTAGAACACTATACAATTTGCTATTAAAGGTAAAAACGCAGGGCCAATGGGAATGGCCGCTGTATATAAAAGCATTGTAAAAGCTTTACAAACTTTTTAGGATGAATTTAAAACAATAGATTTATTAAATGAGATCAGATAGATGGTTTCTAAGCCAGGTAATGCTCATTAGATGCGTCAAATGACAGAAGCGTAGTTAGATAAAGAAATTGAGTCGTTACACAACATGTTGACAACATAAAAAAATTATGTTATAATTATTATATATAGAGTAAAAGGAGGAGCATAATTATGCCTAATTTTAATGAAATAAATCAACCAATAGCAGCAGAGTCAAGTACAATTATGTTATTTGATACTCCAGTTTAGATAGCATAGTATATTTCTTTTGATAAAAAATTAGAATTAATTAGTGAAATTATTAATGCTTCTGGCGATGATCAAGGGTTTTATAACTCTGCAAAACTTGGTTTTTATATAGATATGAAAATGATGGAATATTATACAGATTTAACTTTTGATGTAGATACTGATGCGATGCAAGTTTATGATAGTCTACAACTTGCTGGTTTCTTTAAAGAAATGTATAATATTATTCCAGAAAGTGAATTTAATTTTATTTACACAAATGTTACAAAAACAATTGATAATATTTATAAGTATCGTAATTCTGTTTATGGTATTCTTGATGCATTGAAAACTGATTATAGTGATTTAGATTTAGACATTGAAAAATTAACATCACAATTGCAAAATGGAGAGAATGTAGAATTTTTAAAAGAAGTAATGGATAAAATGGGTTAAGGCCCTATTAGATTAATCTTACTATATTATTTTTGATTATATAGTAGGAATAATTCAAATTTTAACGGCTTATTGAGTTATTCTCAATAAGCCGTTTTTCTTTTTATATTTGTGAGAAAGGAGAAATATAAATGGCAAAACAACTTAATGTTGATTTACGATTTAGTGCTGATACTACACAAGCTAAATAGGCTATTATTGAACTATAGAATAGTATTTAGAAATTAGGATATGGGAGTGCGCCCCAAGGTATTTTAGCCGCTGATTTTGAAAAAGCAGCTGCATCAGCCCGTGAATTAGCATTTCATTTAAATAATGCTTATAATGCTAAAACTGGCAATTTAGATTTAAGTAAATTAAATGCAAGTTTATAGTCTAGTGGTACAAGTTTAGCGCAATTAACAGCAAATTTTAAAAATGCTGGTACGGTTGGTCAAGAAGCTTTTGTAGCATTATCTAGCGCTATAGCTTCAGCTGATTAGCCAGCAATTACATTAAATACACATTTAGCAACTTTATGGACTACTTTAAAAAATGTGGCTCGATTTTAGCTGTCATCTAGTATTATACATGGTTTGATTGGCGGTATGTAGCAAGCTTATGGTTATGCTAAAGACTTAAATCAATCTTTAAATAATATACGTATAGTTACTGGTCAAAGTGCTGAATAGATGGCACGTTTTGCCGATCAAGCTAATAAAACAGCACGTTCTTTAAGTGCTACAACTTTAGATTATACCAATGCTTCATTGATTTATTATCAATAGGGTTTAGATGATTAGGCAGTAAAAGCACGTACTGATGTAACTGTTAAATTAGCCAATGTTTCTAGATAGAGTGCTGAAGAAGTATCTAATCAAATGACAGCAATTTGGAATAATTTTGATACTGGTAGTCATTCATTAGAATATTTTGCTGATGTAATTACAGCGCTTGGTGCAACAACGGCTTCAAGTAGTGAAGAAATTGCAACTGGTCTTGAAAAATTTGCTCCAATTGCTGGTACTATTGGTTTAAGCTATGAAAAAGCTACTGCTGCATTGGCGACTATTGTTGCTACTACACGTCAAAGTGCTGAAACAGTTGGTACTGGTTTAAGAACTATTTTTTCACGTTTTGAAAGTTTAAAACTTGGTGAAACATTAGAAGATGGTGTAGATTTAACTAAATATACAAATGCAATGAAAACTATTGGCGTTAATGTTTTAGATGCCAATGGTAAATTACGCGAAATGGATGATATTCTTGACGATGTTGCTATGCATTGGCAAGAATTAGATAATACTCAAAGAACAGCTTTTGCTACCACTGTAGGTGGTGTTCGTCAATATACTAATTTAATTGCATTATTTGATAATTGGGATAAAATGCAATAGAATTTAATCACAGCTTCAACTTCTAGTGGTACATTATAGAAATAGGCTGATATTTATGCAGAATCTTGGGAAGCTTCTCGAGATCGTGTAAAAGCTGCTTTAGAATCATTATATTAGGATATTATTAAAGACAATTTTTTCATTGGATTTAATAAAGGTCTTGAACAAGTTTTAAGTGGTATAGATAAATTTATTGATGGTTTTGGTGGAATTAAAAATATAATTTTATCAGTTGGCGCTATTGTTTTAGGCACAATATCTGGAAAAATTGGACCAGCTATATAGAAAATGGTTCAAGATATTTAGATTATGACCGGAGGCTCTGGTAAAGTATATGGATAGATGCAACGTACTTTCTCGGATTTAACTTAGCAAGAAATTAATAGTGGTAGTTATACTGAAGTTTAGGAAGCACAATTAAGGAGTAATAATATATTACTTTAGGCTAAAACACGCTTAGGTATGGTTAATGATAAATTATCTGCACAAGAACGTATGCAAGCTGAATTGGCTATTCAGGGTATGCAAATGCAAGCAGATAATCTTAAAAAGTTAGCTGAAGAAAAAGTTGCGGCTGAAAAAAAGGCAGAAGAAGCAAGTCAACGAGTTACTGCTGCTTTAGAAGCACAAAGAAAAGCATAGACCGAGGCTCAAGAACAATATATAAAAAAGCAAAATGAGGTTGAAGCCTATCGTAATAGAGAATTAACTTATAAAAATGATAATGTTAATGATACACTTTTAATGGAACGTGCTTGGAGTATGCAGTCAGATTATACTGGTAAATCATTATATGATAATACAGCAGATAAATAGCATGTTGAAGAATTAGTGCGATAGGCAGAATAGGCAAGTTATTAGATACGCTCATTTTTTACCGATGCTTTAAGCTCAGGTGCTGATAGTGTTCCTTTGATAGAAGGACTTACTGATTAGTTTAAAAATTTAAGTGATTTAGTCCCAAAAGATGGTAATATTTTGGATTTAGAAAAAGCTAAAGGCGATTTAACAATTTTAATGGATGGCCTTGGCGATTTAGGGAAATATGCTCCAGAAATTAAAACAGCATTTGAGGATGCTTTATCGGCTGAAACTACTGAACAATTTAGCGAAGCTATTAAAAATTTACAAGATAAATTAAATAGTTGTACTATTTCTGGTAAAAATTTTAAGAATGCTTTAAAGGCTCAAGGAATAGATACTTCAGCAATTAATAAATATATTGCTGCCTTAGAATAGGCTTAGTAGGCCAAAGAAAAATTAGATTCTTTACAAAAAGGTACGCCCGAATATGATAAAGCTTTGGCGGATTAGAAAGCAGCTACAGAGGCGGTAACAAAAGCAACTGAAGATTTGGCTGCTGCCTATGAGAGGATGCAATAGCGTGCAAGTGAATTTTAGCCATAGCATACAATAACCGCTTTAGAAGGCATTACTTCTGCTGCTGCTGGTTTTGGCTAGTTAGCAATGGCAATTAATGGTATTAAATCTGCTTTAAGAACTTTAAATGATGAAACTGCTACCACTGGAGAAAAAATTACAGCTGTTTTAATGGGAATTTCAATGGCTGTTCCTGGTATTATAGGTGCTTATAGTAAATTAGGTAGTGTTATTAATGGTGTCGTTAATGCTATGGCAGCAGAAGGTGCTTTAACAACAGCTTCTATAGCTAGACATTCTGCTAACGCTATTTCAGTTGCACTAGTGGGCGCTGGATATGATAAAAAAACTGCTTCTGTTACCGCGGCAGTAATTGCTGATAATGCTGAGTTATTTACAACTAAAGCATTAGAAAGTGAAAATGGTAAACTTGTTGCGGTTATGGCATTAACTTTAGCTGGAATCAATCATGACACAGCTGTAAAAATAGTAGATGCAATTGCTACAGGAAATTTAACTGTAGCTAATTTGGCATTAAAAGCTTCTATGATTGAAATAGTTGCTATTATTGCCATAGTAGCAGCAGCTATAGCTGGTATTATTTTATTATATAAAAAGTGGTAGGCTTCTACTCCAGAAGGACAATTAAAGGCTGCCAATGAAGAATTAGAACGTACAAAATCTTTAGCTGAAGAGGCTAAAAACAATTATGAAGATTTAAAAAATACAATCACTGATTATAATTCTGCTGTCAATAGTTTAGAAAATTTAGAAGAAGGTACTTTAGAATTTAATGAAGCGATATTGGCAGCAAATGAAAGTGCGCGCTAGCTAATTGCTACTTTAGGATTAATTAATGGTGTCGATTTTACTATAGGTGAAAATGGTTTAATTACCTTTAGTGATAATGTTTTAGATAAAGCACAAAATGCTGCTTAGCAACGTGCCATTAATGCAAATAATTTAGTAGTAGCAGCATAGTTAGATTAGCAAGATGCATAGCTTAATAAAGATCGTGCAGATTTTTCACGTAAATATGGTGATCATGCTTTAGAATGGCTAGAGAAGAATAGCGTTGGTAATGGTTTAACTCCAGCAGAGCGTGAAGCAGCACGTACTGATTATATAAATGATTATGTTGCACAACAAATGTAGCTTAATCCTTATGCAGATCCTATTGCATTAAATTATATGGCTGAATCTGCATGGAAGCAATTTAGTGCTAATATTTTAGATAATCCATAGGCTGCAAATACTTATGCTAGATTATTTAGTGAGCAAGGAAGATAGGCAAATACAGAAGCTAATATTAGTACTTTATAGGCTTAGTTAAATCAAAATTTAATTGCTAGTAATGATACAAATTATACTGATGCTTTAAAAAATGGTATTAATGCTACTAAATTAATGTCTGGTGTTGGTGACTTTCTTGCTGATGAAGCTTTAGCTTCTTTTAAAGAAGCTTATAATAATCAAGATGTTAGTACATTACAGGATGAACTTGCATAGCGTTTATATGGTTCTAATTTTAGTAATTTAACAGAAGATTAGCAAACCAATATTGGAAGTAATCTTGATACTATTATTTCTAAATTAGCAACATTAGATGCTTATGCCGCATAGGCTGAAAGTGTTAGTGCGCAAGCCGAACATTATAATGAAATTATTAATAAAGCTGGCGACAATAAAAAATTAGCAACAGCTTTAATTAATGGTACGGATTTATCATAGGCTGGTTTTAGTTTAGAAGAACTAAAAGCTATGCAAGAAAATTTGCCCTCTTTAAGTCAAACAGATTGGTTTGCAGAAGGTGGATTTGATTTTACAGATGTAACTAATCAATTAGATGCTGCTATAAAAAATTGGCGTCCACCTCCTTTAGATTTATCTGAGGTTGAAGAAAGTATTAGTAATATTAATAAAATTACTAAAAATTTAGAAGTAGGTTCTAATATTTCTGCAGAAGACTATGCAACATTAGGTGAAGCGGCTGAAGGCTATTTTACAAAAATGTCTGATGGTACTTGGACGCTTACTGGAGATGTGGAAGCATTTTTAGCTGCTGTACGAGCAGGTCAATTATCAGATTTAGGAGAAGCTTTAAATACTGCTCGTAATAATTAGTAGTATTATGAAGATACTTGGTCTAGTACCGCCCATGGAAATATGGGCATGGAATAGACAGCAGATTTTTATCAAGATTGGATTAATAATGGACGTTCTCTTGGCTCAAGTACTAGTACAGCAGGATATGATTTTGCTACTACTATGATGGGTTCTGAAGCCACTGAAAATTGGTCTTCTATGGTAGATGAAGAACGTATAGCCTTAATGCAATAGGCTATTGATAAATATCACGAAATGGAAAGTGCTGCTGGTGGTGTTGAAAGCCAAATGGCTACAATGGCTGACACTGTCGGTGAATTGCAAGACATATCTGAAGATTATCATTTATCATAGGATGCAATTAATGATGGTTATAAAAAATTAGCAACTTAGACTGCTGAAGGGAAAAAGGCTTTATAGCAATATAATTATGAGTTAGAATAGGCAGGGGATAATGAAGAAGCCGCTGCTAAAGCAACAAAAAAATTTTAGAAGGCTATTAAAGATATTCAAGCTAATACTGCTGCAAAGAATATTCGTGAATTAAATGTAAATTTAAATAAATTAAGTGATTGGGAAGCTGAACAAGTAGCTGCACAATTGCGTACAGTATTTGGTAAAAATATTACAGCTGAATTTATATAGAATAATAAAGATTTAGTAAATCAATGGTTAAATGGTACTGCATAGCAAAGATAGGCTGCTGCAGATGCTATGGAAACTGTTACTGATATGCAAGGATAGCTTGATAATTTAGATTTATCAGCTGAGGTATATATTAGTGCAGATGGTAGTGAAGTCGCTTTAACCGCAGAATAGGTTGAAACATATAAACGTATTATAGCAGAAAATCCTCCGACAGTAGATGTAAATGGTCATGCCGATATGAGTTAGATCGTATAGGAATTAATGGCCGCTGGTATGACTGCCCAATAGGTTGCTAATTTATTAGCTTCCGTGTCAGAAACATAGGTAGATTTTGATGCTGGAGCCTTTAATATGCCTCCTTTCCCATCTGATGGAGATCCAGATGCTGTGGCTGATTGGATGTCACAATTTAGCGCTTAGATGGCTAATCAAGGTTTGAATGTAGCAGATTTTGACGTACCTACTGGTGGAGTTCCTGATATGACCTCTGGCGGCGGAGGCGGCGGCGGAGGCGGCGGTAACAAAAAGAAAAAACATGATACTAAAGAACGTGATGGTGGAGATCGTTATCGTCCTATCCGTGCCAAACAAGATGATAAATAGCGTTAGATAGAAACAGCTCGTGATAAAGCTGATCGTTTAGCAGGCAAAGCACGTATAGATAATATGCGTGAAGAAAATAAATTGCTTGGTGAAAATATAGATTTATAGCGTCAATATCTTGATGAAATTTATTCATATTTAGCAGAAGACAAAAAAGATATGATAAGTCAATTTGCTGACTTTGGTATTAAGTTTAAATTTGATGAAAATGGTGTTATTGAAAATTATGATGCTATTATGGATAAAATGTATGATATTTATAACAAAAAAGCTAATTAGAATATGTCAGATGAAGAGTGGGAGAAATTTGAAAAACAATGGCAAGATGCTCTTGATGCTTTAAATCAATATGTAGAAACGCGTGATTTAGCAGAAGAATAGTAGGCAGCACTTGCCGAAATGTTAAATGAACAATTTGACCAATTTTTAAAAATTATTGAAACTGGATTAGAGTTAGAAATACAAGTTAATGATTAGGATTTATAGCTATTAGATCATTTAATTAATAAAATTGATGATGATGCTTATAAAGCTGCTCAAGCAATAGCATTAATGGGAGATAAAGCTGGTCGTGAATTAGAACGTATTTAGTATTATCAAAATGCTATTGATTAGACTTTGGCAGCCTATGGAATAGGTTCAATTGATTAGTTATTAGCTATGTCACCAGAGTAGTTATAGGCTCTTGGCATTACTCAAGAAACAGTTGATAATTTAATTAGTTGGAATAATGAAATGCTTTCTAGCGCAGAGAATTTAGATGAAATACAAAAAGAAATTCGCCAAAAAGTTATTGACGCATTTGAAGAATTAAATGAGAAGGTTCAAAAGTCATATGATCTTTTTGATCACTATAATACAGTTCTTGAAACTTATCGTAATATAGCTGATTTAAATACTGCTGCTATTGGTAAAGAAGCAAGAGAGTTAATTAAAAATCTTGATAATAGTATGCTCTAGAATAGTAAGAATACTTTACGAGCTTCTAAAGCAATTTATGATCAATTAGTACAAGATAGATTAGATGCAGAAGCAAAACTAAAGGCCGCAGTAGAAGAAGGACGCTTAGGCGATGCAGAAGGTTATCAAGAATTATTAGATACTATTGACGAAAAGATTCGAGAGTCTCAAGAACAATGGTTGGCAGATTGGGAAGCTGGATTATAGAAAGCTAAAGACGTATTAGAGCGTTCTGTAGATGATGCGGTTAAAAATTATGAAGAATTATTAGCTCCATTGTATGGTACTGTTAGTGCGCTAAACGATGTTTATGAAATGCGTAAAGAAGTGGATGCTGATTATGTGCAAGATTATGAAAAGCTATATCAATTAAATAAACTTAATAGAGATTTATCAAAGACTTTAAATGATGTACAAGGCATTCAAAATCGTAAACAATTATTAGCATTACAAGAAAAGATTAATAAGCTTCAAAAAGATGGTACTAAAATGAGTGAATATGATCTTGAGGTTCTTCAAAAAGAATTTGAACTTCAGCAGGCTCGTATCGCTTTAGAAGAAGCTCAAAATGCCAAGAGTACAGTAAGATTATAGCGTGATAATGAAGGCAATTGGGGTTATGTATATAGTGCCGATGCTGATGCTATCGAAGAAGCTCAATAGAATTATGAAGATAAATTATATGAATATCAGAAATTAAATGATGAATATATCCGTGAAATGTCTGATAAACTTATGGATTTAGCTTCTACTGCTAAAGAAAAAATTGCAGAAGTTTGGGCTGATAGTACTTTAACAGAAGAAGAAAAATAGGCAAAAACCAATGAAATTGTGCGCTGGTTTAATGCATAGCGTGATTTTATTAGTAGTTAGATGCAAGCTGCATTAGACAATCAATAGAATCTAACATAGCGTTTTTATGATACTTATCAAAACACTTATGCTCAAGTCATGGATACTTATGAGGAAACCATGTTAGCAGAAGCAACTAAAATAGATAATTTAAATACTTGGTTGAGCGTTTTAAGTACTGGTTTTGATAGTTTATTAAAAGAAGTTATGCTTGCTTCAAAACAATATTTAGATAATATTGAAGAAATGAATGTGGCGGCTGGTAGTAGCACTGCTACTTTAGCTACTGATATTGGGACAGCATAGGCAGCTATTGGTACAGCTTCTCAATAGAATGTTGATACTATCAATCTATTAGCTGATGCAGTACGTCAAAATCTTTCTGGTGCATTATCTGCTGCTATTGATCAAGAGACTAGATTTGCGGCTTAGATTGCTGCTACTACAACTGAAATTGAAAGATAGGCAGCTGCATTAAATGATGTATTACGTGCATTAAATGATTTAAATGGTAATCCAAGTGTAGGAAATCCATTACAAACAATAGCAGATGCTGAAGATAATTATACAACTGGTCAAGAGCAAGCGGCAGCTGCAACAGCTCAATCAAATAATACTGATTATACCACTAATAAAGCAATTAGTGGGAAATTTAATAATGTGTACGATGAAGAGTATTGGGAAGAAGAACATAGAGTTGTATTTGAGCTTGAAGAAGCTATGAGAGAATGGATTGATCTTTTACAACTTTAGGCTTTAACTGCTATGGGCGGTTTTGGTAATTTCTCTGCTCCTATATATTCTTCAACTGGCGACACATTAGAGCAAAACGTTCATATTGATGCAAACTTTCCAAGTGTTACTAATTCTTCTGAAATAGAAGAAGCTTTTGAAAATCTAGTTAATAAAGCGGCTTAGTTTGCAAATAGAAAGAGGTAGGGTTAATATCCTACCTCTTTTTTTATTTGGTCGATTATGAGTAAATTATATCTATTTTTTTTCATAAAACTATAGAAGATTTTTTGAGAAAAAGGAGAATGGTATATGGCAAAAAGTAGTAATGAAATTACACAAGGTTTATTTGAAGCTGTTGATACTATTATTGGCGAGCGCATTAGCTCTTTGCCATATGATTAGACAATAGTTTGTTAGATAGAAGATGCCACAGATCATGCTAATGGTATATATATAGTAACACATGATTATGCAACACATTTTACTGCTTATGCTGATTATACTGGCTTTAATGTCGGTGATTATGTGTATGTACGTATACCAGAAGGTGATTATACTAAATAGAAGGTTATTACTGGTAAGTATTTAGAAGGATTAATTACTGCTAGTGAAACTCATAATATTATCACAAGTAGTGATTAGGCATATAATTTATACAATAAAAATAATTTTTTATATAATTATCATGAAGCTACCATAGAACGCGAAATTAGTTTTTTATATTCCAATAGTGTTAATAAAGATCAAAAATGGCAACATGTATTAAATCAATATACTTTAGGTTCTATGTAGTATGAACGCGCGAAAGCAATTAAGATTACTATAAATAGCGAAGACGATTTAGTAATTTATGTATATAAATACAAAGCAGAAAATAGCGCAGAATCACCCGATCTTTTTGCAGCAGAACAATATCGAGTAACTTCGGTTCTTGAAATGCCCGATATTATGGGTGAAGAAAATGCTTTAAATATATAGATACCAAAAACTTTATCTAATATTCAATCAATGAAAATTTATTGGAATGATGGTATTTATATTAAATATAAAATTAATTCTGAATTAAATCCAGAAGTAGTAGATATTCCTATTAATATATAGTTTTGTCCTATAGACGAAACTTATAATGTAATATCTACTGTAAATTTACATTTTGGATATATTTCTATTTTAGAAAATAATTTCAATGCTGAGATATAGATGGTACGTAAAATTGAAAATGAGGAAACTATTGTGCCAGCTTTTTATAAAAGTGATTTCTTTTATGATGAAAATGGTAATGTAACTTCTGAAGTTGAATATTTTTTACGTATTTATATTTTAGATAAACTTGGTGAAAAAGTAAGTAACGAATCTTTTTCTTTTAGTTGGCAAATTAACCATAGATCTAATGTAGAAGAATCATAGAGTAATATTTGTCCAATTAGTTTATATAATGATATGGGCATTTGGTTGCAAAATCATTATAATTTTAGACCAGCATATTATACAATTAAATTTTATATAAATAATGAATTATACGATACATATTATTATCCTTTAGCTTGCGCAATTACACCATAGTATTATGCTAATATTCCTACTATTGTAGAGTATAATGAGTTTGGTGTTAATCCAAAATATTATGATAATGTTATTAGTTTACAAAGTCATAATATAGAAGAAAATGAAGTTGAGTATAATATTATAAAATCTAATACTAATAATAATATATAGATTTTATCAAATAATATTGCGGCTGTATATAATATTTTTGGCCGTGAAGAAGTCACATATTTATAGTTAAGTGATGAAGATAATATTTATTGGTATTAGTCTGTATTGTTTATTAAGAAAAAATAGAAGCCAACACTTCGGTCAAAAAATATCCCATTGAATCTTTCATCTGGTGACGGGACAGTAGGTGCGTTGGCGGCGCAATCAGGTGAAGCATCCGGGCTTTCATTGCGATATAATGATTTATTATCATTAAGTGCGTATAATAATAATACAGATACAAAACGTATATTTCATTTAGATGCTAATGGTAATTTATCTATTGGCTATAAAACTTTTGTAATGTCTGGTCATATAACAGAGGGCGCCAATTATTTAGAGCGCACACCGAATGGTTAGCGTTTTTCAGTTGGTAGTATTACATAGCCAGTTTATTTTAATGGTAATGGTTAGCCAGCTTTATTAGGCACGGTTGGAAGCGATCATGCATTTATTTATTTAAATGAAGGCACTTTATAGCAATAGGATTTAATTGATACTAGTAATAAAATTATTACATCATATACTACAAGTCACATTCTTAATGTCGCATCAAATCATACTATTTAGGCTGTATCAGATAATGGTCGATTTTTATCTGTTACAGGTGCGCGCACAATTACATTGCCTTAGATTACGGCTAATTTAAATGGCTTTGAGTGTGAAATATATAATAATGCTTCCACGGATAATAAAATTACATTTACTAGTGTTGTTAACAAAATGTATTGTATTGATGAACCTGAAGGAAAAAATACTTTATATATGACAGAACCGCGGGGTATTACAGTTATAAAATGTGTAGGTACACAGTGGGTATTATCCGGTTCTGTAGAATCATAATGAGAGAAAGGAGTATCATTAATGGCAACTAAATTATATCCTCCACAATTAGAAGGTATATTGCCAGCTTTTTATAAAACTTATGATGATGATGGTGAAGTTAAAAAAGCTTCTATAGATATACCATTCGGTTTAAATAGGGCGGTTACTTTAGATGAAATTAGTGCTTTAGAATTACGTATTAAAACAGTATCTACTAACACATAGATATATTTAGGACAAAGTTCTAGTTTTGATGATGTTAATTTAATTGCGCATTTTACAGTAGATCCAGATACTGCTAGTAAACTTAATGAAGGATAGTTTTATAAAGCTCAATTAGCCTTTGTGAATACAACAATGCTTGACGGCGTAAAAACATCAATTATTGGATATTGGTCTACTGTTGGTACTATTAAATGTGTTGCTAAACCTTCTGTTACTATTGCTGGATATGATGAAATGGAAGTAAATACTTTTATTCAATAGTTTATTGGCGAATATTAGCAAGATACTACTTTTGGTGATAGTACTGAAAAGGTAGAAACTTATGAATTTAATTTATGGGATAATTCTAATACATTAATTTTATCATCTGGAGAATTATTACATGATTCTTCAAGTGATACATCTAGCTCTAGTTCAACAGATATATTTAAAATTAATCACCAAATTAATGAAGGTGAAATGTATTATATACAGTATACTGTTACTACTTTAAATAATTTACACATTTCTAGTCCAGTATATAAAGTAATGCAAGGAACTTCTGTTGATATTGAATATCCTTTAAAGTTACGCTGTAAAAATAATTATGATAATGGGTATATAGAACTATATTTAGTGGGCGATTATTATGAAGATGGTACAGAAAAAATGTGTACTGGTACTTTTATGATTTCGCGAGGTAGTGATAAAGATAATTATTTTGAATGGAATGAAATTGTTAAATTTAATATGGATGGTGGTTTGCCATCTGATCAACGTTATCATTTTAAAGATTTTACAGTTGAATAGGGTATTACTTATAAATATAGAATATAGCAATTTAATAAATATGAATTATATTCAAACCCTGTTTATTTAACAGCGCCACAAGTAGTAAATATTAATGGTGAAAATGTAATAAAGGAAACAGAGATTGAAATTGTAGCAGATTTTGAAGATATGTTTTTATATGATGGCACTCGTTAGCTACGTTTACGTTTTAATCCAAAAGTGACTAGTTTTAAAAATACTATTCCAGAGCAAAAAATTGAAACCATTGGTAGTAAATATCCATTTATTTTTAGAAATGGTCATGTTAATTATAAAGAATTTCCAATTTCTGGACTAATTTCTTATAGCATGGATGATGCCATGCTATTCTTAACAGAAGAAGAATTATATGAAGCTAAAATTTTAGAAACAGAAATTGTACGTATTCCAAATATAGCCGATAGAACAGGAAATAGTGATCCTGGCCATTATATTTCACTTAAATCTTATCATGAAAATTAGCATCAAATTGGTAAAAATACAGTTGTTTCTAAATATTAGAAATATGCTTCTTGGAAACCTGGTAATGATTTTAGAAGTACTGATAATAAATTTGTACGTCAAGATAAAAATTTAACCAGTGAGAACATGATGGGTGAACGATACTTTAAATTAAAAGTATTAGATTGGTTAACTAATGGTGAAGTAAAACTTTTCCGTTCTCCTGGTGAGGGCAATTATTTAGTACGTATTTTAAATGTATCCATGTAGCCTACTGATGCTCTTGGGCGTATGATACATACATTTACTGGTACTTGTTATGAAATTGATGATTTAACTTATAATAATTTAATTCATTATGGTATTGTATCTGAAAATATATATACCTTAGTAGAAATGCATTGGGGTAGTATTTACGTTAATGAATATATAGCTAATTAGTTAACTCCTTGGACGGATTTTCCCAAACTTGACGCTAAAGGTAATATAATAGTTGATTCCAACGGAAAACCTATACCATAGACATCGGTTGATTGGAATGAGTTTTATGCTTTACATACGCAAAGCAATACCATATTAGGCTTTGAGTGTATAGATTTTGCGCCTGGCGATACTATTATGTTAAAGTATGCTGGGGATGATGATTATTATTATTTTAGAATTGGTGAAACTGGATATTTTAATTATGACGGTGATGATCGTATTATTGAATAGATTTCAGTTAAACCAAATAGCAAATATGATATTTTAGATTATATAGATTATTCACGTTTAATTAATTATAAATATCATGGTGTATAGAAAAGAAAATTTGATACAATTAGTGATATTTATAGTAAAACTTTGATAGCAAGACAATATATCGGTCCATACGATAATGTATTTGAACCATTAAAATTATTTAAGGGTGAAGGGTTAGAAAAACAAGAAATTGTTTCAGTTGATGAAGAGTGGCTAAATGATACTAATGAAAGCGATAATTCACCAATTAAAAATGAAGATTTTAAACAATTATTAATTAATATATAGCGTCATCCAAATATTATTTTGGCAGAACATGAAAGTGGTAATACTATAAAATTTGATACTTTGCAGGTAGAAATTTTACATGCATAGAAACGTTTATTAATACCAGTTTTTGCCAAAGGTGGTATAACAATTTCTGATAATAATATTACAGTACCACATTGTGCTTTAACACCTTTTGGTAATGGTTATGTTAATTATCATAGTGTTTTAGAAAAACCAGAAGAATGGGTAAAGGTTGTACCAAGTAATGTTATGGATGAATTATTGGCTGGATATGAAAATGCCATTAATAGCTATGATATTGAAATAATTGATTTTAATTTAGCAACCGAAGAAAATACTATTATTGATGCCTATACTATTTTATAGATATATGTACCAGTGTGGGGCGATGATAATAAAACTTTTCTTGAATGGCAACCTACAAATTATTATTTTGATACATATACTAAAGATTGGCTAAGGAATGAAAATGGAGAGTTAGCTATTTATGATCCTACTTTTTCAATTAATGATAATGAAGAAAATTTAAAATTAATTAAGACTAGTTCATAGGATTTAGCTGATAATGATCCACGTCAATCTTTAATGCCTTATTATATAGTGCAAAATTGGAATAATACTGTAAAAGAAGCAGTTATACAAGAAACTATTAGATATGTTATTAACTCACCTTCGTTAAATTGGGCTATTAGTAATGTTGAATGTGAGGTTATTAGTGATAATAGTTTATTTGCTAATACTAATAATATTGACTTAACTGATATAAATGAAATTACTTTAACTAAATTAGGAAAATTATCATAGCTACGTATAGGTAATGGTGTTATGATGGAATTAACTTTTTAGTTATAGATAGTAGATTATGCTATTGAAGAAGATAATACTTTATTATTTGCTGTAAAAAAATCTTATTTAGAAACAAAAGAAGATTATTTTAAACAAGTTAATGAAGTATTAGCTCGTTCTAATGAAACATTAGAAACAGATTTAATAGCTGCTATTGCCGCCCAATTAAAAACTATGTATGAAAATGGTAAGCTAATAGACACACGATATGTACAATCATTAATATATGACGAAGAAAATGATAAAATTATTTATGAGGTTGACCAAGATAACATTCCTGTTTATACAGTTCCTGTAGATGATGATACTAAAAAGCCATCAGTAATTATTCAAAAAAGTTAGCCATATATTGGTGATTATCAAAAAATTATAAATGAAACAGATGAATTACGTTCATAGGTTATTAATCCTATATATTTAAAAAAATAGTTGGTAGCAAATACCAATAAAGGTTGTTCTGATTTATTGTATGGTTGGAATGATAATGAAAATTAGCATCATCGAGGATTTTTACAGTTGCCATATTTTGATTTTGGTTAGTATCCAAATCTAACAGAAGAAGGAATTTGCGTAACCAATAAAACCAACCCAAATCGTTTTGATCATATGGTAATAGATAATAATTAGATACTTTTAGATATGATATAGAATGTTCCTGGTGATGTTGATAAATAGGTAATAGGTCGAGCAACAGCTGGTGTAAAATTAATTGATTCAACAGAACATCCATAGCGTCCTAATAGAACAGTTCCATTTAGTTATGAAACTTCTTAGCCTTATGAAGATATTTTAACTTATGGTAATAATAGTGATGGTACACCTATGGAAGATGATAATTCTTATCAAGTTTTTAGTTTGTCTGATCCAACGTATTTAACCACGCTGAAGGCTCTATTAATTAGATTAGATGCTGATACATTTTTTACTAATTATTATGAAACTTTAGATCCACGTATTACTACTGATTTTTAGTTTTATAATACTTTATATCCAGTAACACCAGAATTGATTGCGCAATAGTAGATAAAATTAGCCGATTTATAGGAGATAAATTTTGACGAGGAAAGGACAGCCGCACAAGATAACTATACTCAAAATTTAAATGATTTAAATGAACAGTATGAAAATGGATTAATGACAGAAGAATTATATACAACTGAAAAAGCAGTATTAGAAGCTACTTTAGAATTGAAATTATCAGAAATAATAACATTAGAACAAGAAAATCAAGCTGAAATTCTTAAAACTCAAAACTACTTAGAAAAATTATAGAGTTTGCCTTTATTTAGTTATTACGCTGATAAAGAAGTTTTTCTTCAACTAGATTTTTCAGATGATAATCCAGAGAAAAATTATGGTCCAAATGAACCATTTTATATGGATAGGCCAATAGATTGGTGGATGAAAGATTAGAATGGAAATTTTGTTATGAAATATAAAGCCGATGGGCTACATTCATATACAACTATTACAGAAGAAGAATCTGAAAATTATTATATTAAATAGGGCGATTATATTTTAGCTTGGCTTAAAGATAGATATTATAGTTTAGCAGATTTTTATAATGAACTTAAATATTATTCATCTGCTGTTCGTAGTTTTAATTTAGATGTTGAAACTTATAATAAAGAAATAATTACTGATCTTTTTACTTCATTGTATGAAAATCATCTTACTTTATTATACTTTTTAATTCATCATCCAATGGCAAAGGCTTCTGATTATGACGCAATAAAAAATAATATTTTAAGCACAGAGGAGCGACCAATTTATCAAAAGAAGCCTCAATATTTAAATTTTCTTACAGATTGTAATTTACATACTGATGTAGAGGAATAGTTAAATAAGCATTTTGGTTTTAGGTATTTTCCTTACATAGAAAATTCACTTAATACGGCTCATATTTACTATAAAGTTGCTTTACCCTTACCCAATGATTCAACTAATATTGTTTATACAAAATAGACCTTATATGAAAAAGAGGGTTTTTATTATGCAGACAATCAATATACTTAGCAAATAATGCAACAAGGTTCTCAATGGTGTTTTACTGAAACCCATTTTGATAGTGAAACCAACGAAAATATAGATACTACATATGCTTTATATACACAATAGATTGCTTATATTATTCCTTCTGCCAATGTAAATGAACGTGAAAGAGTATATAAGGTTCCGATTGCTTTAAGTAATAATATACAAAATAATAAGATTACTATTGATATTAATTTTGGTGAAAATACAAGTATAAGTGGAGTATCAGTAGGAGAAATCTTACAAGATTATATTTT
>Ga0310786_10004659_pt1 | contig 18995 bp, 16 predicted proteins | sample AusTroGonzalo_MG_FD_203881 | JGI IMG/M metagenome (GOLD analysis project Ga0310786, IMG submission 203881) | Bovine rumen microbial communities from tropical cattle in Woodstock, Queensland, Australia - Gonzalo_03 (v2) (version 2) | ecosystem: Host-associated > Mammals > Digestive system >... | reverse complement strand
GATAGTTCCTAATATGTCTCCATATAGAAACGACACTTTTCCCAGTACCAGGCCCGCCTGTCAAAGCAATCTGTCGCGGCTCATTTGCCGCTGCTTGTTGAGGTGGCGTCAACTGTATAAAGGGAGGCAATCTAAAATAGTATCCAGCCATATCATTTGATATTAAAATGTTTCACCATCAGTTGTACCATCCAGGTGTAGCTCATCTAAACTATCATAACAAGAATAATTGTCAACACTCCGCGGATAAATGGCAAGGTCACGAGTTTCACTATATAGCCCTAATCTAATCAGTGCATCTATTGCCATATTCACGCCATGCTCCGCTGCCATTTGATAATATTTAACAGCCTTATCCATGTCTTGGGGAGTGCCATTTCCATTCTCACATGCAACAGCAAGGTTGTACATTCCAAAAGGATGCCCTTTTGCTGCTGCCCTTTGATAATATTGAACAGCTTTCTTGTAATCTTGATATACACCATTCCCATAATAGTAGGACACACCTAGATTAGAATAAGCCTCGGCAGTACCATGACCATTATCAATAACATGTTGCCAGCATGCTACAGCATAATCCATCATCTCTGAACGAGCGAAGTCTGTGCCAATATTAACAATACTGTCAATATCGCCTTTAATGGCAAGCCTATGCCATTCTTGGTTATAATACAAACTATTATGATAATTTGCTAATGCTTCTTGAATACTCATAACTTTATCCTTTTATAGTTTCTCCAAATGGATTATTCTTATGTTCTTTCCAGTTTCTCACAGCGATCTCCTTACTAGAGTTAGCATAACAATACTCGCACAAATGAGGACAAGTATTATACTCACCAATGTCCTTGCTCACTATACACCCACAAAATAGTCGCTGTCCTTTATCGCGATTGTCACCATGAGTAGCATAGGTGCTGTTGGGAAGAATAATGGCATCTGAAGGCAAAGGATTTGTGTTTCCAAACAAATCCGTTGATGGCATTGGGAATGTCTTGACTTTAAGGAAGTCCATCAGTTTTTTATCTTCGTATGCAAATCTGATAATTAGTGCATCGTCAACACAATGGTTGTGTTCTATGCCAAATTGCTGTAAGTCCACTTTCTCACCACAAGTAGCAAGAGTATAACCCCATTTCCTATTCAGTTCAGCAAGTCGTTCAGCAAATTCCAGCATCTGTGGCTCAGTCCATTCATGGTATGGAATATGGCACTTCTCAAGATTGGTTTTTACCTTTCGATAGCTAAGGATGTCAGCATAACTGAACACAAGTTTCTCTGTGTAGCCTTGTAACTGGTCTCCAATACGCTCTATCTTGGAAAGCAACGTATTAATAGAAATGTCATCAGTCAAGAATAACGGGTCAAAACGCCATATCACTCGTCCCTTTCCCAATTTATTAACTAGTTGCTTGAATGTGTCTATGCGCTCCGAAAGGTTTGGTACACCACGCTCTAAACCCTCATTCTCATAATCATTAAGAGTATATTGGATATAACAACCAATATTTCGTTCTTTTAGATAGTCGAGATGAGGCAAGAGTGGACGTGGATTTTTCGACCAAAACACTATGAAGCGTGTGTCCTGATATGACACATAACTCTTTACCCCATTAAAAGGATTTGTCCATGCAGAATAGCCGACCTTTAACCGATGGAAAAACCAATCAGCATAGAAGGCTGGAATATCTGTACTTCTGCTCGCAGATACTATTATTGGAGCCTGTGCTTTAACAGTCTCTCCATTCTCACGTTGTATTTGAGCCGGTTGCCATTGTGCCATATTAAATTTCTCTATCTAGTAAACATTATACAATCAGTGGCTTAATCATTCATCATTGAGCCATCTCCTAGGGTATAAGCTCACTCTACGCTCTGCCTATGCCACGCCCTTCCATCTCCCTTGCTATGCCCTTGACCTTGCTGGTCGAGTCTGCTTTCGCTCGGCAATAATCAAACGAGTTTGTTATTACTCTCGCTTAATCGCTGCCTTATCTACGATATAGCTTGGATGCGTATAGGGTTACCCTCTCCGTTTTAGGTGTCTCATTTCTGATTTGCCAAATTCTGACCACAAAGATACGAATTATTTCCCAATTATAAGCATAAAAAACTGAAAAAGTTATCATCACAAGCCTTGTGGACTCATTTTCCTTGGTTCTTTGATAAAAATTTGCTACTTTTGCCCCCAAAAAGAAAGATATGGCAACACGTGAACAGATTGAGGCACTGAAAATTGACGAAAACGTCTTTGAATTGGCAGAGGATGCCGAGTTGGAATACCTTGTGCATTTTGCAGCCCCCTTTACAGGTGGTGACAAATGCATAGTTCCCAAAGGAACAGTTTTTGCACCGCACAGCCCGATGCGAGGTGATGCCCTCTATATGCATCTGATAGGGGAGAACGACGAATTATACAAGAGGATGGAAGAACTGGTGAAAGCCAACTATGAACAACTCTACACCAGACTTCAAGGCTTCTCATTCTTCATCACCGAAGAACAGCTTCAAGCTCTCCCATTAAAGTTTCGTAGCGGCAGTGCAGAGCGACTGCTTGACATCATGCGTCAGTTGCGCTCCCCTCTTTACCCAATGTTTCCATAAGCCAATAGAGCTTCCTTTGGATATTTATAGGTGTATGCCATATTTTACAAGTTTATCAACTATCTCCTTATAGTTTCTGAAACCTTCCTCTTCCTGCACTTTGGCAGCTCTGCTCTGGCTTTCACCTTTCTCAATTTGCTCTCCTCGCAGCATATCATAGGTGACAAAAGTCTTCATCTCGCTATTACCGTCAGGCAGTTCTCTCCCCAAACCGACACCACTTGGATAAGCGCAGAAGATGCCATCGGGGTATTTCTCATTGCCTTGTGCATCCGAATTGAGATGCAGATTCTTCATGATCCAATCCTTCATCACCTCCATTTTGGGCAGATCCATAGGTAAGCCCGTCCTCTCCTTATACCTATCAAAGAAGTGAGGCGTAAAGAATGCTTTCTCCGGCTTTGCCAAAGGATTGGAATCAAGATACATGAAGCCTACAAGGTGGAAACCGTCCGTCTGGCGGTACACCCCGAAACACATGTAGTCGAGCAATCGCTGCTTCTTTGTTATCTGCCAGTCGCGACTCAGCATGTATATCATATAGTCGATGCCCCTATTGCCGCTAACCATCACAGGCGCGAAAATCTTCAAGCCCTTCGGTTTCGTCTTTATCACAATGCGCCAATACTTCGGCTGAAGCGCATCAATCTGATGATGCACGAATGCTTCATCAAGGTCAAGCACTCTAACAATATCGTCGTAGTCGAATGTATCTGTTATAATAGCTGGCATCTGTCAGAAGACTATTTGTTTTTTACAACCTCCCAATAACCATCTTTGCGACCATCTTTGCGGACAACAACACCCATCGCCTGAAGCTGAGAGATATGTCGCTGGAGTGTTCTGAACTTTATGCCAGTCTTTTGCGCCATTTCACTGGTCGTAATAGACGAATCGAATTGCATTCCTTTTATAATAACATCCTGAATATCAGATAGTTCTTTTGTGCCACCTTTTACGCCGCCTTTTACGCCACTTTCGGTATGTTGCTATTGTTCAGTACCATTCTCTATCACTTCCCAATAGCCGCCCTTGTCGCCTCCTATGCGGCGAATGACACCATTTTCGCGCAAAGTTTTAATACGTTTTTCCACTGCACGCGAGGACACCCCAAGCTTCATGGCAATTTCAGCCGCAGTAACTTTGGGATTTAGCCTAATAGCAGAGATGATTGCTTGGTTTTTCTCCGAACTTTTCTCCGAACCAGAACCATTTTTCTCCGAACCTATGGCACTTTTCTCCGTAGTAATCACCGTAGTTTTCTCCGTAGCGGGTTTATTGCCACATCCAGCATGAACAGGGATATGAATCAGGAAGGTCAAGCGGTCTTCAGTAGTCTCAAAAGTGGCACGGGGAGAACCATTATCAGCAAGTTTCTCTTGGATGGTGGGTACACCTGTAGAGCGGCCTTCCGTCAGATCCAATTCCTTCAAAAAGTCTCCAAGACGGCGATTCCTATAACGACGGCTCTTCAAGATGTCACCTTTCTCAATGGCCGACATGGGAATACTTCGGTCAGGCCCAGGACAGTTCAGTATGGATATTCCTTCAGGCTCAATGGTAATCTCCACGGGTTCGTGCTGGGTGTAATCTCTGTGATAAAGAGAGTTGACCACAGCCTCCTCAAGTGCATCGTAAGGATAGTTCCAGTAGCGGTTGGCTTCTTGCTTGCCAGAAACCTTCTCCACTGTTTCATAGAGAATATTGGTACTGAAAAAGTCCATTGTCTGCTTGATAATCTGCGGAATGCTGCCCTTGAATGTCTTTTCTGTAAAGTTCTGAGGATTCTTTACCTTCCCATCAGGGAACACCACAATCTCCACCTGGGTATAAGGAAAGAACTTCTCCGGATGCTCGCAGAACATCATCGCCGCCACATTCTTAATCATGCGGTTCTCAGTTGGGCCGGCCATCAGTTCCATCTGCTCCAAGGTCTCCACCAAAGGCTGTGTGAACAGCGAAGCCTCCAGTTTGCTGCCTATCGTAGCCAGATAGTCCCTCAGCAGCACCATCGAAATGTCGCTCATGGCGATGTTCGGATTGGGCCGTTCGTCAAAAGGCACGCGGTTAGCCATGTCCCTCAATTCGTCCAGAATCTCGCCCTTGGCAATGATACTGCTCGATCCGCTGCGAACATAATACCTCATCTGCTTCACCTTGGCCTGCACATCCATCGGTATCGCATATGGACGGTTCACGCCCGACGGTGCCCATATCACCAGCACTTGCTGACCGTCCACCTCTTCTACCGACGTCCTCGGCAGATAGTATGGGTCAAACATGTTGTTAAATCCCACCATCTGTTTCAAGATGCCGTCTACCGCCTCGATGTTAATCCCTGCTACAGGCCGCTTGGCTAGTCCGTTGTCATGTTGCTCCACGCCCACAAGGATGTAGCCGCCTCCGAGGTTATCAAAGTCGTTGGCAAACGCACAGATACTGTGATAGATGTCCGCAGGGTTCCAGCCCTTCTTAAACTCTATCCTGTTTCCTTCGATCTTCCGCTTGTTCAGCAGATCTTCTATATTAATCGGTAGTGCCATATATTCTTATAACGTTTTTGATTTCTGTTCTATTGCTTAATCACATCATCCTTTCCAGTATCTGAAGCAAGTTCCCTCGCCTCATTGAATAGTTCAGTAAATGTGTCACACTCTTTCACGCTTTCATCATAGATTGACAACGCATGAAATTGTTTATCATACCTGACATCTTGTATTCCTAAATCATCCAGGAGAATAATTGTTATTGCTGCTTTCAAATTGAATAGCATATCGCTCTCTTCCAAGAACTCTACAGCCTTCTTTGAACCCAAATGATGGACAAAGAAATTCCTGAACTGTACAAAATTGTCAATTGTCTGGCCCTCTTCATTTTTTATTCCTTTGCTTGCAATCCCATCATTTATCTTCTCCACATCAATATGCCTCTTTTTCAAGAACTTGTGAATGATATTATACGTATCATTATCCTTACCAACACCACCCATCTTTTCAATGATTGTATGATACAGCAGCAACTTGCTGATGCTATCAAGATACTCCACCCTTACATAATGGTCAATGTATTGTTTTAAAGCATCAGTAATTGGGAGTTTCCCGCTGCAACATTTGGTAATCTCAAGGAAATCCGTAAGATAATCCAAACATGTATCTTTGCTAAACAAATATCCTAATATGTTATTCCTCTTCTCAGCCAATACCTTATAACTCGGTGTGCATACCTCAATAACACTTCTGCCGTTTTGGTCGATCGAGTACACCATATCATACTCGACGGGACTACAGAAGAAGAATGATAAAACAGAAAGAATATCACTAATATTGTCTTCTGTTTCGAGATAAACATAATGCTCGTCTCGGGATAACGAAATTTTACCATTAAAACATTCACCCGAATATTCTGTGGGTTGAGTACCAACAACAGTATTTCCACTCAAAGTAAACCCTGTTAAATACGGAGAAACCAGAGATGATGATACCTTAGTCAGCCTATAGCATGTAGGATTACCCGTCCCTTCGTAAGAATACATAATATGTTTTAATTCCATCGAAAAGACCCTCTTTCCCTTTTCCAGATAAGAGTTATTAAACTGCAACTTCTCACCAATCTTCAGCTCGATTGCTTGACCTCTAACATTCGCCCCCTTAACTTTGTAATCACTTTTCCCAAAGTCCTTCATGAAAAAGATGCCTAAGCCTTTATCTAGATTCCTACTTGTAAGAACCTCTTCAGCATATAGCGTGAGACATCCATCCTTATACTTGATGGCAGCATCAATAACAGCAGACATCCTTACCCCTAGTTCTTTGTAAAACAATTGGAGTTTTAGTTTAACTTCTGTTGATTCGTCAAACAAGAACATCTGTTTACAGATTCCACCTTTCATGCTTTTTTCAGTTTTAATTATTCATACCCATAATGCATTTCGCGATAATTGCTCAAGCTGATACTCTCTTCTTCCCTGTCATAACACGAGAATCGCTGGTCTGTGGCCAGTTTTATCTTTTCACATGCCACGACAGGGTCAACACCGCGCATTTCCATATTATATAAGAAAATACCGAAACAAATATGCATATCAGATGAGGTCAAGCTTTGTCTCGGCCCAAGCACATAGCAAATCTGCTGGCAGGTGAGGAAAAAATCGTATGCCACTTCCATCAGTCCACCCCTACAACAAGACAACATCAGAATACTATCTTCGTTCATGCACTTGCTTTGACATAACAGCATAGCCAGTCTTCTCCAACTCATGTTGACTTTCTCATCTTCGCTTGCAAAACCTTCAGAATTACCATGAGCACTCAAATAGATATAGTCGAAAAGACCATGTGAATAGAGAATGCTTTCTAAGTCCTCATTATCCTTAACGCACTTGCAGACAGACTCAATTCCGTATAATTGCGCCTGCTCGCATAATCCGTTGCACTCATGTGGTTCGTCGGAACTTCCACATGCTTTTAGGAGTTTTTTTCTTGGGGCCATATCTTCACAAAAGACATCAAAACTATCTGATTGAAACTATCTCATATTTCTCTCTTTCTTCCTTCAATAATTTCTCCGCCTCCTTAACGGTCTGTTTAGCGTCCTCCACTGTTTCGTCTATTTCGAACCAGTCATGTTCACAATCGGGATTGCCAGTGTAGTATGTGAGCATCGTCTTTCCTGTCTTGGGATGGATGGAAATGTCTGCGATATCGTCAAGCGAGACTTCTTCCTCTTGCCCATTGTGATGAAAGACAATGGTCACATCATAATTGATATAGGGTGTTATCTGAATACTATCGCTACTCATATCTGCTAAGGATTAATACTTCTGTTTACTTGGTATCACACCTCTTACACCACCTTTCGGATTGGGCACGTCACCTTTATATCTTGGAATCAAGTGCATGTGGCAGTGAAACACCGACTGGCCGGCAGCCTCGTTGATGTTGATGCCTACGTTGTAGCCATCAGGATGGAAACGCTCGTCAACCTTTTGCTTCACGTATTGCAGGACGACGTTCATTGCCTCTCGCTCGTGGTTAGTAAGGTCGAAGTAATTAGCGACATGGCGTTTCGGAATAATCAGGGCATGCCCAGGTGAGACAGGATAGCCATCATAAAAAGCAACACAGGTAGCTGTTTCGCAGATGATTTCTACTCTTCGCGACAAACGGCAGAAAGGACATGTCTCACCTTCCTTGCGAGGCAATTTGTTGAAGTGCTGATACTGATAGAGTTCATAACTTTTGTTGGCTACCAGACTCTTATAAGGTAGTTTTACATTACACTGATAGGTGTATTGCTTGTGAATAGCGTGTAGCCTGAAACCTTCTTCCGTCAAGTCTCTGCGCACAGCAAAGTATGCCGTTCCTTTAGGCGAAAGCAGATTGGTGACGTTCATCATCACTTCTGCTTGTGCATACGGTTCCAGCACATTCAGCACATAGTTGCAAATGATAGTATCAAACTTACCTTCAGGATAATCTGGGCGATAATAATAATCATAGCCCACTATGTCAAAGCCCTGACGCTTCAAATCATCCGTGTCGAAACCAAAACCGCAGCCGAAATCCAGTATTTTCCCCTTTAGCAAGTCATGTTGCAAAAGATAGCGTGTCGGTACGGATAATTCCGTTCGCTTGATAGCTGTCAGATACGGATGATTGATTTTCTCTGGTTCCATAGCCTTTTAGTATTTCCAAGTCTCGAAGCCCATATTGAGGGCTATCTGATTGATGGGGTTAAACGTTCTTTCGTAGATTTCACGAAACTTCTCATCACTCATTGCAGCCAAATCTTTTGCAGTGTAACCAAGAGAAACAAAGTCCTCCATTATATTCGGCTCCCTATCGGCATTGATTAAGACCTGCAAAGAATGATGCTGCAAAGCTGCGAGTTTTGGCAGATAATAGTCCAAGTCTGGCAATTTGTCGCTCTTAGATGAATTGATGCTGCCATCCGATGGAATCAAATTCCATAGCAGATCGTGACACACGAAACTCCACGGAATAAAGTGGTCAAGGTCATAATCTTTGGGATGCAGCAACTTATCTGTATAGATACAATGAATTGGGCCACCAATCGTCATCACCATATCCCAATAGTTATGCTGCTTTGTCAGTGAATTCCTAATTTCAGGGCGTATCAGTTTATTGGGGATGGCTGGCACATTGGGATTCCTTGTTTGCAGAAACAATGTCAGATTCCAATAGGCAAAATCCACCAGAATATTGTAGTGCGTATGCAGATAATTGTTCCATGCCTCATTCAGAACGATATAGAAATCCGAGCCATCCTTATACAAAGCATAAAGACTACCATTTTCCAATGTCTGAGAGCGTCTGACCATTTCCTTGTCATCAGAGGTGTCAATCCATGGACGCAGAAAACGATAGGGAACATTCAGCGTAAGCGTATTTAATAGCCGCTTTATTTGCTTGTCTTCCAATCTGCTTTGCAAACCGTCAATAATCGTCTGAGAATTGGCATCAATGGGAATTTGAGTAATGTGCTGCAATTCCATCACAATATCAAACAGCGAATCGCTTTTGCCAAAAGACAAACGGAAATAGTGAATAGGATACCAAGCATTAGCCACCATTCTGATGACAATATCCCACACGCTGATTCTCGGGTTGTCCGATTTCGCATGTATCTGCATAATCGATACAAACCAAAAGAATTTGTATGTCGCCACCGTATTTGAGAAAATCTTCCCAAGTCGGTTCGTGGTCAGTATGTCGGATTGCGGTATCTGCATTCTTTGTCAGCCATTATATTTGTTGCAAAGATACGACTTTTTTGTTATAATTATGCAAGTTGTTTTGGAAATTATGAATAATTTGCAGAAAAATCCACAACCTTCTTAATACCACAAAGTCAAAAGTCACAAAGTAACAAATAAATCCGCAACCTCGTTGGGAGATTGCGGACGTGGAGAGATTAATAAGTTCCTGTTCAGATTGCGAGTGGGCCATGACCCATACATGAGGTCGTTGTGATGGCCGTCAGGAAGGCTGTGAGAGCGGCTACTACGACCTTCACCGCTATCTCAATGAAACGCTTTTTCATTCTTCACCTCCCTTCCGATTAGTCCTGGTCGAATTCGTCAGGCTCGGAGTCAATCTCCAGCACAGAGCCCTTGGTAGGCATCTGGAACGAACCGGTGTAAGTGCCGTCATTCTCGGTCAGGGCAATGCTGCTGCCGTTGATCTTGGCCGTAGGCTCCAAGCCGTTTCCGGACACGACGCTGATGTTCACGTTTGAACCGGAATGCACCTGGTCGTTGCTGTTGATTTCCTGCTCGCTGTCGTCGGTCACGCTCATTGCACCGTTGCCGTACTTGTAGATCACCAGTCGATAGTCACCCTCGGTGCCACTCTGACTGCCGCTCTGCGAACCGCTGTTGCCGCCGGTGTTACCACCCGTTGAGCCTCCAGTGTTGGTGCCTGAGCCGCTGTTGCTACCTGAACCTGAGTTGCCTCCGTTCTGAGAGCCGCTGTTGTCACCGCCTCCGGGAGTGATGTTGCCGGTGTTCGAGCCGCTGTTTCCGCTGTCGCCACCAGTAGAATCGCCTCCGTTCTCAGTCTCTTCCTCCTTCTTCAGGAGCGAATCGATGTTGATAAACTCGGCTTGCTTCAGGAACTGACGGCTGGAGATGTTCTCCTCCGTGGTCTGCTCAGGCAGGAAACGGATGTGCAGTGCCTTCAAGTGGCTGTTCACGTTGAACTTGTCCTTCGACTGAGCACCGCCCTTGGTGTTTTCGAGCGTGGTGTAGAACGTGCCGAGGCCCTCAATCTTTACCTTCTTCGACTCCAGCAGCATCTCAATGAGACAGCTGCGGAACTTCTCCAATACGCCGTACACGACGTCGGGGGTGTAGATACTTCCGTGCTCCGAAATGTGCTGTGCCAGCTTGCGCGTGTTCAGCGTTTCCAACGTTTTCACCTGTGCGAACCACTTGCCGTAAGCAACGCTGGACGAGTTCTGGTTCTGTTTTACTTCATACAAAATCTTTGCCATACTTTAAAATGTGTTTTTCTTAGTATTAGACTCTTTGCGACCATCTACATCGGGTGGCCGACATCCCGCTTTTGTCATTAGATCTTTTGACAATGCAAAGGTACGACATTTTTCATTTGCTTCCAAATTTTGCCCTTCGATTTGGGACGATTTTCAACACGAATTTGGCGAATTGATGTTTTTAACATCGAAGATGCTCATGCTCGGCAGAACTTATGCAAGCATGGCTCTGCTCTCGCTTAATCGCATCATTTAAACGAACCGTAATTTCGTGGCCTCGAAGCCGTAATTTTCGAGTCTCGAAGATTACGTTTCGTCGATAGCGGGCAGGGTGGGCGATTTTTACCGATTCTATGATGACAGATGACAAATGACAGTTATTGAAAATCGGTGGATGGTTCAGATTAGTATTATATATATTATAATATATATTTACTAATGCCTCTTTCCCTCTCAAATTCAGAAAACTGTCATCTGTCATAACTGTCATTGGCTATCAAAAGGAAAATATATAAAATAGGTGAAGATTTTGGAATAATTCCGTTAAATCTCGATTTAATTTTGTATCTTTGCAAGCTAAATAATAATATGCAGTAATGCTATATAATCTGATTCATAACAAACGGGACATATGGTTGCACTCAGAAGAATGCACTATACGAAACGTGCTCGACTATATAGAGCAGCGCGGTATGCTGCGTGATGCACAGGTGGAGGCCATCAAGACCTACCTCTACCTTAAGGTGAAATGTCAAAACCAACCCTTATGGGAATTGTTTTGTCGCGGCGAGTTCAACACCCTTGACCTTAATGGATTGTATATCCCCGCAACTGCTCGTGCCGCGATGGTTCGCGATAAGGGGCTTGCGGCTCTTTACGAATACACCTTACAACATGACCGTAGCGGCAAGGAAATTACCCCTCGGCTACGTGCGTACATCAGTGAACATGCTGATGAGATAGATGCCAAGCAGGTATTTCGCAATATCTTCTATGGTGTTAGTTACACCGATTATCTCTTTTCCCTGCCAATGGGTGCTGGTAAGACCTTCTTGATGGCAGCGTTTATTTATCTCGACCTCTACTATGCTAAAAATGAACCGAACAACCCTGCTTTTGCGCATAACTTCATGGTGATGGCTCCAGCTGGACTGAAAACGTCCATCCTGCCAAGCCTTAAAAACATACGTGATTTCGACCCAACTTGGATTCTGCCTGAGCCGGATGCTTCCGATATCAAGCGCATGATCAAGTTTGAGGTGCTCGACGAGGTGAAACCTGGAAATCGTACCACGGTGGTGCGTAACCCCAATGCGCAAAAAATCAGCCTCCATCTTGGGGAGCGCGACCTCATGGGACTGGTGGCCGTGACGAATGCCGAGAAGGTGAACCTGGATTATGTGGACAAGCAGATTGATCCCAACACTGTCACTTCCGACGAGATGAAAAAAGAACTGGAGAAAACGCTTGTGGCCAACGAGTTACGCGACATCATCCAACGCATTCCCCGGCTTGCCATCTTTATTGACGAGGTGCACCATGCAGGCGGTGAGCAGAAGTTGCGCGAGGTTGTGAACCAATGGAGCGGTAGCCAGAATTTCTGCGGAATGGTGGGATTCTCGGGTACGCCCTATTTAGAGAAAGCCAAGAAAATTGGTGTGGGTATAGATACGGACATCAAGAACAAGGAGTTCAACAACGTGGTTTACTACTACCCGTTGATACAAGGAGTTGATAACTTTCTAAAGCACCCTTCAGTCTACCGTACCGCTGACGACCAGCTCAGCATTATTCGCAAGGGCGTGACGATGTTCATAGACCAATACTGGGATATGCGCTATGCTAACGACACTACTCCTAAGCTGGCCATCTATTGCAAACAGGTGACTACGCTTGAAGAAATAATCCATCCGTTCGTTGTAAGCCTGTTATTGGAACGTGGACTGGATACAGAGTCCATACTGAAATACCATAAGGGAAGTATGGGCAAGGGCGAAAAGAAAAAATATCCTGAACCCGAAGGTTCCGCTTTGGAGTTTGCTATTCTCGACACCCCCCAATCTCGTAAGCGTATTGTGCTGCTGGTACAGATTGGCAAGGAGGGATGGGACTGTAAGAGCCTCGCTGGCGTTATTCTGCCCCATGAGGGTGCTTGTGCGAAAAACATGGTGCTACAGACCTCATGTCGCTGTCTACGCCAAGTAGATCGTGGAGCCAAAGAAGAGGCCATCATCTGGCTCAACGATAGCAACTACAAGACGCTCAACGACCAGTTGCAACAGCAGCAGAATATCTCTATCAAGGATTTAACCAGTCGCCACGAACCGACGGAGGTCAGCATAGAGCGACATTCGCGTATGGACTTTCTCAAAGTGCCCGAGATAGACTTCTACCAACTGCATGTGAACTACGATACGCCTATCATAGAACAGGAGAATAATGTAGCTGAACGGCTGACAAGTCCCGATATTCTGCAAAAGGCAGATGAGATCATCGTCTATAAACACGACTTCAGTGCGAGTAGTGCTATAGATACGCTTGTACTACGTAATGATGATGTTGAATACGCTACCTTCAACCAATGGCTCCACACTATCGCCAAAGAGGGCTTTGAGACTATCAAGATGAAGGAACTGCGTGAACATAGCGACCAGTTGCGGCACATCTTTGACACCATCAGTGAGGCCGATGACACTGGCTGCCGTTTGCTCAGCGACTACAACCAGGCCGCCATTCGCTCACGAATCCGCCAGTGCTTCATCCCTCTTCACGACTATCATGAAGCAGCTGACAGCGAGGAGGTGCATTTCAGCCTTGTGAAGCAAGGACAGCCAAAGTCACCATGTGAAACCGCAGAGCCAGACAAGTATTATCCTGCGCAGAATGTGGTAGCAGAAATCATCAGCTGGGACACGCACCCTAAAGACAAGCCTCTGACTCCTGAAGTAGAAGCCTTGCTGAAGCAACTGGAGGCATTGGGACAAGACACGTCGGCTATGCGCCAGCAGCCAGACCCGAATCCGGAGCGCAAACGTACCTATCATTATCTGCCCTACCGCTTCGATAGCGGTTTCGAAAAACCGACATTCCTTGAGATGCTAGGGTTAGACTACGTTAAGGACAACGGCCTGGAACTCTATTTCAACGGTGATGACAATGTGACCGACTTCTACATCCATTGCTACCACCATGACGGGCATCACTGGACAGACCTTGGACGCTACTATCCCGACTTCCTTCTGCTAAAGCGCCGTGATGACAAAATCTACAAGGTGATGATTATTGAGACCAAGGGTAGCATCTATGCCGACAAGTTTCGACTGCGCAAGCAGTTTATGGAGGGGCCTTTCCTTGTAGAGAATAATGAGCGTCACTTCAAGTACGAGCGCTTTGCCTTCCTCTATCTGGAAGACACGCTCAGTCCGGATGCGCGTTATAAGAAACTGACCCAAAATATAAAAGATTTTTTCAACGACCAAGATACAAAAGATTAAATAAGTATGGCAGTTAAATATATCCCATTCAGTCCCAACGTGCTGCAAGGCCAGGCTGTGCTTGATAATTTTGTGCGTACCCAGCGCATCCTTCGCTATAAAGGTGACAGCGAGGTGGAGGCCAGCATAAGGCGCGGAATGCCACTATATGAAGTATCAGAAAAGGAAGCACGTGGCGACCATGCAGCAGACAATCTGCTCATTCGCGGCGAGTGCGTGTCGGCATGTGCTTATCTGAAAGACAAGGGCATTACGGTCGACCTCGTCTATATTGACCCGCCTTTCGCCTCGGGTGCCGACTACGCCAAGAAGGTTTATGTTCGCCGCAACCCCAAGGTGGCTGCTGCCATCAAACAGGCAGAAGAGGAACTCGAGATTGACGAGATGAAGACTTTTGAGGAAAAAATGTATGGCGACATTTGGAACAAGGAAGACTACCTGAACTGGATGTACACCAACCTCGTGGCCATCAAAAGCATCATGAGCGAAAAGGCCAGCATATATGTACATCTGGATGACCATATAGGGCATTACGTGAAAATTCTTATGGACGAAGTTTTCGGAGAATCAAATTTTAAGAATGATATAGGATGGAAAAGTACTGCATCTCATAACGATTCCGACAAAAGTTTTAGTGCAATAACTGACCATATCTATTTCTATACATTATCAGAAGACTCCGTTTTCAATCGACTCTATACTCCGTATACAGAAGAGTATATTGAGAGTGAGTTTACAAAACTTCCTTCGGGAAGATATTACAAGGCAGAGAATATGCTTGATCCTCAACAAAAGATGGATGCATATGATTTTCACGGTACAACTGCAAGATGGAGAACCACACCAGATAAATTTGAAGAATTATGGAATGCTCCTCAAACAGAAGTTCCCAATAGTCATGGGCGTATCAAACTTGGCAGGAATGGCAAGCCAATCAAGCGTTGTCGTATCGTTTTCATGGATGAACTACCCGGTGTTCCTGTTAATGATATTTGGGATAATATTTCCTATGTAGCTGGACGATCAGAAGAAAAAGAAGATTATGCAACACAGAAACCCATAGAATTACTTGAACGCATAATCAAGGCCAGTTCCAATGAAGGCATGTTGGTGGCGGATTTCTTTGGTGGTAGCGGAGTGACAGCCAAGGCTGCTCACAAATTGGGCCGCAGGTTTATTCATGCCGACATTGGTATTAACAGCATTCAAGTGACACGCGACAAACTGGTGGAAATGGGTGCTGGTTTCACTAGTTTGGAGATAAACGATGGTATCAATCTGTTTCGCAATCCTCAGCAGACCAACGACAAATTGCTAGAATTGACAGACGTGACCCGCTACGCTCAGCTCGACTGCTTTTGGGCTGGCATCACCAACGATAGCGCAATGGGGATGGTTCCCGTCTATCTGCCAGACTTTCTGCCCGGTAAGCACCCCATGCTGGATGAAGCCTTCTTGAGTCAGCTGGTTCACGGTAAACTGGGCGCACTGCCCGACGGAACAAAGAAGGTCATTGTCTATTATGTGGACAGCATTCCAAAGGAAAAGCGCGAGGCGTTTATGCGAGAACAGAATCTGCACTTTAATATCGAAGTTGAGTTCCTCGACCTGAAACCCAAGCTCGACCTTGTGGTAGTGAGCGATGAAGCCGACTACACCCTACAGGAGGTGCAACCAGAAGGGCAGATGTTCTCTGTGTGGCAACTAACGATAAACAGCTTTATGAGCGACCGCGTTCTGCAGAAAATCAATGCCGTCAATGAAACTCGCTACGCCCAGTATCTGAAAAAACTCAAAGACTATAGAGACCATATAGAGGACAATCAGAAGAAAGGTAAAAAAGAACCAACTTTCACCCGCATCGACATCAGCGACGAAGGGCTTGAAACCATTGAATGGCTCTCTCTTGATTGTGAGGAGGCTGACATTAATGCACCCTGGCACAGCAATGTGGAAGTGAAGATAGACAAGGTCGGCAACGTCATCCGCAATGGGAAGAAAACCAATACTCTCTGGGATGGCACGATACAAACAGATGACAATGCGCGGAAACCTCTACGCCTAATGGTGCGAAACATTTGCGGTGATGAAACCAAATATGTGATTTAACTTTTCCACACCGTTTTCTGTTAAATTATCTTAATTATTTGTCAAATACGCAACTTTTATAAGTATTTTATCTAATTTTGTTGCCTAAAAGAAATATAACTCAGAATCAGAGAGTCAGAAGTTATGGATTACAAGGAAATTTTCGGGCGAAGGCTAAAGAGCGCCCGGTTAATGAAAAGGCTAACGATGGATGAACTATCACAGCGTACAAATGGTGAGGTGAGCAAGCCGAACATCTCGAAGTACGAGGCTGGCAAGATGATGCCGTCCTCCAGAGCGCATATTGCATTGGCGCAAGCACTCGGGATGGACTTCGACTACTTCTTCCGTCCGGTGACGTTGCAGATTACCCGCCGGGCGGATTATCGCAAAAAGGCGAAACTGAGCAAACACGACGAAGATGCCATCAATGAGGAAGTGAAGGACAAGGCTGAGCGTTATCTTGAAATAGAAGATACGCTGGGCGTAAGCATGAGTTTCAGCTATGACCTGAGCGACATTGAGGTATCTTCCCACAGCGATGTGAAGCGTGTGGTGGCCCGCATTCGTAAAGATTGGAACTTAGGTCTTGGTCCTTTGAGCAATATTATTGATTTGCTGGAGGCGCATGGTGTGCGGGTAATAGAGATTGAAGCGCCCGATGCATTCGACGGTATGTGTATATTCGTTGGTGAGAATAAACCTGTGATAGTACTCAACAAGCATTATACCGTTGAGCGCAAACGATTCACAGGTTTACATGAGTTCGGCCACTCTGTGATGCGGATGAGTGATAGTCTATCAGAGAAGGAAAGGGAAAGTCTATGTAATTACTTTGCTGGTGAAATGCTGCTATCATCAGAAGTGCTTCATCAGGTGTTTGGCACACATATTAATAAGGTGTTCCTAAACGAGATAGGCCGACTGCAAACCCAGTTTGGCATCAGTATTGATGCAATCTTCCATAGGTTGAAGGATGAGCACATTTTGAGTGACTCACTCCACACCAAGTTCTATATCAAACAGAACATGAACGCGAAGTTGAAAACATGGGCAAAGACTTCTACTTATTTGGGAGAAGAGACTTCCTACAGATTCTCGCGTATGGTGTATCGTGCATTGGCTGAAAACCTCATCAGCGAGGAGAAAGCAAAAGAAATTCTTGGTACAAACGAAATATCTTATATAGACAATAAACAGATATGATTCAGACGATTGTGGTTGCCGAAAAGGCGACATTGGATTATTTCAGTCTCGACAGGATAATGAATGCCCTCGTCAAGACATTCAGAACTGCTAATGAACCTACAGTTATTGGTGATGCCACAAGATTTCTTGGCAAACTAACAATGACTCAGTACACATACGCAGACTTAGGAGGCAAAATGAGGGCACAAGTAGATGACGGTCAGAAACACGGTATGTTCGACGTGATGGATATGGAGGGAGACACGTGGTGTGATTTCCTGGATTTTCGCCAACCCTACAGCTGCTGTATATCATGGGAGCAAAGTGCGGCCTTGTATTGGTCACAGAAGATTCCAGACTGCTGGCTGGTGAGCGAATCGGAACAAGTGCTTGATTTCGCCCAAGGGCTGGGTGTCCCAATTATGACCATTGAAGAGATGCAGGAGACGTTTTTTGCCGATGAGGTATTCGAGACTGCTCCGTTGAGTCTGGCACCTCCTATTGTGGCAGGACCATTCGATCCTCGTGTAGATGCCGACAAAGTTGAGGCTGCTTTTAGTGATAGGCTGGACGGAGATTTGGCTGTACTTAAACAGAAATCATATTGGGTTGTAGTCTGTGTGCTCTTCGAGTGGTTCGGCTGGCTCAAACTTCGCAAGCGTGCTGATTTCTGCCGTTGGGTGAACGCCCATTTCCATTTCGAAAAGCCAATCAATGCCGAGATAGATTTAAAGTCGGCAACCAATAATATAGATGTAAAGGAACGCAACCTTGAACTTTGGCCAAACAACCAATATAGAGACCTCGCCTACATGATCAAAGAATTGTTCTTTGGCGAACGCCAAGGTCTGCCAAACGGCTTTTATGTATATGCCAACGAGCCGCTTTATTTAAGACCAGGATTGATGTGGAGACGTAAAGATCAATAGGCTCAATATACCTTCCGATATACTTTCCAAACATTGGAATATACCCGATATACCTTAGTGTGTATCGGGTTATTTTTTTCTCTTTATGCTAAGAAAAACGCGCTAATTTTGCATCGTGAACAAGAAACCACGGGCTCTAAAAACCCCGACTGGGTGAGTTCCATGAAGTAAAATTAGTATTAACAAAAAAAGGAAAGTAAAGATGAAAGATTCAGTTTTCCAAAAGCGCTTCCAGCGCAAACAGCAGAACCGTCAGGTTCATGGTCAACAACTCACAGTGTTCTATCGCGACATGGTGTCAGATTTTCCCGTCAGTAGCCTCGCTATGCTGATGCTGCGTCGATGTGAAAGTAGTGTCAGCCCGAGTCTCTATCGCCAGATGGCAAAAGGTCTGATTGGGTTTGAAGAGGCCTTGCAGTTAGATATGGCAGATGCCTTACAGGGTGCGTGCAGGGCGTTGCGCTCTACACAACAGGCATCAAGCACGTTGACCGAATTTTGTGGCCTCTGTATCACAAGATTCAGCGAGAGATGGCTAATAACAACATTAGCAAAGTAAACAGATAAGTTAAACCTTGAGTTGAAGTGAGGAGGATGTTCCCGGGTAAATGCGCAAAGATTCCAACCTTCTTCTCGCAAACAACTCAAAACATGAAAACAGTAAACAACAGTTACAAGC
>Ga0310786_10004658_pt1 | contig 18996 bp, 16 predicted proteins | sample AusTroGonzalo_MG_FD_203881 | JGI IMG/M metagenome (GOLD analysis project Ga0310786, IMG submission 203881) | Bovine rumen microbial communities from tropical cattle in Woodstock, Queensland, Australia - Gonzalo_03 (v2) (version 2) | ecosystem: Host-associated > Mammals > Digestive system >... | reverse complement strand
CGCAAAATGCAAGAAAGTCATCAAAGACTAAATGATAAATTGTCAAATTGTAAATCGTCAAATTGTAAATATACATTATGGATTACAAGAAATCAAAAGCACCGGTTAATACCGTGACCCGCAACATTATGGACCTCTGTCGCGATACCGACAATATCTACGAGAGTGTGGCCATCATCGCCAAGCGCGCCAATCAGATCAGCGCACAGATCAAGGAGGACCTCTCCAAGAAGCTGGCTGAGTTCGCCTCTTACAACGACTCCCTCGAGGAGGTGTTCGAGAACCGCGAGCAGATTGAAATCTCACGCTATTACGAGAAGCTGCCGAAGCCCACGCTGCTGGCAACACAGGAGTTCATCGAGGATAAGGTCTATTGGCGTGACCCCTCTCGTGAGAATTCTCTCTACGATTAATCACGTTCTGATTCTGATTTTATGTGGCAACGTAAACAGACCGTTTTCCTGATAGTGGCCGTCATCCTGACGGTCATTTGTCTCTGTATGCAGATAGGTGCCTTTAATCTCGGTGGCGTCGATGTGGCGCGTGTCTACAACCTCTGGTTCACCGACCCCATCGGCAAGCGCCATTTCGATGTGTGGCCCCTGATGGCCATCCTCCTGCCCACCGCAGCCCTTGGCGCCTATACCATCTTCATTTTCCACAACCGCAAGGCCCAGGCGCTCTTCTGTGCGCTCAACGCCCTGCTCATCGTGGGATGGTATATCTGCTTCTTCGTCGTAGGCCAGATGGCCGGCAATAAGTCGTGGGGCGCCGTTGAGTTCCGTCCCGAGTGGCCTGCCGTGCTGCCCGCCATCGCCCTCATTCTCTATCTCCTGGCCCGTCGCGCCATCCGAGCCGACGAGAAACTGGTCCGCTCCCTCGACCGCATCAGATAATTACACAGTAGGGTCGGTTCCTATTGTGTAATTTCTCAATTATCCCGCATGACTGCCCGTCAGCTGTGCGGGAATATTTTTGTATCAATATTTCAATGAACACTCGCCTGGCTCTTTTTTGCGCTCTGCCTATGAAACACATGTCCGCGCGCTAGGAAATTTTTGTTACCCAGGCAGGCCGCAAATTTCGTCTTTTTTCTTTGACATTGCAAAGGTACAAAAATTTCAAAACGCTTCCAAATTATTCTTCAAAAAAAGCACGCAAAAAAGCACGCTACTACTTTTTTCGCAACATAACACTAAAAATCTAGTCATTAGTCATTAGTCATTAGTCATTAACGTTTTTGGGAAATCTTCAAAATGCGCAACTATAATATAAATATGAATATTTATATTATAGTTGATGAAATTCTCCTACCCCGGAATCCTTAATGACTAATGACTAATGACTATAATGACTAATCTAATCCTTTGTGCTTTTAACGTGCTTTTTTCTTGCGATAATTTGGAGGTTTCGGAAATAATCCGTATATTTGCAACCAAATAGATAATAATGAATCAATTAAAAACCATATTAACCATTCTGCTGGCCTTCGTCGTGTTATCGGGCTGGGCTGCTGACGCGAAGACCTTGAAGATCCTTGCGCAGAGCGAGGGCAGCATATCATTTGTTGTGGATGAGAATCTGAAGGATGTGGAGCAGCATTTCTCCGACTACAATGGAGAGGGTCTTGCCGAGCGGCTGATAGTCGACGATAATGTGAAGTATGAGGCTTATAACATCATAGCCACCAGTTTTGCTGACGAGGACAATTTGGCATATCGTGGCAAGGATGCCTTTTATCGCTGTATTGTGAATGCCTATGCCCAGCATAAGTCGGTGACACTGTCGCCGGATATGATCTGGCTGCTGATCAGTCAGGGCTTTGCGCGCTATGTGAATGCCCACGCCGAGGCGCTGCGACAGCAACTGGTGGATCATGACGGCAAGATGAGTCTGGTGGTGCAGTCGGACGTGGATGTGCTGTCGGAGAAGGCTGACTGGCCGAAGCTGATCGGCGGTTTCACCGCGCAGATAGAGCGTTATACCACAGGCGACATCGGCAATACCATCACCGCCAACTTCTCGACAACGGGACTGACGGAGCGCGTGGCCTCGCAGATCACGCTGATGGACGCGATGAAGTCGTACTTCGAATATGTGGTGCAGTATATGGGCTGCGGCATCCCCAGCATCACACTGCTGGGCACGCTCGACGACTGGCGGGAGGTGATGGACAAGACCCGACGACTGAGTGTGTACGGCTTGGAAGAATGGACGAAAAGTCTGGAGTATGTGCTGAGGCAGATTCTGGTCACCGCCGAGGGCAAGCCCAACCCGTTGTTCTGGAAGAGTATGGTGAAGGCGTATCGTCCTGACGAGATGCAGGGTGGCCACTGCGATATGAGGGAGCCGACGGTGCTCGACGGATGGTTGCTGAGACTATTCCCCGACGAGAACGGAAAGACGCTCGAAAAGGTGGCGCATACCAAGGAGATGGAATCGGAAATGGTGCGCACGCCCTTCAAATACCAGGTGATAGATCCTACTACTGGTGCATTGCTCAGCGAGACGCCTATGGAGCTCTGGGCGGGATTCATCGGCGCGCAGGAGTATAAACAAACGAATATGGTGACCCCGAAGATCGGTTGGATGGTGCGCGTGACGGAAACTGACGAAGAGACGCTGAAACAACTGGAGAAGCTGAATAAAGAATGGGGTATCATCCTCCGCGTGAAGGATGTGCCGGAGGTGCTGAAGGAATTGAAACATATCAAATCGCTGGAGTTGGAGTTCACGGATGAGGTGACGCTGCCTGACTGGTTCTTCGACGCGGATATCGAGAGACTCACCCTCCGCGGCAAGATGTCGGAGAAGTTGAGGGAGAAACTGAAGAACCGATATCCCAAAGGCTATTTCTGGGACAATTCAGAGTGGGATACGTTCAGGTTCGCCAAAGAAGAAAACTGAAATAAACAAGAATAATTTAATTAAATTACGAAAAGTATGAAAAAACTAGTTTTAACTTTGATCGTGATGTTGGCATTCGCCGTGAATGCTGATGCACAGGGTTTCTTGGGCCGATTGAAGGATCGTGCCGTGGATGCTGCCAAGAACGCCGTTGAGCGCAAAATTGATAATGCTACGCACGAGACGGAAGGCACGACGGACGACGCGTCAGAAGAACAAGAGTCAAGCAAGAACGCTGATGGCGATGATACTGCCCCCACAACTGCTACTTCATCGGATTTCAAGCGTGGTTCGGTCATCCTGTTCCAGGACGATGTGACTGCCGAGACCGTTGGCGAGTTCCCCTCTAAGTGGGATTTGTTCCAAGGTACCGTAGAGACCAAGACCCTGAGTGGTGTGAAGGCCATCAATCTGACTGATAATGCCCAAGTTCAGCCGCTCATTAAGGAGAAGGGAGCTTATCTGCCAGAGGAGTTTACCATTGAGTACGACTTCTATTACTGGCCTACTAATAATGTTCCTGGCAATGATGGCATTGGAATCAACGACTTGAAGCTGATTCTTGCCGTTACCAAAGACCGTTCTGATTTCCCGGGTGAAGGATATGACGAGGGTGAGCTGACTGCATTTGTTCTGAAGCATAGTGTCTGTGATGCCGTAGAGCAAAGTTATTTGTTCAATGGAAACAAAGAAGGTGGTTTTGATTACTCGTTCAAGAAGGGTTGGAACCATGTGGCTCTGTCGTTTAACAAACGAGCCCTGAAGGTTTATTTCAACGACAAGCGCGTTGTGAACCTGCCACGAGTCAATCAGCCCACATGGCTGTGCTTCCAGGTTCCCTTTGAATATATTAATCTCACATTTATCCGCAATGTGGTTATTGCCAAGGGTGCCGTTGAGCTCTATGACCGCAATGCTCAGTCGATGACTGCCGTTGAGAAGGCCATTGCCGAGACGGGTAAGTTCGTGACCAATAACATCCTGTTTGAGACGGGTAAGGCGACGCTGAAGCCGGAGTCGATGGCTGAGATTCAGAAGGTGGCCGACTATATGAAGAAGAACCCGAGCGCACGTTTTGAGGTGCAGGGTCATACCGACAACCAGGGTTCTGACGCCGTGAACGACCCGCTTTCGCAACAGCGTGCTGAGGCTGTGGTGAAGGCCCTCGAGGGCTTAGGCTGCGACCCCTTCAACATGCGTGCTGTGGGTAAGGGCTCGCACGAACCCGTTGCCGACAACAAGACGGATGCCGGCCGCGCCAAGAACCGCCGCGTGGAGTTCATTAAGAAGTAATCAAGAATTAGAGAATTGGAGAATTAGAGAATTGCATCGCTAATAAGTGATTTGCTGAATAATTCTCAAATTCTGAAATTCTTGATAAAAAAATAAGCCTCGGGATTATTCCGAGGCTTTTCTATTGGGGGTGATGATTTATTTTCTCAGGGCAGCGATGCTTTCCTTGAGGGCGGCGATCTTCTCTTCGGAGTCGCTCTGCTTCTTGCGCTCGAGGGCGACAACGGCCTCGGGGGCATTCTGCACGAAGCGCTCGTTGGAGAGCTTCTTCTGGATACAGGCGAGGAAGCCTTCGAGGTGCTTCAACTGAGCCTCCACCTTGGCAATCTCGGCCTCGACATCAATCATATTGCCCAGAGGCACAGCAAACTCGTCGGTGCCTACCATAAAGGCTGCAGCGGTGGCGTCCTTATCGGTTACCACGTTGATGGCGCTGAGGTTGGCCATCTTGGCGATGACGGTGTTGAATGCTTCATAGGCATTCTGACCTACCACCTGCAGCTCGAGCTGCTCCTTCGGGGCGATATTCTTCGATGAACGCACCATGCGGACACCAGAGACAATCTGCTTCACATTTTCAATCTGGGCAGCCAGCTGGTTGTCGGCCTCAGTGGGGGCGGGCAGCTTCAGGCTGTCGCGCATAATGCTTTCGCCATCCTTGCGGTCGTAGAGGTGCTGCCAGAGTTCCTCGGTGATGAACGGCATGAACGGATGGAGCATCTTCAACTGAATCTCGAAGAACTCGAGGGTCTTGTCGTAGGTCACGCGGTCGATAGGCTGGGCTTCACCGTTGATATAGGCGGGCTTCACCATCTCCAGATACCAACTTGAGAACTCGTCCCAGAAGAGTTTGTAGACGGCCATCAGGGCCTCAGAGATGCGGAATTTCTTGAAGAGGTCGTCGACTTCGGCGCTGGTCTGGCGGAGCTTGGCCTCGAACCACTGAGTGGCGATGGAATTTCCGGATGTTCCGGAATTTCCGGCATCGGCAACCTTCCAGCCCTTGACGAGACGGAAGGCATTCCAGATCTTATTGTTGAAGTTGCGGCCTTGCTCGCAGAGGGCTTCGTCGAAGAGGATGTCATTGCCTGCTGGGGCGGAGAGCATCATACCCATACGCACACCGTCGGCACCGAACTTCTCGATGAGCTCGATGGGATCGGGGCTGTTGCCGAGCGACTTCGACATCTTACGACCGAGCTTGTCGCGGACGATACCCGTGAAGTAGACACTTCTGAACGGCATGTCACCCACATATTCGTAGCCGGACATGATCATACGCGATACCCAGAAGAAGATGATGTCAGGACCTGTCACGAGGACGTTGGTGGGATAATAGTATTTCAGTTCCTCGTTGCCTGGGTTGTTGATACCGTCGAAAAGGGAGATGGGCCAGAGCCAAGAGGAGAACCAAGTGTCGAGGGCATCCTCTTCCTGACGCAGATCAGAGAGCTGGAGATTAGCGTTGCCGCTCTTCTCACGGGCAAGTTCGAGAGCCTTCTCAGGAGTCTCGGCGACGACGAAGTTTTCGCCGGATTCTCCGGACTCTCCGGAATTTCCGGGATAATAATAGGCCGGAATGCGATGGCCCCACCACAGCTGGCGTGAGATGCACCAGTCTTGGATGTTCTCCAGCCAGTTCTTATAGGTGTTGACATACTTCTGCGGATAGAATTTCAGTTCACCGTTGAGCACTGGGGGCAGAGCGATGTCAGCAAAGTGCTGCATCTTGAGGAACCACTGCAGCGAGAGACGGGGCTCGATGGCGGTATCGGGGTTGCGCTCGGAGTAGCCCACCTTGTTGGTGTAATCCTCGATACGCTCCATCAGTCCGGCTTCCTGCAGGTCCTTGGCAATCTGCTTGCGGCAGTCCATACGGTCCATGCCGACGTAGATGGGGCTCTGCTCGGAGATGGTGCCATCGGGGTTGAAGATATCGATGGTCTCGAGGTTGTGGGTCTTACCCAGCATGTAGTCGTTGGTGTCGTGGGCGGGTGTCACCTTCAGACAGCCCGTACCGAACTCGATATCGACGTAGCGGTCCTCGATGACGGGGATAACGCGGTTTACGAGGGGCACGATGACCTTGCGGCCCTTGAGCCACTGGTTCTTCGGGTCCTTGGGGTTGATACACATGGCCGTATCGCCCATGATGGTCTCGGGGCGCGTGGTGGCCACAACGGCGTAGTAGCCCTTGGCATCCTTATGGATGACGTTGCCGGATTCTTCTGGATTTTCCGGAAGAACCAGATTTTCCGGATCAGCTACGTAGTATTTCAGATGGAAGAGGTGACTCTGCTCCTCTTTATAGATGACCTCCTCGGTAGAGAGGGCGGTGAGGGCCTTCGGATCCCAGTTCACCATGCGCAGGCCGCGATAGATGAGGCCCTTGTTATAGAGGTCGACGAAGACCTTGATGACGCTCTGGGAACGCTTCTCGTCCATAGTGAAGGCTGTGCGGTCCCAATCGCAGCTGGCACCGAGGCGGCGCAACTGCTTGAGGATGATGCCGCCGTGCTCGTCGGTCCAAGCCCAGGCGTGCTTTAAGAACTGCTCACGGGTAAGGTCGTGCTTCTTGATGCCCTGTTCGGCCAATTTCTTCACCACCTTGGCCTCTGTAGCAATCGAGGCGTGGTCGGTGCCAGGTACCCAGAGGGCGTTCTTCCCCTCCATACGGGCACGACGGATGAGGATGTCCTGAATGGTATTGTTCAGCATGTGTCCCATGTGGAGCACACCCGTCACATTGGGCGGTGGAATGACGATGGTATAAGGCTCGCGTCCGTCGGGCTTACTGGAGAATAGTTTGTGGTCCAGCCAGTACTGGTACCATTTACCTTCGACCTCTTTCGGGTCGTATTTGCTTGCTAATTCCATATATTAATTTGTTATTTCTATGCTCAAAAATGGTCAAATCTCAAAAAATCGCTGCAAAATTATAAAAATATTATGAATTATGCATTATGAATTATGAATTATTTCGTATCTTTGCCCCAAATATTTAATGATTATGCACTCAAAAGAAGAAAAAATGCAGGCTTTTGGGCGGTTTCTTGATGTGCTTGATGCATTGAGGGCCAATTGTCCTTGGGACAAGAAGCAGACGAACGAAAGCCTGAGACCAAATACTATCGAGGAGACTTATGAGCTCTGCGATGCGCTGATCAAGAATGACGTGCACGACATCTGCAAGGAACTGGGCGATGTGCTGCTGCATATCTGCTTCTATGCGAAGATTGCCGAGGAGAAGGCTCAGTTTGATATGGCGGATGTGTGCAATGCGTTGACCACGAAGATGATTACCCGCCATCCGCATGTGTATCATCCCTCGCAGATAGATGCCGAAGATCCCAAGCCGTTGCCGTATGTGCCGGAGGATGCTGGATATTCCGGAGATTCTGGAAATACTGGAGATTCCGGAAAGGTGACGACGGTGGGGCAGGTGTTGCAGAACTGGGAGCAGATTAAGCTGAAGGAGAAGGATGGTAATGAGAGCGTGCTTTCGGGGGTGCCTGAGGCGTTGCCCAGCCTGATCAAAGCCTATCGCATTCAGGACAAGGCCCGTAATGTGGGTTTCGACTGGGAACAGAAAGAGGATGTGTGGAACAAGGTGCACGAGGAACTCGATGAACTGGAGGTGGAACTGCGCAAGGAGGACAAGGAGAACTCGACCAAGGAACTGGGTGATTTTCTCTTTTCGGTGATTAATGCAGCCCGGCTTTATAAGCTGAATCCGGACAATGCGCTGGAGATGACGAACCGCAAGTTTATCAACCGTTTCAACTATATTGAGGCACATAGTATAAAGATTGGTAAGCCCTTGAAAGATATGACGTTGGAGGAAATGGATAAACTTTGGGATGAAGCGAAAAATAATGAAAAGTAAAACGGAAAGATATATGAGAAAGATTTGGTTTTTTTGTGTGGCGGTAGCCAGTATGACCATCATGCTGAGTTGTGGTGGCGGTGGCCAGCAGCAACAGGTGGTTGAGGAGGAAGAAGACACCACAGCAGTCAATGTGATTCCTACCGACAAGACCCTTTATGGTCTTTGTGGCGAGGGTACGGCCATGAATACGCTTCAGTTGTTGCGCGACAACGGCGACACATTGGTGATGAGCATCACAAATGCCATCGAATCTGGTCAGGTATTTGGTGGTCTGATGGTGGGTGATCGTCTCGCCGTGCTTCCCAATGCTACGGGATCTGAGGCCGTCATCGTGATTAATCAGAATACGCTGCTGGGTGATTGGGTGATGCCCAATCCCATCGACGGCAGCTCTGAGGTTGGCATACGCATTAAAGAAGGTGGTGTGGCTGAGAGCATTGAGCAGAGCAGCATCATCTACAAGACCTGGAAGATATTCAACGGTCGTCTGGAAATCCTTTCACAGCGCGATGGTGGTGGCGACGAGGAAGAGCTCAACCTCTATGAACTGGTGAAACTGGGCGCTGACTCTTTGGTCTATCGCACCATAAACAAGCCCAGAGAGGAGATGGAGACCTTTGAATACGGCCGTTGGAAGGAGCCTGAGAAACTGGATCTTCACGGTCTGCAACTCGAGGATGCTGCTGATGAGTTCCACCTTTAAAAACTACGCAGACATTCATTTTGGAACCGTTTAAAGTACATATTTTAGGGTGTGGAAGTGCACTTCCCACTCTCCGTCATAACGCCTCGTCGCAAGTGGTTGAGGTGAGGGGTAAGTTGTTTATGCTCGACTGTGCGGAGGGTACGCAGATGCAGCTGAGGCGCAGTAAGATTCGTTTTACGAAACTGAGTCATGTGTTTATTACCCATCTGCATGGCGACCACTGTTTCGGACTTATCGGGATGATTTCAACTTTCGGACTCGTAGGGCGCACAGCCACGCTGCATGTCTATGGTCCTAAGGAACTGGGGCCTATCCTGGAGGGGCAGATAGCCTTCTTTACCCACGACTTGGGCTTTGAGGTGATATTCCACGCTGTTGATACCACGCAGCATACTGTCGTTTATGAGGATCACAGTGTATCGGTGGAGTCGATTCCTTTACAGCACCGTATGCCCTGTTGCGGCTATCTGATCCGCGAGAAGGCCACACAGCCTCATATCCGTCCGGAGATGATGGCGTTTTATAAGATTCCTGTCAGTCAGCGTAACAACATTAAGAAAGGGGCTGACTGGGTAACACCTGAAGGGGAGACTATTGCCAACGAACGTCTTGTGACACCAGCCGACCCTGTGCGCAGTTATGCCTATTGCACCGATACCCGTTATCTCGATGATCTATGGCAGTTGGTGCAGGGTGTCGACACGCTCTATCATGAGAGTACCTATGGCGATGATCATCTCCCGCAGGCCGCAAAATATTGTCATACGACAGCCCGGCAGGCGGCAATGGTGGCCCGTCAGGCTGGGGTGGGGAAGTTGCTGTTGGGACACTACAGTTCGCGCTATGAAGATGAGAATATTTTACTCAAAGAAGCCAAAGAAGAGTTCGAAAATTGCTATTTGACGAACGAAATGGACGTTTTTGACGTATAATTTGGGGTTAAAATGCATTTTTCCTAAGAAAAATTTTGTAGTTTCGCAAAAAAACACTATCTTTGCAACATCTATAGACGTATGCATATGCGAAAAAATATACTTATCCTTTCAATGATGGCATTTCTTGCCGTTCCTGCTGCCGCTTCAACGATGGTGTTGGAGGAGCGTGGCGTGGCTGAGATGATCGAAGAGCCCATCACCCTGAATGTTGACGGAAATGCAGTCACGGTAACAGGGGCACAGGGCCAGAAACTCATCGTGGTTTCGCTCACCGGAAGGCAAGTTGCAGAGTATCGGATTGATAGCCCTGCCCAGCGTATTGAGCTTAATTTGACCAAAGGGTGTTATGTTCTCAAGGTTGGCAACGTAGTGCGCAAGGTTTCCGTTCACTAGCATTTCCGCTGTTGATGGCCTGCGCACTGATGGTTTCCTGTTCGACGGGAAACCGCGTGCCATTTGATGATGAACTTTCTACATTCGGAAAATACGTCTATGCTTTGGATACTGTCCGTCTGGAACAGAGTCTGAAGCATATTTTGTCTGCAGACACTTCCCATTGGGTGTTCGACCAAGCCCTGAAGAAACGCTATACCGATCTTGCTAAGTTTGAGGATACCCCGATGTGGTATTCGAGGATGGGTGTTGTAGATGAGGCCGATTTCCTGCTGAGTTACTTGCGTCGTGAACTGCCCAAGAGCGGTCTTGATACTACAGCTTTCTTCCTTCCGGAGATTGCTGAGGATCTGAGTATCGTGCGTGCCCTCGCCTTTGACTCCTTAGGGCAGGATATCAACGATTTGCTGCCACGATTGGACTATCATCTCTCGAAGGCTTATGTGCGTTATGCCGTCGGCCAGCGCTATGGGTTTGTGCGTCCTGCCCGCCTGCTGAACAAACTGTTCAAGAAAGCCGACAGTGACGAGTTCGCCAGACTTTTCGACGAGGAGGTGAAGGATCCGGATTATGAGGAAGTGATTTCTCAACTGTCATCTGATGCGCGAATGGATTTCCTGACGGCATCTGAGCCCCAGTCCTCTTTATATAAGACCCTACAGCAAGAACTTACCACTGCCACGGGAAAGGAAGCCCGCAGACGTCTGGCTGTGAATATGGAGCGCTGTCGTTGGCAGATGATCCGTCCTGATGACCATGAGAAGGCCATACTGGTGAATATCCCCGCTCAGCAGTTATGGGCTGTGGGTTCCGATTCGGTGCTCGATATGCGTATTTGTTGTGGGGCGACTACCACGAAGAGTCCGTTGTTGCATAGTACCATCAGTCATATACAGGTGAATCCCGACTGGATCATTCCTCAGAATATTGTGAGGTCGGATATCCTCCGTCATGCTGGTGATACGTCTTATTTCGCTCGTCATCACTACTATATCGTGGAACGGGCCTCGGGCGACAGTCTCGATGTGGCCCATGTGACTTCTGACCAGTTGGCATCAGGTACGCTGCGTGTAGGACAGCACGGAGGAGCAGGCAACAGTCTCGGCCGTATCGTCTTCCGTTTTAACAATAATTTCTCCGTCTATCTGCACGATACTAATAACCGTGCGGCCTTCAACCGTGAGCGTCGTACCTTATCGCATGGCTGTATCCGTGTAGAGAAACCCTTCGACCTGGCCCTTTTCCTGCTGCCGGATTTGGATGAGTGGGATCAAGATCGTCTGCGCATCTCGATGGATCTCCCCCCAGAGACGGATCAGGGGAAGGAATATCTGGAGGAAAATGCGGAAGAACCGCGCCCTTTCCGTCTGATGACCTATCACGAGGTAACGCCTCGCGTGCCCGTGTACATTATTTATTATACTGCATACCCGAATCCGGCCACAGGAATCGTCCAGACGTGGCCCGACCTATATGGTTATGATAAGGCAATCGCTTCTGCTATAGACTGCTTTTTGCCAAAGTGATATCAAACAGCGTGTGACAATGGACAAATACGACGATCAACATATCAAGCAGTTGCTTTTGAAAGCCGAGACCCAGCATAAGGGTTTCGAGCTGCTTGTGAAACAATATAGCGAACAGTTGTATTGGCAGGTGCGGCGTATCGTGATGACGCATGAAGATGCCAACGATGTTCTCCAGAATGCATTCATCAAAGCCTGGAACGGTCTGGAGTCGTTTCATGGCGATGCGAAGATCTTTACATGGATATCCAGGATTGCCATTAATGAGAGTATTGACTTTGTGCGCCGTCAGAAGAATCTCTCCATCGTCAGTGCTGATGACGAGGATGCACACGTGGCCAATACGCTGATGGCAGACGAATATTTTGATGGTGACGAGACAGAGGCACTGTTGCAGGAAGCCATCGCCTCTTTGCCTGAGGTACAGCGCACCGTTTTCACCCTGCGCTATTTCGACGAGATGAAATACAGCGAGATGAGCCAGCGGCTCAACACTTCGGAAGGCAGCCTGAAAGCCTCGTATCACATCGCCGTCAAAAAGATATCTGAATTTTTTAAGTCACATGATTAAACCTTTTAGAAAATTAAACGTCAATATAGTATGATGGAAGAAAAATATCTCATAGAAAAGGTCGGCAGGGAGAATCCATTCAGGGTTCCGGAGGGCTATTTCGACACGCTCAGCAGTCAGATTATGGCTAAAGTAGAAGCAGAGGGTGTCGCGCCCAGAGACATTAAGACCGGCAAGGAAAAACGCGCTAAAACCGTGTGGCTCAGGCCAGTACTTTATGCCGCTGCCAGTGTGTGTGCATTGTTCATCAGTGTTGTCGCCTATCAGTCTCACACAGACCAAGGCGTCGCTGCACCTGCTCAAAATGTCGTGGCCAATAATCAGATGATGATGGATAATTATTTTGATGAGGCCGCAGACTACGTGATGCTTGACAATCAGGATATATACGCCTGTCTGTCATCTGACTATTAAATAATGTTAATAATGAGACGACTTGTTATTATCGGTCTGGTTTGTTTAAGTGCACTTGGTGCATATGCTGACGGGCCTTGGGGGCAGTTCCCGCAAAATAACGGATTCCCCCGTCAAGGTTTCCCCCAGCAGGGTTTCCTGCAACAACAGCAGCAGAGATTCTCACCTGAGAAGTATCAGGCTGATCTGGAGCAGTATATCACCAAGGAGGCTTGTCTCACGCCTCAGGAGGCCTCTGCTTTCTTCCCTCTGTTCAGGGAGATGCAGAAAAAGCAGCGCGCGCTCTATAATAAGATGCGCGAAGATGTGAGGATCAAACCTGCTGACGAGGCTGCTTGTAAGAAGATGATCCAGAAACGCGATCAGGTGGAACTGGAACTGAAGAGCATCCAGCAGACCTATCACAACAAGTTCTTTAGTGTGATGCCTGCCTCAAAGGTGTTTGATGTCATCAAGGCCGAGGACAGCTATCATCGCGGTTTGCTCAGGAATATGGGAAGAGGTCCGATGGGTGCAACGATGGGTGCACCAATGGGGGGCTTCGCTCCCAGAGGCCAGGGCCCGCAGCAAAGAGGACAAGGCCAGCAAAAAGGTCAGTCCAATACCAAGAAATAAAAAAGGGGAAAGGGAAAGTTGAATACCGTTGTTCTTTTATCAGAGCAGCGGTATTCCTTTTATTCCAGTTTGGAGCCTTCGAGAATCTTCGGACAGAGGGGCTCCAGTTCGCATTTGTCGCAATGGGGCTTCCGTGAGGTACAGACATAGCGGCCGTGTAGCAACAGCCAATGATGAGCATCTGGGATATCCGTCTCAGGAATATGTCTGGTGAGTGCCATCTCCACTTTATAAGGTGTGTTGTCGCGTTTGCTTACAAGACCTAAGCGGTGGGCGACACGGAAAACGTGGGTGTCGACAGCAAGAGCGGATTTCCCGAAAGCCACACTCTGAATGACGTTGGCGGTCTTGCGACCCACACCAGGCAGATCCAACAGCAGGTTCATATCAGAGGGCACTTCGCCAGCGTGCTTTTCGACCAATGCCCTTGCCATCTTTACCAGATGCTCGGCTTTCGAATTAGGGTAGGAGACACTGCGGATATATTCAAGCACATCTTCGGCCTCTGCCTTCGCCATCGTCCTGGCATCGGGGTAATGACGAAATAATTCAGGTGTCACCTGATTAATGCGCTTGTCTGTGCATTGGGCACTCAGAATGACTGCCACAAGCAGTTGGAATACGCTGCCAAACTCGAGTTCTGTATTCACGTTTGGCATTTCCTTGCGGAAATGTTCTAAGATTTTTTTGTATCGTTCTTCTTTCTTCATTGGCTGCAAAGATACGAAAAAAAGAGTGAAATACCAAATTAGAAGGCTATTATTTGGATATTCCGGAAAAAATGCGTATCTTTGTGCCCATTAAAAACCTGTAGCAAACTAATATAACTAAAGTATATGAGAAAACTATTGCTATCTATGGCTTGTCTGGCAGCGTTTCAGAGTTTTGCTGCAGACAAGACGCCCGTGTGGAAAGACCCCAGTGTGAATCAGTTGAATCGTGAGCAGAGACATGCTGCTTTCTTTGCTTTCGAGAACGAAGAGCTCGCCAAGCAGGGCGACAAGACTAAATCGTCACGCTATCTCTCGATGGAGGGCATGTGGAAATTCAACTTCGTGAAAAACCATCAGGATGCCCCGAAGGATTTTTTCGGCCTGAAGTATGATGACTCCAACTGGGTGGACTTCCCTGTGCCCGGACTCCTTGAGTTGAATGGCTATGGCGACAAGATCTACAAGAACATGGGTTATGCCTGGGGAACAACCTTCAAGAGTGATCCACCCTATATTGGTGAAATCAATAACTATACGGGCTCGTATCGCAGAACCTTCGAGCTGCCAGCAGACTGGAAAGGGCAGGAGGTGTACTATCATGTAGGTTCGGCTACGAGTAACCTCAGTCTATGGGTGAATGGTAAGTTCGTGGGCTACTCCGAGGATTCGAAGGTGGCTGCGGAGTTTAACATCACCAAGTATCTGAAGCCGGGTAAGAACCTCATCGCTATGCAGGTTATGCGCTGGTGTGATGGTTCCTATCTCGAGGATCAGGACTTCTGGCGCTTTACGGGTATTGCCCGCGAGGTGTATCTCTTTGCTCGTCCTAAGGCACATATCGAGGACCTCACTATGACGCAGGACTGGGTGGTGGATTCCAAGCGCGGCATCCTGAAATTTGATGCAAAGACCTCAGGCAAAGCCACAGCCACAGCGAAGATCATTTTCGACGATGGTCAGATCAGTAGCGAGATAGATGCCAACCATGAGATTTATTTGAATGCAGTGAAGCCTTGGACCGCTGAAACACCTCATCTCTATACCGTCTTGGTGACGCTGAAACAAGGCGATAAGGTGCTTGAGGTGATCAAGCAGCGTGTAGGTTTCCGTCATATTGAGATTAAGAATGGTCAGCTGCTGGTTAACGGCCAACCTATCCTCATCAAGGGTGCAGACCGTCATGAACTCGATCCTGATGGTGGTTATATTGTTTCTGTAGAGCGTATGATTCAGGATATCAAGATTATGAAGTATCTGAATATCAATGCCGTTCGTACGTGCCACTATCCCGATGATCCCCGTTGGTATGATCTCTGTGACGAATATGGACTGTATTTGACTGCTGAGTCGAACCTCGAGAGTCACGGTATGGGTTATCGTGAGGGAACGCTGGCCAAGAACGAGGCCTTTGCAAAAGCGCATATCGAGCGTCAGGAGGGTAATATGTGCTCATTCAAGAACCATCCGAGCATCATCGTGTGGAGCTTGGGTAATGAGGCTGGCTATGGTGTGAACTTCGAGAAAGCCTATGACTGGGTGAAGGCTTACGATAGCACCCGTCCTGTGCAATACGAGCAGGCCGGACATGCTGGTAAGACGGATATCTTCTGTCCGATGTATATGGGCTATGAGGATTGTGAGAAATATTCGAAGACCGATAATCCCCGTCCGCTGATCCAGTGTGAGTATGCTCATGCGATGGGTAACTCGATGGGTGGTTTCAAGGAGTATTGGGACATCATCCGCCAGAATGCGAAATATCAGGGTGGTTATATCTGGGATTTTGTGGATCAGGGTCTGCGCGACAAGAGTCCGATCACAGGTAAGGAGATCTTCACTTATGGTGGCGACTACGGACGTTATCCCGCTTCCGATTATAACTTCAACTGTAATGGTATTATCGCACCCGACCGTCGTCTGAATCCCCATGCTTATGAGGTACGCTATTACTATCAGAATGTATGGGTGGCTGATAAGGGCCTGAAGGAAGGAAAGGTTGAAATCTACAACGAGAACTTCTTCAAGACACTCGACGATCTCGAGATGGAGTGGTTTGTTGGTGGTGCCTCTGGCGGTCATCATCACGATAATCCAGGACGCCCTGAGGGCATGACCTTCGGACATGGTGGCACCTTCGCCATTAACGGCATTGCACCTCAACAGCGTAAGGTTGTGACGATCGACGCCATGAAACAGATTATTGAGCGCATACTCGGCCATCATGGTGATCAGGAGATCTTCGTCATCTTCCAATTCAAGACCCGCGAGGCTCAGCCGCTCATCGATAAGGGGCAGGTTGTTGCTCGCCAGCAGTTTGTACTGAATCCTTATCAGTTCCCAGAGATCAAGGCCGAGGAGGCTGATGTGCAGAAAGAGGAGACCGAGAGTTATGTGAAGTTGGATGCTGGCGGTACGACTCTGACGATTGGCAAGCGTCACGGATGGATAGACTATCTGGATGTCGACGGTGAGCCGATGCTCTTGGACCGCGAGTCTATCACACCTGAGTTCTGGCGCGCACCCACAGACAATGACTATGGTGCTGGTCTTCAGAACCGTTTCTCCGTGTGGAAGAATCCGCAGATGAGGCTGAAGAAGCTCGATGTGGATGACAACGAGATTGAGGCGACTTATGATATGCCCGATGTGAAGGCAGAGTTGAAGATGACCTATACGCTGACGAAAGAGGGTGAGGTCATCATCCGCGAGCAGCTGAAGGCGGATAAAGAGGCAAGAATCTCTAACATGTTCCGCTACGGTATGCAGTTGCAGATGCCGAAGGCCTTCAATGAGGTAGAGTATTATGGTCGCGGTCCTGTGGAGAACTACATCGACCGTAACTCCAGTGAGTTTATCGGTGTATATAATAATAAGGTGGCTGATGAGTACTACAGCTACGTGCGTCCGCAGGAGTCGGGCAACCATACGGACATCCGCTGGTTCCGCGTGAAGAACGCAGCAGGCAAGGGCTTGGAGTTCTATAGCAATGCTCCAATGGAGGCCAGTGCCCTGAACTTCCTGATGTCGGACCTCGACGATGGTCCTCGTAAGGAAAAGAGTTGGGGTCATCATTCCGGCGACCTCATCGAGCGTCCGCTGACACAGGTACATATCCAGCAGCGACAGTTCGGTTTGGGTTGTGTGAACTCTTGGGGTGCTTGGCCTCGTAGAGAGTATCAGATGCCTTATCAGGATTACGACTTTACCTTCGCCATCCGACCACTGAAGTAATCGCCTGCTGAAGAAATATTAATTTGCTTGATAAAACCAACCGTCTTGTTGCAAAATGATAGCACAGGACGGTTGATTTTTGTCAAAAAGCGCTATAAATAACCATTTTTTATACTTTTTAAGTAGCTAAATGTTGGTGTATACCTTTTTAATTACTATCTTTGCAGCCGAAATGATTTATTAATTGTTGAGAAAGATGAAAGAGATGAAGAAAATGGTACTTGTAGGCATGATGTTCCTCATGGGTACATTGACACTGAATGCGACAGAGAATGCCGATGGCAAGGAAGCCGTCGACACCACCTATATTAAACTGGATGAGAATCGTGAACCCATCAACTATGTGAATCTGACTAAAGAACAGTTGGAGGCCAAGGTTGGTGAGTTGGAGACGATTCTGGAGACGGAGAACTTCCAACTCTATGCTGCAGGCGACTATACCTATAAGATTGTGAACGGTGTGGTTACTTCGATGGCTATTCAGATTCCTGACGACAATAACGATAAGGTGGTATATAATCAGATTCTGAATGCGTTGGCCAAGAGTAATTCTATTAAGGATACTCACAATACGGGTGGTAACTATTATTTGTATGCCAACTTCCAGATTCAGTTTGATGATTTTGAAGGCTATGAGAAATTAACCTTCATGGCTTTGGAGCAATAATCCTAACGAAATTCATTCGTCAATAGCCTCGTTCTTTTGAGCGGGGCTTTATTTATGCCTTTTTGGAGAAAAAGTGTGATTATTAATTAAAATAATGCATCTATATATTTATAATATAGTTAACTTTCTTAAATTTGCATCAAATAATTAACAAAACGCATTAAGGATTTTAAGAAATCAACTATCTTTGCACTTGCAATTGAAAAGAAAATGAAGAAAAGTACGATTTGGATTATAGCAACGATCATGGGCCTCTCGTTTTTGGGGCTTCTTTTCTTGCAGCTCTCCTACATCGAGCAGATGGCGAAGATGAAGAAGGAGCAGTTTGACGAATCGGTGAACCGCAGTCTTTATCAGGCATCGCGTAATCTCGAGATGAACGAGACCATGCGCTATCTGGAGAAGGATGTCAAAGATACAGAGCGTCGTGCCTACAGTCAGGATTCGGTGATGGTCGATGGTCTTGGCACCGTGAAGCAGTCGCACCAGTTTGCGGTGGCTGCTGATGATGGAACGGTCTATTCGAGTTTCGAACTGAAGACTTTCGCTATCAAGCCCGCCAGCGTTTCAAAGGCAATGATCCTGCGCACAGACAAGAGCAGTATCTCTGAGGCGTCAAAGTCGCTGCAGGAGATTGTACGTAATCGCTATGTTTATCAGAAGGGTCTGCTCGACGAAGTGGTCTATAACATCTTATATACCGCCTCTGATAAGCCTCTGAAGGAGCGCGTGAACTTCCGTCTGCTGGATCGCGATATCAAGGTGGAACTGCTGAACAATGGCATCAATATCCCTTACCACTTCACCGTTGAGACGAGTGATGGTCGAGAGGTCTACCGTTGTCCGGATTACACAGACGAGGGTAGGGAGCATGTCTACACACAGACGCTGTTCCGAAATGACCCGTCGCCAAAGATGGGTGTAGTGAAGATTCACTTCCCTGATATGAACTCCTATATCTTTTCGAGTGTGCGGTTCATGATTCCGTCGATGATCTTCACGGTGGTGCTGCTCATCACCTTCGTGTTTACGATTGTGGTCATTTTCCGGCAGAAGCGTTATTCGGAGATTAAGAATGACTTCATCAACAATATGACGCATGAGTTGAAGACGCCGATATCCAGTATTTCTCTGGC
>Ga0310786_10004657_pt1 | contig 18997 bp, 13 predicted proteins | sample AusTroGonzalo_MG_FD_203881 | JGI IMG/M metagenome (GOLD analysis project Ga0310786, IMG submission 203881) | Bovine rumen microbial communities from tropical cattle in Woodstock, Queensland, Australia - Gonzalo_03 (v2) (version 2) | ecosystem: Host-associated > Mammals > Digestive system >... | reverse complement strand
CCTGGGCTGTCGTCGCCGCGTTCGCGGTCCTGTACCTGAGCGAGTTCCTGCCGAAGCTCTTCTTCGCGTCTCGTCCGCTTAGCCGCCTCGTGAAGGCGGCGCCGGCGTTCTCCGCCTTCTCTGCGGCGCTCTCTCCGCTCACCAGGGTCGTGGTGTGGTTTACGGGGCTCTTCGTCCCGAAGGGCGAGACCAAGTACAAGGTGACGATGAACGACCTCGTCCGGATCCTGCAGGACAGGAAGGACGGAGTGCGGCTGACGGACTTCGAGTCCGCGCTCATCTCCCGCATCATCGTCATGCGGCGCAAGGGCGAGTTCATAACGGTCGACGGCCTCCTCAGGGCAATCGACGAAGACGACTCTTAGGCGGCATGGCTCCTGCATTGAGCATACTGCTTTCCGGCGTGGGCCCACCCCTATTGACTCTGGCGGAAAAAAAGCGTATAATACCTCCCGTTTTTCGCCTATAGGCTTTGTTTCGGAGCGTAGCGCAGTCTGGTAGCGCGTTTGGTTCGGGACCAAAAGGCCGAGGGTTCAAATCCCTCCGCTCCGACCACTTCCATATTTTTTTAAGGCCCCGCTGAGGCCATTGACTTCAAGGGGCGGAAAATGATAAAATACACTTCACTTTTTCGTTCATCCGGAGAAGAACATAAATGACCATTCGAGGACTGCTTGAAAGTTGCGCGATGCGCATTCCTAACAATATCGCGCTTAGATGGTGCGAAGACAAGGAATGGCATTTCAAGACCTGGAGCCGGTTTTTGCAGGACGTTCGCGAGACGGCCGAGGGGTATGCAACGCGGTTTGGGCTGAAGCCGCACGAAGAGCATACTGCGATCATCCTGCCCAACCATCCGCTTTGGATGATATCCTACATGGCCCAGGCCGGGGCGGGCGTGGCGGTTGTGCCGATCGACCCGAAGCTGCACAACGAGGAGGTCCGCTACATATTGGAAGACGCGGAGGTCTCCGTCGTCACAACGGACAAGGCGCACCTCAGGATGCTCATGGAGATCGCCCCGAAGCTTCCGAAGCTGCGGGGCATAGTAATTGTCGACGGCGTCATATTCGACGGGCGCAAGATTGCGCAGGCTGACGTGGTGGGGCTCAAGTCCCTCATGATCCGCGACGGCGGGGAGTGGTACGACGCGAACGAGGCCCAGCCTACGGACGTCGCGTCCATAATCTACACCTCCGGGACCACCGGCAAGCCGAAGGGCGCCATGCTGACGCATTCGAACTTCCTGCACGACATCGTGGGGGCGCTTCAGTGCTTCGGCGCGAAGATAACAGAGAAGGACTCTTTCTTTGTCGTCTTGCCGCTCTTCCATGCGTTCTCCTTCACGGCGAACTTCGTATGCCCGATGGTCATGGGCGCCCAGATATGCTTCATGCAGTCGCTAAGGACGGTCGTGCAGGACATAAGGACGCTCAAGCCGTCCGTGATGATGGCGGTGCCGCTGCTTGCCGAGAAGATATACGAGAAGATCGAGGAGGCGCTGCAGAACTCGAAGGCGGCGAGGCTTCTCCTGAAGATCGGCCTGAGGGGGCCAGTCATGCACATGGTCAAGCTGAGGCTCGGCGGTCGCCTCAGGTTCATGATCACGGGCGGCGCGCCGTGTCCGCACCATGTCCTCAAGGGCTTCAACCGCATGCACATACGATTCCTCGAGGGATACGGCCTCACCGAGTGCTCTCCTGTAGTGAGCGTGTGCGGCCCGGAGATCGACGCGGTCGGCTCGATAGGCAAGGCCATTGGCGGGATCGAGGTGCGCATTGCGGACAAGAACGAGGCGGGCGTCGGCGAGCTCCAGATCAAGGGCAAGATCGTCATGAGCGGATACTGGCACAACCCGGAGGCGACGGCGGAGGCGTTCGACGGGGAGTGGTTCAAGACCGGCGACCTTGCGTCCATCGACGAGAACGGCATCATATACATACGCGGCCGCAAGAAGGCCCTCATAGTCAACCGCGAGGGCAAGAACATATATCCGGAGGAGGTCGAGAACTGCATTGCCAAGGAGCCGTGCGTGGCGGACATAATTGTAGTCGGCTACACGGAGGGCGGCATCCCGGGCGAGCGCGTCGGCGCGATTGCGCATCCCGACGAGGAGTGGTTCAAGGCCAGGAACGGCGGCGTTCTGCCTCCCTGGGAGGAGATGGAGAAGGCGACGCAGAAGGCGGTGCAGACGAGGTGCGCGGAGCTTGCCGACTACAAGCGCGTCAGGAAAGTCGTGGTGTACAAGGAGCCTCTTGAGCGGACGTCCGTCGGCAAGGTTCGCCGCGTCGCCTACAAGGGCAAGCTGGATGAGTGATTCGGGCGACACGTATCTGGTCTGGCTGGAGTGGCCTGAGAGGTGCTTCCGCGTTGACGCGGAGGCGCTTCGCTTTCTGCGCGGCCTCGTCCCGCCGGGCGGCCGCGTCGTCCGGGCGAGGGGCGAGCGCGCGTTTCTGCGCCGGCTGCCGCAGGCGACGCACGTCGTCACATGGCACTTCAGGCGTGAGTGGTTTGCGTTCGCCAGGAGGCTCAGGGTCCTGGCCACGCCGGGGGCGGGGCGCGAGCTTGTGGCGCACGAAGGCGTGCCGAAGGGGGTGACGGTGCATTTTGGCGGATTCCACGGCCAGATCATGGCGGAGACGGTCGCTGGGTTCGTGCTTGCATGGTCTCACGGATTCTTCCGCCCGGAGCTCGCCGAGGCGTCCGCAAAGGGCCTCCCCTGGCGCGAGACCTGGCCGAGGACGGCGCTTGGCGGCAGGTGTTCGCTTGTGGCGGGCACGCACGCGGTCGTCGTGGGCTACGGCAAGGTCGGCAGTGCGATAGGCGGGAAGCTTTCGGCGCTTGGCGTGCGTGTGTCCGGGTTCTCCAGGCGAAACATCGACGACCTGCCTGCGGCCGCGAAGACGGCGGACTGGCTGGTGCTAGCCCTCCCCAGCGACACCGGGACGGACGGCTTCCTCGGGCGGCGCCTCGTTTCGAGGCTCCCGCGCAGGTGCGTAGTCGTGAACGTCGGCAGGGGGAATGCCGTCGACGAGGAGGCGCTTCTGGAGGCGCTTCGGTCCGGCAGGCTGGCCGGCGCGTACCTCGACGTGTTCTGCGGGGAGCCTGGGCCGCTGGCGGACGTCGGCGGCGCGGCGGCATCCGGCGGCATACTGGGGACGCCGCCCGGCGAACTGCCTAGGAACCTGGTGATGATGCCGCATTCCTCGGCTTTCTGCGCGGAATACCTGCGACTCTGCTTCAAGGAGCTAAAGGATGAAGGGCTTGTTTGAGGTTCATTCCGTGGAGGAGACATGGGCGCTCGCGCGGGAGCTCGCGAAGGAGCTGAAGCCCGGCGACGTGGTCTGCCTCGAAGGGGACCTTGGCGCAGGCAAGACGACATTTACGCAGGGGCTTGCCGCGGCGATGGGGGTGTCGGGGCGCGTCACGTCCCCGACGTTCTGCATTGTCCAGGAGCACCGCGCCGCCGAAGGGGACGGGCTTCTCGTCCACATGGACCTATACCGCCTGTCCGGAGAGGACGACGTCGAGGCCATTGGATGGGAGGACTACCTCGCAAGGGGCGCGGTCATTGTCGTCGAGTGGCCGGAGCGGGCGGGGTCGCTCATTCCGCACGATGCGAGGCATGTTGTTTTCCGGCACACGGACGGCGAAGAAAATCGCATTATCGCCATTGACAAACATCCCCCATCTGGGGTATAATATACGACGTTTATGGGCGTGAAGTCTCTTAGATTGGCCATGCTTGCAATCCTGTGCATGCTGATGCACGGGTGTATCGTCATAGACTGGCTCAATTCGAAGGACGACACATGGGATCCCGGCGGGACATGGACCGACGGCACTTGGGTGCCCACGGACAAGCCGCGCATCAAGCCCGGCGTCGTCCTGAACGTCCGGGTCAGCGCTACCGGGATCACTCCCGTGGAGATGGCGGCGCAGGTTGACCAGGGCGGGTATTTGACGCTTCCATATCTTCTCACGGAGCCGGTGCTCTGCGACTCGCTCACTCTCGACGCATGCCAGCAGAAGCTGCTCAAGGCCTATTTGCAGTATCTGCGGCAGCCGCAGGTGACGGTGTGGTTCGCCCCGATCGACCCCAAGCTGGGCGTGAGCCCCTATGGAACCGTCAAGGTCCTGGGCGAGGTCGTGATGCCGGGGCCGATCAACATGCCCCCGACGATGGACCTTACGGTCACCAAGGTCCTCAAGGAGGCGGGCGGAACGAAGCAGTTCGCCGACAAGCACCGCGTACGGGTCACGCGCCGCCTAGAGGACGGCACCAGCAAGTACATAATGGTCGATCTTGTGGAAATCGGCGAGAAGGGGCGTTCGGACAAGGATATCGTGCTCAAGCCCGGAGACGTGGTGTATGTGTACGAGACGATTTGGTGAAGTGCTTACAACAGAAGTCATACGAAAGGAAAAAACAATGAAGAGAATCCTGATGGGAATGGCAGCGGTCGCCGCGATGGCGGTTGCGCAGGCTCATGCGATGTCGCTCGCCGACGCCAGCGGCAAGGTCGACGAGGCAATCAACAACCCGGCGGCAATGACTGACATAGTCAAGCAGCTGGCGCCCGCGGACCAGACGGCGTTCCTTGCCAAGGCCAACGCGGCCATCGGCAATCTGCCAGGCTCCCCGGAAGAAAAGGCCGCGAAGTACCTGGACGCGAACAAGGCCGCAATCAAGGGCTCCTCGAAGGAGAACCGCGCGGCGATGCTCGCCGAGACGTTCGCCACGGTCCCGCCTGAGGCCCTGACCGTGATCAACGAGCGCTTCGCGGCGGATCTCTGCGACCGCAACGCGGATCCCGCAAAACCGATTTCCGACGACGCCATGAAGGCTCTCGCCGTGGACACGATGCAGAAGATACAGGCCCGCAACGAGGGCAACGACAACGCCAGCGTGCGCGACGCGTTCGCGGCCCTCATGTTCATCCGCGCCTCCAAGGGCACGCCAGAGGATCTCCGTGATGCGCTGACGCAGGGGCTGCCCACGCAGGAGGCCCGCGACCTTGCCAAGGACGAGTGGTTCCCGGCAGCTCTCGGCGAGGGCAGGGAGCAGTCGTACGAGCCGATGCTCGCCGCCGCGGATGCAGGCAAGATGCCCGCCATGGACGATGTCTACAAGCTCAGCCTTGCCGACAACACCGTCCCGACCGGGGTGTTGCTCTCCGACCTCTCGTCGACAGTGGACAGCAAGGGCAACGCCACCGCGACTTATTCTAGCATGTTCCTCGACAACAGCAAGTACGCCCTGCCGGCCAACATGTCCCAGTCTGGGCTGAACACCGTCCCTCGCACGCTGGACACTTCCAAGACCTGGTATAGCGGATATCGCCGCGGCGGCGGGTTCAAGGGCAGCGCCAGCGCGGCGTCCAGCGGCGATTCCGGCGGCGAATCCCGTCCTTACCCGTATCAGACGACGCGCTGAACCTCCCACCTGAAAAAGGAGAAACGACATGAAGACAAAGTATCTCGCTTCGGCACTCGCTCTTGCGGCCACTGCGTCGGTTTCGGCCGAGCAGGATCGCGAGTCTGGTTTCAAGATCGGCCAGCACATGACGCTGAGGCCCTATCTCTCGATGTCCTACACATACGACTCGAACGTGGACTCCAGCCACCACAGCAAGTCCGGGTCGCAGTGGATCGTCAATCCCAGCCTCGAACTCGAGTACCTGGCCGAGACCTGGAAGGTCGATGCGGCGGTCTGGTACCAGTACCATGCTTACAACCGCTACACCTCGCAGCTGGACGCCTCCAGCTACGGCGAGCGCCTGAGGTTCGACTGGGCCGACTCCAAGCCCGACGAGGCCGGCTGGAGGGTGCTCTTCTCCGAGAGGTTCGAGCAGATCGCCCAGGACGACGACATGTCCAACCACAACGGACGCGGCATTGGCCGCGACCGCAAGCAGTTCACCGCCGAGGGTGCCATCGAGCGCCGTATCAACGAGCGCGTGCATGCTGACGTCAACGCAAACTACTACCTGCTTGACTACGACAACGACGTGAGCAAGTATGCCTGGCTGTACGGCTGGAAGCGCGCGGTCGTCGGCGGCGAGGCGGGCTACATGGCGTCCAAGTGGACTGACTTCATCGTCGCCGCCAACTACCAGTGGTATTGGCAGGACAACAACAGGGACCGCAGCGATGGCGAGGCGTCGCGTCGCGGTCGTCACGTGTACGGCGACTCCAAGGGCTGGTCTGTCATGGGCGGCATTGCGACCCGCGCGACGGAGAAGCTCTCGTACAAGCTCCTGACGGGCTGGAGCCGCTTCGAGTACGGCAACGGAGTTAAGGACATCGACGGATGGACCTACCAGGCCAGCGCCGACTGGCAGGTCGACGCCGACAACACGATGCACGTGATGCTGCTCGGGTCGAGCTACTACCAGCCGTCCGAGCGCGAATACGGCTCGGCGATCAAGGTCTACAACATGTGCCTCGGGCTCGGCAAGAGCGTGATCCGCAACACCCTGAAGGGTACTCTTGACTTCGCGTACCGCAAGGAGACGCACGAATACGTGGAATACTCCGCCGACGACTACGACACCGACATCTGGACGGCCCGCATCGGGCTTTCCTACAGGATCAACAGGTATGTCTCGGTCTTCGGCCGAGTCGAGTACCAGACCCAGATGTGCAAGGGCGGCAGCGTCCACAACAACGCCTACGACTACGATCGCTGGCGCGGCACAGTTGGTCTGAGCCTGACCTACTGACATAAGTGCAGAAGCTGATTTCGAAATACGGATTGGCGGCGCACCTGGCCTTGCTGTCGGTGGCGCCGCTCTTCCTATTCTCGTTCTGCGGGGCTTGGCAGACCGGGATTGCCCTTGTCTGGCTTTCGCTGACGGGGGCGATCTGGCTTTTCCTCGAGCCCTCCCGCAGGAACGGCGAGATGCTTCACCAGGCCCGGGTTCGCGTGGCCCGGGCTGTGTTCTCCGATCCTCTGTTCTGGCTTTTCGTGGTGCTGTCCGCGTTTGCGGCGCTGCGGTGGGCAAACGGCGGCGTGGCGCTCGCCTACGACGCAGCCGAGGGACGCTGGTCCATCGCACGGCCCAGCATGCCGTGGTTCCCGGGCCATGCCTCTGGAGAGGGCTTTCTGCAGTTTGCCGCCGTTCTGGCCCTTGCGGTCGTTGTCGAGGGCTGTCGCCACGCCTTGGGCAAGTCGGCCCGCACCTCGTATCTGTTCACGTCGTCGTTCCTCGCCGGCATCGCGGCCGTCGCCGTTACATGGGCCGCGAGGGGCGGTGTCCAGGGTGCTGTCGACGCCATGGACAATTCGGTCCTTTCGCCGTCGTTTGCGGGATGTGCCTTTGGCTTGCATGCGCTGGGTGGAATCGTTGCTCTGGCCGGCATGCTCGAGTGCAAGTGGAACAAGGCACTGCTTCTTTTTTCTTTTGCCGCCGGTGCGCCTGCGGCGGGGCTCTTCTACACGGCTCCGACTGCGGTGACATTGGCTTTTGCCGCTGTCGCCCTTGTCGTCGCCGTCGGTTCGTCGGTCTATCTGTGGTTCTCCCTCCGCCCGCCTGACGTGCTGAAGTTTGTCGTCGGTCTCTTCATCGCCGCGGCGGTTCCGGTGTTCCTCGCAGTCTGCGTAGTGCCCCAGGCGTTTACGGACGCAAGGCTGGCGTTCTTCAGGGGCGACGGACTGTTTCCGGATGGCTTTTGGGAGATGCGCGCCCGTCTTTCCGAGATAGCCAAAGCCGCATGGAGCGGGAATCTGTGGGGCGGCTCCGGCATAGGGGCGTTCCCGCTGGAGGCTAGGTTCGCGGCTACGGATGCGGACTGGCAGGCCTGGTCGGCCGGTGTGCCGAAGGGCGCGTTGAACGGATGGTGGCTGCTTCTTGCCGAGCGCGGGATATTCGGCGTCGTTGCCATTGCCGTGCCGTTCTGCTTTATGGTGTATTCCTTTGTCCGCAGGCTCGTCGGGGCGATTGGCAGGCATTCTTTCCTGCCGCTCTGCGGACTCGGCCCCGTGGCAGTCGCGGTCGTGGCCGCCGAAGCGGCCATAGACGCGTCGTTTTTGCGCCCGGAGGCGCTTTTGGCGCTAGGGGCGTTTTTCGCCTTGTCGGCGAGCGCCTTCCCTCCGCCCCGCAGGGACGCCGGGAACGAGGGGGAGCAGGCGGCTTAAAACGGAGAGAACGAAGATGGCGGACAAACCTCTTTACTACGGAAGTTCCAAGTCGAGCCCCATGTACTACGGCGGTTCGCAGCCCATGTACGGAGGCGCGAAGTCGCCCATGTACTATGGAGCGTCGAGGGCGTATGGCGCGTACGGCATGTACGGCTCCTACGGCGCGTACGGCTCCTACGGGTCGTATGGTTCGTATGGCTCGTACGGCGGAGGCCCCGGGGAAGAGCACTCCATTGTCGGCACGATCACGATGAGCCGAATGATCCGCGTAGTCACTCAGCGCTGGCTTTCCGTGTTCGTGTTCCTTCTGATAGGGCTCATCGTCTCCTTTGCCGTATACTCCATTTCACCCACGATATACGAGGCGACGAGCGAGTTCCTCATTGACATCCGCCGCAGCGCCGGCCGCGCGACCACCGCCATTGAGCAGGCGATGGTGGACTACGGGAACAACTACGCGGAGATATTCAACACCCGCCTCCCGCAGTGGCGCTCCGAGGCGATAGTCAAGAAGATTACCGACGCCTACCGCAACAAGTTCCCGACCTCGACGGTAACCGACGACGAGCTGATGTCCACCCTGGTGGACTCCCACCTGGAGCTCCAGCGCAACTCGCGAATAATCACGATTGCCGTGCGCTCCAAGGTTCCTGAGACGGCGATGGCGCTGGCGAACGCCTATGCCCAGGCGATCGAGGCGTTCTCGGAGGAGGAGAACAAGGCCAAGTGCGACAAGGCGGTCGCCAACATACACACCAACGTAGAGAAGATCAGGCGCGAGAGGGACAGGCTGTCCAGCGACATCCAGGCCCTCCGCACCGCAAACAAGGTGGACTCGCTCCGCTCGCTCAGGGACACCAAGCAGCAGGCGCTCACCAAGACCACGGCCGAGATACTCCAGCTTGAGACCACGGAATCCCAGCTCGTGGAGTGGGAGAAGCTGCTTACGGAGGTCCAGAAGGACCCGGAGCGCTTCGGAGCGCTTGCGGCGAACGTCCCGCGCGCGCAGGAGATAGCCACCGAGTACAGCGCCTTCCAGAAGCTCTCGGGGGAGTATTCGGCGCTGCTCGTGAACTTCACCGAGAACCATCCTGACGTCGTCGCCAAGAAGAACGAGCTCGAGAACGCGAAGAAGCGCTTCCTCGACGCGACGGCCCGCGCGCACGAGACCGGAGTCTCCACGCTCGCGGTGACGCGCAACCAGCTGTCGGTCCTTCGGCAGAAGCACGAGACGCTGCATGCGGAGCTCGCCTCCGTCGGGCAGCGCATAGACGTCGCCGAGTCGACGCTCAGCACGCTCGAGTCGGAGTTCGCCATCGCCGGGCAGGTGTTCCAGACGCTGGTGCTCGACGAGCAGAAGGCGAGGATGGAGGCCGAGGCCAACAACGAGATCATCAACGTCGGGCGCGCCGCGACCCTGCCCACGAAGCCGGTGCTTCCCAATCCGGTCATCATATTCGGCATCGGCATCGTGCTGTCGCTGGTCCTGGGCTTTGTGTTCGTCCTCGTCCTCGACAACCTCGAGGACACCGTCGTGAACCTTGCGGACATCGAAGGGCGCCTCGCCCTCAAGGTGCTTGCGGTCCTGCCGCACGTCCGCCGCAAGAAGCGCGAGCACGTCGCGAAGTTCACGGTCGAGGACAAGTACTCCCAGTTCTCCGAGGCGGTGGCGGGATTCAGGAACCTGCTTGACTCGCCGCGCTACGAGTCGATGACCCACTGCCTGCTGGTGATATCCACCCAGCCAGGCGAGGGCAAGACAATCACCTCGACGTCCATAGCCATCTCCTACGCCCAGGCCGGCCGCCGCGTGCTGCAGGTCGACTTCGACCTCAGGCGTCCGCGGCTCGCCCGCATCTGGGGACTCGAGCTGACGGAGGACAGGAGCTTCTCCCATACCCTCCAGAAGGTCGGAAACGGCGTGCCGGACTTCTCCAAGCTGGTCAACAAGACCTCCGTGGAGGGACTTGACGTGATCTGCTCCCTGCCGCCTGAGGGAGTCTCCCCGGCAACCATCTTCGGCTCGAGCGTCGTCCCCGAGTTCTTTGCCTGGGCTCGGGCGAACTACGACCGTGTAATTGTCGACTCGCCCCCGTATGGAATCGTCGGCGACGTCGTCTCGCTCGCAGTCATGGTCGACTCCGTGATCATCATGTGCTGCCCCGACCGCACCCACTTCAAGCCCATCCAGTACTGCTCAAGGAGCCTGACGGAGGCCGGGGCCAACATACTTGGCGTCGTCGTCAACGACGTCGAGGTGTCCAATGCCTCCGCCTTCGCGCCAGGCAGCCGCCACCGCTACGGCTACGGCTATGGGTATGGCTACGGCTATGGCTATGGACCATCCAAGCGGCGCGGGCGCGGCGACGGAGACAACCCGGTCAAGCCGCCGGACGCCGCCGGCGGCGCCAAGCCGGCCGACGCAGGGGCCTCTTCCCTGATGGAGAACGACGAGCTCGCCGACGACGACTGACAAATGGAGGCGACCTTGGCATGAAGCGCGTTTTCATCGACGGTTCGGCCGGCACAACCGGCCTTCGCATACGCGAGCGCCTGTCCGCGCGCCGTGACATCGAGACGGTCGTGCTCCCGGAGGAGACGCGCAAGGACCCGTCCGCCCGCAGGGACGCGCTAAACGGCGCCGACGTCGCCTTTCTTTGCCTGCCCGACGCCGCGGCAGTCGAAGCCGTCCAGATGGTCGAGAGCCCGTCGACGGTGGTCATCGACACGTCGACCGCGCACCGTACAGCGGACGGCTGGGAATACGGCTTCCCGGAACTCGCCGGACGCCGCGGACGCATAGCCGCGTCCAGGCGCATCGCAAACCCCGGATGCCACGCCAGCGGATTCATCGCCCTGGTCGAGCCCCTTGTCCGCGCCGGGATCCTCCAGCCCGACGCCCCGCTCTGCGCATTCTCGCTCACCGGATACTCTGGCGGGGGCAAGAAAATGATCGCGGACTACGAGTCAGGGCAGGCTCCGGACACAATGCATCTGGGCGGACGCCAGTATGCGCTGGGCCAGACCCACAAGCACCTGCCGGAGATGCTGAAGGTGTGCGGACTCGTCCGGGCGCCGGTCTTCTGCCCAGTTGTCGTGCCACATCTGAGCGGGATGGAGGTTACGGTGCAGCTTTTCGCTGACTTGGCCAGCGGCGGCCTTTCGGCCATAAGGGACTGCTACCGCGAATGCTATTGCCGGGGCGGTCTGGTCCGCTATGCCGAAGATCCCTCTGAGGGGGGCTTTCTGTCTTCCGCTGCGCTTTCGGGCCGCGACGACATGGAGGTGTCCGCCTTCGGATGCGACGATCGCCTGATACTGGTCTCCCGCTTCGACAATCTGGGCAAGGGCGCCTCCGGCGCCGCCATACAGAACATGAACCTCGCACTCGGCTGCGATGAATCGACCGGACTGGTCGTCCCTAGTATTTGACGAAATGGAGCATATCAATGTTCAAGCAGGTATCGAATAAGGTCGCCTTCCCGCAGATGGAGGAGGCTGTCCTCGCTTTCTGGGAGAAGGACGGGACATTCAAGAAGTCCCTTGAAAAGAACAGGGGCGGCGAGCGCTACAAGTTCTACGACGGGCCTCCTTTCGCGACGGGGCTGCCGCATTACGGACACCTTCTCGCCGGCACCATCAAGGACATCGTCCCGCGCTACCAGACCATGCGCGGCAAGTACGTCGAGCGGCGCTTCGGCTGGGATACCCACGGCCTCCCCATCGAGGCGCTTGCGCAGGAGGCGCTTGGCGTCGCGGGCGCTCCCGAGATCAAGAAGCTCGGCGTCGAGAAGTTCAACGAGCAGTGCCGGTCGATGGTGCTCAAGTACGTCGGCGAGTGGCGAAAGACCGTGACCCGCATGGGCCGCTGGGTCGACTTCGACGACGACTACAAGACGATGGACTTCGGCTTCATGGAGTCCGTGTGGTGGGTCTTCAAGCAGCTTTGGGACCAGGGGCGCGTCTACAAGTCGCACCGCATCATGCCGTACAGCTGGAAGCTCTCCACGCCGCTCTCCAACTTCGAGGCGGGCTCCAACTACAAGGACGTGCAGGATCCGACCGTGACAGTCCGCACCAGGCTCCTTGATTCGCTTGGCAAGCTGGACGGGCTAGAGGGCACGATCTACCTCCTCGTCTGGACGACCACTCCCTGGACGCTACCCGAGAACCTCGCAATGTGCGTAGGCGCAGACATCGACTACGTCGTCGTCCGCGACCTCACCGACGACGCGCGGCCGATGTACGTGATGGCCAAGGCGCGGCTCCCGCACATCTTCAAGAAACCAGAGCAGTACGAGGTCGTCCGCGAGCTCAAGGGCTCCGAGATGAAGGGCTGGGAGTACGAGCCGATCTTCCCCTACTTCGCCGACAAGCGCGCCGAGGGCGCGTTCCGCGTCCTCAACGACGACTACGTCACGACCGACGACGGCGTCGGCATCGTCCACATCGCCCCAGCGTACGGCGAGGACGACTTCCGCGTCTGCAAGGAAGCCGGCGTGTCCGCCTTTGTCGACCCGCTGGACGACGCCTGCGCGTTCACGGACGCAATCCCCGAGTACAAGGGGCGTTTCTGCAAGGACTGCGACAAGGACATCATCAAGGCGCTCAAGGTTGGCGGCAAGCTCGTCCACCAGGCGACGATCGTCCACTCGTATCCGTTCTGCGACCGCACAGACACGCCGCTCATCTACCGCGCGATTGACGCGTGGTACGTGCGCGTCGAGGACCTCCACGAGCGCCTCGCCAAGAACAACTCGACAGTGCACTGGACCCCGGACTACGTCGGCGAGAAGCGCTTCGGCAACTGGCTTGGCGAGGCGCGCGACTGGAACATAAGCCGAAACCGCTTCTGGGGCAGCTGCATCCCGGTGTGGGTCAACGACGACGATCCGGGGGACATGATCTGCGTCGGTTCCGCGAAGGAGCTGGAGGAACTGTCGGGAGAGAAGGTGACAGACCTCCACAAGCACTTCATCGACAAGATCGTCATCAAGAAGGACGGCAAGACGTACCACCGCACGCCGGAAGTCCTCGACTGCTGGTTCGAGTCTGGCTCCATGCCCTACGCCCAGCAGCACTACATGGGGCAGACGGGAACCGGGGAACGGAGCGTGGAATCGTTCTTCCCGGCAGACTTCATCGCCGAGGGCCTCGACCAGACGCGCGGATGGTTCTACACGCTCATGGTGCTCGGCACTTGCCTTTTCGACAAGTCGCCGTACAAGAACGTCATCGTGAACGGACTCGTCCTGGCCGAGGACGGCAAGAAGATGTCGAAGCGCCTCAAGAACTACCCCGATCCGTCTAAGATGCTCGACACCTACGGGGCGGACGCAATCCGGCTCTACATGATCTACTCTCCCGTAGTCCGCGCCGAGAACCTGAAGTTCTCCGAGAACGGCGTCAAGCAGCTCATGCGCGACCTGCTCATCCCGTGGTGGAACGCATACAGCTTCTTCGTCACATACGCGAACGTGGACGGGTTCGCGGACGCGGAGGTCGTCTACCCCGAGTCGCCGAACGTCCTCGACAAGTGGATCGTCTCGTCTATGGAGACGCTGATCGCCGACGTGACCGCCGCAATGGACGCCTACGACCTCCAGAAGTCAGTGAGGCCTTTCGTCAAGTTCGTCGAGGACCTGACCAATTGGTACATCCGCCGCTCTCGCCGCAGATTCTGGAAGTCGACGAACGACGGCGACAAGCTCTGCGCATACAGGACGCTCCGCTACGTTCTGGTGCAGCTCTCGAAGGTCGCGGCGCCTTTCACGCCTTTCATCGCCGAGGAGATCTACCGCAACCTGAAGGGGGCTGGAGACCCGGACAGCGTCCATCTCTGCGACTTCCCGACGGCCAACGCGGCTGCGCGCGACCTCGCCCTCGAGGGCAGGATGGCTGCGGTGCAGACCGTGGTAGAGCTTGGCCGCCGCCTTCGCGCGGACAACGACCTCAAGGTGCGCCAGCCGCTTGCCGCGATCAAGATCGCCGGCGCGGACGTGAAGGGCCTCGAAGACCTAATCGAGGACGAGCTGAACGTCAAGTCCGTCGTGTACGTCGCGGACGAGACGGAGCTCTGCGACGTCAGCTACAAGGCGAACTTCAAGACGCTGGGCAGGAAGTGCGGGCCGAGGATGAAGGCCGTGGCGGCAGGGATCGCCGCGCTGAGGGGCTTCGACGGCTCCGCGACGGTGGAGGGCGTCGAGATATCGTCCGAGGACGTCCTGGTCACGCGCGCGCCGAAGGCGGGGCTCGTAGTCGCGTCCGAGGGCGCGACCGTCGTAGGGCTTGAGACGGCCCTAACGCCCGCGCTCGTGGCGGAGGGCCTTGCCCGCGAGTTTGTCAGCCATGTGCAGTCGATGCGCAAGGAGGCGGACTTCGAGGTCACGCAGCGCATCGCGCTCGCGGTAGACGTGGACGCCGAGGCCAGGGCCGCGCTTGAGGCGCACGCAGACTACGTGAGGAACGAGACCTTGGCTCTGTCGCTGGAGTTTGCCGCCGTCGAAGGAGAGGCCGTCGACCTGAACGGCCATCAGGCCAGGATCGCTGTGACACCGGTCTCCCGATGACGGGACGTCGGAATTTTGGTATAATGTCCGCAAGCAAGGAGGAAACATGAGAGACCTGTTCATTGTCGGCGCCGGCGGCTTCGGCCGAGAGGCGATATGGACCGTCGAGCGCATCAACTCGCTCTCGCAGCAGCCTGCGTGGCGCATAATCGGGTACGCCGACGACAATCCCAAGTGGAAAAAGGGGGACAACTTCGAGGGGTACCCAATCCTCGGCACGGTGGCGGAGGCGTCCCGCGACTATCCCGGCGCGTCGGTCTTCATTGCGCTCGGTAACAACGCCAAGCGCGCCGACATGTACGCGAAGCTCCGCGGGCACGACTTCCCGGCGATCATCGACCCCAAGGCCCAGATATCGCCCACGACCGAATTCCAGGACGGCGCCTTCATCGGGGCCGGCGCGGTCATACAGGTCGGCTCCGAGCTCGGCAGGTTCGTCGTCGTCGGATCCAACTCGGTCGTCGGACACGACGCAGTCGTCGGAGACTTCGTGAACATGGGCCCCGGGACCGTCGTGGCCGGCGGCGCGAAGGTCGGCAACGGGGTTTCCTTCTTCGCCAACTCCTCGACAATGCCGAGGGTGACGATTGGCGACAACGCGGTCGTCTCGGCCGGGGCGAGTGTCAGGGAGGACCTCGCGGCAGGCGCGTCGGTCTGACGTGGTGAAATGGGCGCTTTATAACGTTTTGTTCGCGCTGGCCTTCCCGCTGATGCTCCCCGGCTTTCTGCTGAGGATGATGCGGCGGGGAGGGTATGCGGCGCGCATGCTTGACCGTTTTGCGCTCTACCCCAGGGGACTTTTCGTCGAAAGGGACGGCGGACCCGGCTTCGTCTGGGTGCATGCCGTGTCCGTCGGCGAGGTCCAGGTCGCCGGACAGCTCATGCGCGAGTGGCGGGCGGCGGAGCCTGACGTGCGCTTCTGCTTCTCGACCACGAGTTCGACCGGATGGAAGATGGCCGAGCGGGAAGTGACCGGACGTGACGTCCTGATCTACAATCCGCTGGACTTCCCGACGTTCGTCAAGGCCGCGCTCGCGACCGTGAGGCCGCGCGCGGTCGTCCTGACCGAGAGCGAGATATGGCCCAACTTCATCCGGCGTGCGCGCAAGTCCGGCATTCCCCTGTACCTTGTCAACGCGCGTGTGAGCGACCGCAGCGCGCCGCGCTACAGGTTGGCCCGCTGGTGGTTCGGCGACGTGTTCCGGTCCTTTTCGCGCATCTTCGCGCAGAGCGAGCTGGACAAGGCCAGGCTTCTCGCGGCGGGCGCTCCGTCCGACAGGACCGACGTCAGCGGCAGCTTCAAGTTCGACGTCGCTCGCCGCAACGAGGCCAAGGAGCGCGAGATGTCCGAATGGCTGCGCTCGGGCGGCGCTGGCGGCGGGAAAGTCCTGCTCGGCGGCTCGACTTGGCCCGGCGAGGACGAACTGCTGCTGAATATAGCCAAGAAGCTCCAGGACGTCACTCTCGTCATAGCCCCTAGGCACTTTGAGAAGGCCGACGCCGTTGAGGCGAACATACTCAAGGCCGGGTTCAGGTGCGTGAGGCGCAGCAGGGGCGACCGAGGCGACGGCAGGCAGGGCAGGGCGGTGTTTCTCGCCGATACGACAGGCGAGCTGATGGGGCTTTACGGAATCGCGGACGCCGTGTTCGTCGGCAAGTCGCTCTGCGAGCACGGAAGCCAGAACATGATAGAGCCGTGCCTCTGCGGCAAGCCCACCGTCGTCGGACCGTACACGGAGAACTTCAGGCCTGTAATGAGCGACCTCCTCGAAGGCGGCGGCATTGTCCAGGCGAAGGACGCGGCGGAGGTGGAGCGCGCGGTCGCCGGCTGGTTCCGGGACGGCGACGGCGGACTGGGCGAACGCGCCAGGGCGGCCGTCGCGCGGAGGACCGGAGTCGTAGGCAAGTGCGTCGGCTCGATACGCGGCGAGCTCGCCGGAGATTCCGCCCCGTGCGGAAGCCGCGGCAGGACGGGCGTTCTTGGAACCTGCCTGTGGACGTTGGGCGTGATTGCGCTTCTGATTGCCGCGTTTATGGCGGCGAGCGTTTGGCGGCTGCACCGCCAGCGTGCCGCGATGGAGGAGGCCAAGGCCGCCTTCGAAAAGGAGATCAAGGGGAAGCCCCTGCCCAAGCTTGGGGCGATCCGCACCGTCGGCGCATACATCGCGATGGTGGAGAAGCCGGACGCAGTCCGCGTGCTCCTCGCAGACGACGAGGCGGAACGGTACAGGGGCGTCTTCGCCCAGACTGGGCTCAGGTGCCACTCGGCGACAAACGAGGTCTCGGGCGGCGCGAGGTACGACATCGTCTTTGCCTGCGGGCGGCGCGGCGCGGACGACCTTGCCGCGCTTGCGGCCAAGACCGCGGAACGCGGGGTGCTGGCGTGGGCGCTGGACGTCCACGACATGACGGTCGCGGACTTCAAGGCGGCATTCGAGGCCTTTCCATGCGAGGATGCGCATCTTTGGATGCCGGGCGAACGTGACTGGCTGTTGACCGGGCGGACTGTTCCGCGCAAGACGAAGATGAGCGCGGTCCTCGGGTTCTTCGCCAGGTGGAGTGTCGTTTCGAAGGAGGCGGAGGAGGCCGGGTGCGGGTCGGTGCAGGAGCTTTTCGCGAACTACGTGGGCGCGAGGGAGGACGTGTCGCCGGTGTTCTCGCAGGGCAACCTGTCCGTCCCGGCGCGTCCCGAGTTCTTCGTGCAGAAGGAGACGCCCGACATCGGGTGGATCGTCCCGGACGACATGGATGCCGACATCGTGGAAAGCACGGCCAAGGCCATACGCGACATGCAGGACGTCAGGCGCTCCGTCGTCTCCGCCGCGGTTGCGTCCCGCGCCAAGGACAGGCTGGACGAGGCGGTCAGGGCATGGGCGGACGCGATGCGGCGCAATCCGCACGACACGATGCTCCTCGACAGGCTCTACCTGCAGGCCGTCAACGCCAAGGCGTTCATGGAGGTCGGCAACGTCGCGGGCGCGGCGCAGTGCTACGAGACGATGGTCGCTATACGCCCGACTGACATAAGGGTGGTCGAGGAGTACGCCAGGTGCCTGCAGATGCTCGGCAGGCGGGCTCTTGCCGACAGGGTGATGGAAAAAGTCAAGGAGATGAAGAGAAATGAAAAGTAGACTCGCAGCAGCCTTCGCGGCCGCGCTCATGGCGGGGTGCTTCACCGTTACTCAGAGCGAATTTCCGGAGGTCCAGATGCAGCCCGCGCCGGAGGGCGCGGCAGTCCGCGTCCTGCTGTCCGGATTCGAGACGACCGTCACGTCGTACCTGCCTGTGTACGGATACTCGACCATGTGGGTTTCGGAGCCCGGCTACTACCGCCGTGGGCGCTACTACGGCGGATGGAGCCATCCCGAGACCGTGTCGACGACGACATACGTCCCGCAGACGGAGCTGACGACGGCGTATGCGGAGATGGCGCAGGACGCCGTGGAGGCCGCAGGCTTCGTCGTGTCGTCCACGAACGCGCAGTATGCGGTTGACGTCAGGTTCTCCGGCCCGGTCATCACCGACGGCGACCGCGTAGCAGAGGCCGCATGCATGCTGCTGTCGCTTTTGACGGCTGACTACACGGCGGAGGCCTGGTCTGCGAGGCTGAAGATCACGGAGACCGCGAGCGGCAAGGTCGTGTTCCTTCGGAGCTACGAGCAGGAATACAGCGCCTCGGCGTGGGGGCTCATCCCTCTCTTCGGGCCGCTTTCGGCGGACGTTGTCTCGGCCGGGTACGCCAAGAACTGGTGCCTGTCCGCCCTGACGCGGCGGACTATGGCCGACGCAACGGCGTTCATGGCTGGGGCCAGGACGGGGTTGTGACCAAATAACGCCATGGTCGGTGTCATCCGATGCGATTCGTGACGTTTACATGGTCAGGAGCGCTGGTTGGCATGCGACTCGGCAAAAGGAGGTTGATGAACAAGACAATAGGATCGGCAGGTAAGGCATTGGCGGTATTCGCCGCCGCGCTGTTGACGTTCGCGGCGGGGGCGGCGGACGCCCCGGCTTCGCCCGATGCGGCAGCGGAGAAACCCGCGCCGGCCAAGAAGAAGCCGAAAAAGGCCGCCGAGTACCCCCACTGGAAGCAGGCGGAGGAGGTTGCCGTCGCGTGGGAGCAGCCGATTGTCGCGGTCTTCAGCGTAAATGGGGACAAGACCGTGGCCAAGCTGCGCACGGCGACTTTCGGGCTGCCGTCGTTCAAGGAGTTTTCGGACGCGAACTTCGTGTTCTACAACTGCAAGATACCGGAGAAGGTCAAGAAGGGACGCCGCGGGCGAGC
>Ga0310786_10004655_pt1 | contig 18999 bp, 21 predicted proteins | sample AusTroGonzalo_MG_FD_203881 | JGI IMG/M metagenome (GOLD analysis project Ga0310786, IMG submission 203881) | Bovine rumen microbial communities from tropical cattle in Woodstock, Queensland, Australia - Gonzalo_03 (v2) (version 2) | ecosystem: Host-associated > Mammals > Digestive system >... | reverse complement strand
TATGGCTCGTAGAGATATCTGAGCTCGGAGCATTCAGAAAGTCGGAGAGCTCACGTATCAAGCAGTTCCTTTCCCTTAACTCTGATATCTTCCGTGCGGCTTACGCGCGTAATGCAGAAGAACGTCAGCGCAAGTGTGTATTCTTCGGCTCGACCAACGATGATGAATTCCTGAGAGACCCCACAGGCGAGCGCAGGTTCTGGCCTGTTGACTGCGATCGTGACCGCAAGACCAAGAGCCCATTTACTGACCTTACCGATGCGGTGATAACTCAGATATGGGCGGAAGCTCGTGCATACTGGGTAGCAGGCGAACCGCTGTTCTTAAATGAGGCACTTGAACAGCTTGCACGCGATAAGCAGGCAGAGCACAAAGAAGAATCAGGCAAAGAGGGTATTATAAGAGAGTTCATCAGCAGGCTTGTTCCTGAGAACTGGCAGAAGTACACGCTAGATCAAAGGCGTATGTGGTGGGGCTCAATGGCTACACAGGAGAGGGCAGACGGTGACGGAGATATTAAGCTCGTTGAGCGTGACAGGATATCAGCTATGGAGATATGGGTGGAGTGCTTCAATGCTGACCCCAAGTACATGAAGCAGGCGGACGTTAGAGAGATCAACGCAGTTTTCAAGGTGTGTGATGGGTGGAGCAACACAACTGAGCCGATGAAGTGCGGACCGTATGGCTTGCAGAGGTGCCACAGGCGGAATGCGCTAACCAAAGCGGAGCGGTGATGCTACCCAAGCGCGGAGAGCAAAATAGTGTTATTGACCGTGGTTACAAACTTGGTTACAAACAAGTGTAACCGCGGCAAATTTCAGTTACAAAGTTACAAACGAAAATATACATTTGTAACCAAGTTTGTAACCGTAAAAAATCCCTATAATACGCGGTTTTCTATATACAGGTTACAAAGTTACAAAAATATATATAATAGAGTTAAAATATATATGTTATGGGCGCGTATACGCCATATACGCATATATAGGGGAATATATAGCAAATTTTTTTGTAACCGTGTTTTTGATAGAATTTTGGAGGTAATTTTCAAGGTGAATATTGTTGAATCAGAAATCGAGAACAAAATGCGGCAGAAGCTGAAACTGCATGGAGCGATCTTCATCAAGTTTGTAAGTCCGTCAGTTAGTGGGGTGCCGGACAGGATTTGTATTTTGCCGCATGGCAGGATCATATTTGTTGAGCTGAAACGTGAGGGCGGTATCGTGTCACCACGTCAGAAGTATATCCACAAGAAGCTAAGACACTTGGGTGTTGATGTGCGTGTGGTCATTGGCATGGAGCAGGCGATGGAGTTTGTGAGAGAGGTGTGTGATGAACATGGGAAGTCCTAAGCACTTTGTACCGCATAACTACCAAGCCTATTGTCGAGATCGGATAATCGATACACCGAACATCGGACTGTTCCTCGAAATGGGACTTGGTAAGACAGCTATAACACTCGATGCAGTAAAGCGGTTGAAGTATCATTATTTGCAAATTATCAAGTGTCTTATCGTAGCACCGAAGAAAGTAGCTGAATCCACATGGCACACCGAGGCGGCAGCGTGGTCTGAGTTTAGCGATTTACGGTTCTCTTTCGTGATGGGTACTCAGGCTGAACGCATAGCCGCGCTCAATACTCCCGCGGATATCTACCTGATAAACCGAGAGAACACACAGTGGTTGGTCGAGTACTACAAGCACGCTTGGCCTTTTGACATGGTTGTGCTCGATGAATCGTCAAGCTTCAAGAACCATCAGGCGAAACGCTTCAAGGCTCTTAAGCTTGTACGCTCCCGCATCAACCGCATGGTGCTGTTGACAGGTACGCCCTCGCCGAAGTCCCTCATGGACTTATGGGCTCAGATATACTTACTGGACGGCGGCCAGAGGTTAGGCAAGACCATTACCGCATATCGTGATGCGTACTTCACACCCGACAAGAGAAATGCTCAGGTCATTTTCTCTTATGCTCCGAAAGAGGGTGCAGATGCTGCGATCTATCAGCGGATATCTGATATCTGCATATCCATGCGCTCAGCTGACTATCTCTCGTTACCGGAGCTTATGTACAACGATATACCTGTTATGCTTGACAAGCAGGCGGCTATTGCATACAAACGCTTGGAGCGCGATATGCTCATTGAGGTTGACGAAAGCACGATCACGGCAGGAACGGCGGCAGTTCTTTCCAATAAGCTCCTACAGCTATGCAACGGCGCGGTGTATGACGAAGACGGCAAGGTGATAGAGTTGCAGTCCTGCAAGATCGATGCACTCTTGGAGACTGTGGAACAGCTTGGAGACGAACACGCGATCATCTGCTATAATTTCAAGCACGACAGGGACAGGCTCCTGCAAGCCCTCAGGAAGACAGGGCGGCGCGTGGAAGTCTATGCAGGCGAACAGCAGAAGCAGGACTGGAACGATGGTAAAATAGACCTCATGCTTGTACAGCCTGCATCATGTGGCTATGGTCTGAACTTACAGGCAGGCGGTCACCACATTATCTGGTTTGGTCTGACATGGAGCCTCGAACTGTATCAGCAGACGAACAAGAGACTGCACAGGCAGGGTCAGACACACCCGGTTATTATTCATCACCTGATAGTCAAGGGCGGCGCAGATGAAGACGTAATAACGGCTCTGCATAACAAAGATGCAACACAAGAAAGCCTGTTGAACGCGCTCCGAGTACGCTTGCAGGCAGTAAAGAACAGCAATTTATCGTGATAATCACTAGATATGGGGGTCAAACTTGGTTAAATCGCCGAGTGACCCCCATATCTTGTGGTCAAGGTATTGACAACCCCCATATCTTGTGGTATCATATACTTGTAGATACTACAGGCGGTAGGTGCATTGAGTATGCCTCCGGCTTAATGTGCCGGACAATGCCGCCGTAGTGCTACAGGGTTTCATATTTTTCTCATGCATTACTGACGGTGGTTCTGACCTTCTCCCATTGTCAAGTTCTTCGATTCTCCTTTCAACCCGCACGATCTGGCGACCTCGTGCGGGATATCCCCTCACTTGGTAGTTTGTCGCAGTTCGATTCTGCGAGGGGGCGACCAACAATATCAACAACGAGAGGGCGGCACCATAGCCGCCCCTCTGCATTATTCGGAGGGTGTTCACATGGAAAATAGAAAGCTGATTCGCATTCAGAAAGACAATAACCTCAACGAGGTATACGCAGTAGACGAGCCCGGCATAGGAAACGCAAGTCATGAGTACTTGGTGTTACTGCCTACGGAAGAACTTGACGTGGCTATCCCTGTTGAGATATCTTTCCAGAACGGCCCCAGAAATGACCCCAAGAGCATATCAGGCGTACTTGACACTGATCTGTTGGAGATCGTCCGTGACAGGCTCAAAGGTTTCCAGTCTGGTGACTTTGCTTGCAGAGAGAACGCCTGCGCGTTGACCCACATCGAGGAAGCCCTCATGTGGCTGAACAAGAGAGTAACCGACAGAGCACAGCGCGGAGTACTTGGTACAAACGAGAAGTAATGTACCGACAACAGCGCAACTACGAGAACCTGAACAAAGCAATATTCGAGGGCGCGGGTGCATACGGTATCCCGATACTGCACAAGGACGATGCAAGAGCGGATTTGTTCGTTGGATTCAACTACGCTAAGAGCTGCAAGAATCCATCAGACAAAGCCCTGCACTTCTTCGTTGACGATTACCAGTTCATGCGGATATGGACTAACCCCGATGCTTATGTGCAACTGCTGAGCAGATTCAAGGCAGTATGCACACCCGACTTCTCGCTTTATACAGACTTCCCGCCTGCAATCCAGATATACAACCATTACCGCAAACACTGGATAGGCGCGTACCTCCAATTGCACGGTGTCAAGGTAATTCCTACAATCGCATGGTCGAATGAGGATAGCCTTGACTGGTGCTTCGATGGAGAGCCCAAGGGCGGGAGCGTTATCATATCCTCGGTCGGTACTCAGGCGAACGAGGACAGCAAGAGGCTTTTCAAGCTCGGCTTTGATGAAATGCTGAAACGCTTGGAGCCTACCAAGATTTATTTATACGGACTTATCCCTCATGACTGTAACGATAGCAGGATTGAGCGGATACCCGCTTTTCAGGAAAAACATAGGACGGCGAAAACTTAGTGCAGATAAACACATTCAGACATGAATTCAAGCAGCGCGGCGGCGTGTTCATCAAGAACAATCTCATACTTTTCCGCCGACCCTTGAAGCTATACAACATCACAGCTGATGAAGTGATAGCAGAATTCAAAGACTTTGACGAGGCTATGAGCTACCGCATAGGTGATGCGACCATAGCCGATATCATATCAACGTGGACAGCTATCCCGCGGGTCACCTTACAAGGTGGGCGCGGCAGTAGTAGCGGAATGGACGCATACACCCACCGAGGTATACCGATGGGCGGCGGTGCAGGAGCAGGAAGCGGATTCAGCGGAAACGATCTTCCCGCACGATTCAATGCTAAGTTCGGAAATGAGACAAGCTTTGAAAAGAGCCTTGAAGCTTTCCGAAATGCACACGTCAATGATGAATTCGAGAGCGGCGTAACAATTGATGCTAACGGATTTATCACACGTTACGTTCACGGTACCGCAGGTGCTGTACAGATAGCAGGCGGCAAAGGTGAACACGTTTTCCACAATCACCCTGCGGCAGGGTGGCCGCAGTTCTCGGGAGCCGATCTGATAGCAACAGCTATGGAGCCCTCAGCGGGTATCGTGGCAAGCAGTACCAGAACAGGACGTACACCCGAGACTGCTAAGTATGCAGGCGACTACATATTCACCAAAGGTCAGCACTTCAACCCCGAGGCGTTTGTCCGCGGCGTTAAAGGTGCCTACCTCAAAGGCAAAGACTATAACGATGCAGTAGACAAGTGGTTGAAAGACCACCAGAAGAAATACGGATACACGTACACTTACACTCCCGAGAAAGCCAAGGCTGTGGCTAAGGGCGGAACAAAACCAACAGGCTCCAAGAAAGTTAAGCCGGTACCCGACCCCAACGTGTACGGTGTTCAACTGTCATTCTTCGACTAAGCACACGAGCAAGGAGGTGTAAAGCGTGGGCGAAAAAGCAAAGTACAGACCCCAGAACAAGAACCTTAAGTCATTTCTGGATATGCCGAAAGAGCAGGCCCGCGCTATACAGTCCGCAGGCGGCAAGGCTTGCGCTGAGGCACGCAAGAAGCGGCAGGCTATGGCTGATTTGCTTTTGCTGTATTCGGGCTTACCTATCAAGGACGGCAGAGTTAGAAACCGTCTGAAAAAGTTAGGAGTGCCCGAGGAAGAGCTAACACAAAAATTCCAGATAGCTGATGCTCTGGTGAAAATGGCTCAGACAGGCAACACGCAGGCTATAGCCTTGTATCTCAACTCCATCGGAGAGCTCGACACGGCAAAGACAGAGGATAAAGAAAATAACCTCTTCGCTATGATCGAGCAAAGCAGTTCTCAGGAGGTGGACGTAGATGATATTCCAGAAATTCGGGAAACGTCAGAATCTGACGTTGACTTGGTGGAATCGTCCGAACCTGAGGAACCATGATGCAATTATCTGTGACGGTTCAATCCGTTCAGGTAAAACGCTGTCAATGTCAATCGGCTTCATCAATTGGAGCATGACACGATTCAACAATCAGGATTTCGCCATCTGCGGAAAGACCATTGAAGCACTCAGGCGAAATGTTATATCCCATCTGCCGCTCTGGTTAGAGGGAATATACACCATCGTGGAGCGCAGGACTGAAAACAAGATCATTGTTTCGGGCGGCGGTCACGTCAACACTTACTACCTCTTCGGCGGTAAGGACGAAAGCAGTTATTCACTGATTCAAGGTATGACCCTTGCAGGCGTATTTTTCGATGAAGTAGCCCTCATGACTAGGTCATTTGTTGAGCAGGCTTTGGCTCGATGCTCAATAACAGGGTCTAAGTTCTGGTTCAACTGTAACCCCGAGAATCCCTCTCACTGGTTCTACCTTGAATGGATTCAGAAGCGCACACAGAAGAACGCGCTATATCTCCACTTCACGATGGACGATAACCTCAGCTTAGCACCTGAGGTAAAAGAGCGTTACGAGAAGATGTACACAGGCGTGTTCTATCGCCGTTATATCCTCGGGCTCTGGGTGAGAGCAGAGGGTCTTGTATACCCGATGTTCGACAGGGACAAGCACGTTATACATACCGCGCCTGCATACAGTATGCGGCACAGGTATTTCGTGGCTGTGGACTATGGTACAGTTAACCCCTTTGCGGCGGGTCTTTACGATTACGACCCGACAGCAAAGACAGCTACCAAGATCAAAGAACTATACTACCGCGGCGGCTCCGCAAAGCGCGTGGACAATGAACGGTACTACAAGATGCTCAAAGAGCTTATCGGTGACTATCCGATAGAGTGCATCATCATTGACCCATCTGCCGCGGCTATGGTTGAAACGATAGTCAAGTATGGCGAGTACGATGTACGAAAAGCCATTAATGACGTTATCAACGGCATTCAGACCGTTACTAAGTATCTCAATGCAGGCGTGCTTGCATTCCATGACAGCTGCAAGTCAACTATCCAAGAGTTTGACAGCTACTCATGGAAAGAAGATTCAAGCGTTGACACGGTTATCAAGGAAAATGACCACGCTATGGACGAACTGAGATATTTCTGCTATACGGTTCTACGTGATGAATTAATGTTTGAGATATAAGTAAGGCGGTGATGAAATGAGTATATTCACGCGCTTGCTTGGGAGGTTAGGCAACTTGTTCGGAGCTACTAATGCAGATATCGGGCGCGAGTTCAATGTAAAGCTCATATCATCGGCGCAGATGCAGAACGCACTTAGTACATGGGATAATATTTCCAAGGGTAAAGCCCCTTGGGTAGATCGTGAGGACGGTATAAAGACCGTCAACATGGCTAAGTTCATATCTGACACCCGCGCCAAGCTTACAACTCTTGACATAGGTATCAATGTTAGCGGCAGTTCTGCAAGGGTTGAATTCTTGCAGAACATAGTTGACGATCTTATCAAGCGGCTCCCCGAGAAGATCTGCGAGGCAGACCGACTGGGCGGCATGATGATTCGTTGGAACGGTGAGAGTTGGGACTTTGTTCTTCCGGGTAACTTCGGAGTAACAGAGGTCAACAGTAACAGGGAGATCGTGGGCGCGATCTTCGCAGTTCAGGCGGTAGAGGGTAGCAACACATACACCCGCCTTGAATATCATCGTTTCGTTGACGTAGAGGGCGAATCCCTCTATCAGGTAACCAACAGGGCATACAGGAACGGTACAGATATCAGCGGTAACACAACACTTGGTACACCAGTACCGCTGACAGAGGTCAGAGCATGGGCGCACTTACAGCCCGATACCTACATCAAGGGACTGACAAAACCGCTCTTTGCTTACTTCCGTGTACCGGGCAGTAACATGATAGATGATAGCTCACCTCTGGGTATGTCGATATTCGCTAATGCAATAACAGAGCTCAAAGCGATAGACATAGCTATCAGCCGTAAGGACGATGAAATAGAGGATTCCAAGCACATGACCTTTATCGGTCAGACAATAAAGCGTAGTGCTGACAACAGGCATATCAAGCTCCCTCGTTTCGTTCAGCAGTTAGGTATCGGCTTAGAGGACAGCGGTAACAGTTCTATCAAGGAGCACGTTGCAAAGCTCCTTACTGAGCAGAGATTACAGGATATCAACTTCAATCTGTCAATGGCAGGCGTTAAGTGTGGTTTTTCCGAGGGCGTTTTCGTTCTCGATGGACAGCGCGGCATGGTAACGGCTACCCAGATTGAGAGTGACGACCGTGACACGATACAGACCATCAAAGACGATCGAGATGCACTGCAATCTGCACTTGAACAGGCAATCGAGGGCGCGGATAAACTGGCTACACTAATGAACCTCAGCCCTCTCGGCGAATACGAGTTGACTTTCGCTTTCGGTGATATCACATACTCCTATGAGGAAGACAAGGCGAACTGGCGGCTGTATGCTATGCAAGGGTGGATTCCTAAGTGGCTGTACTTCGTCAAGTTCGAGAAGATGTCCGAGGAAGAAGCAAAGGCTATGATAGCAGAGGCACAGATAGCTGATGCCGAACAGATGCTATTTCAGCAGTCACTATCCGCGGGTGGTGATGATTAGTGCTCACTCCTGAGGAAATAGATGCTCTTATCGAGCCTATGCAACCCCTCATAGATGATCTGAACACGTTCATTCTGAAAGATATTGTACATCGTCTCATGGCTCGTCTGAGACACGGAGACCCTTTCAAGCTCTCTCAAAGTGATATATGGCAGATAGAACTGCTAAGAGAAGCTAACGCCCACTATGAAGCTGTACAAGCCAAGTTAGCTAAGTGGACAGGTAAAGCTGATAGGGAGATAGCCTATATCTTTGAAGATGCAGGCATAACAGCATGGAACGCTGACCGCGCTATCTACGAAAAGGCAGGCAAGAAGACACTCCCCATCAATCAACTGCCGCGCATGGTTCAGATCATGCAGGACACGATGCAGAGGACTTACGGCACGTTTCACAACCTCACAAGGACTACGGCTCATTCCTCACAACAGCGTTTCATTCGCATACTCGATGCGGCTCACATGAAGACTGTAACAGGTGCTACGTCCTATCAGGAAGCAGTAAGGCAGGCGGTCGATGAACTGTGTAAAACACAGCTTACGATCACCTACGGTGATGCTCCTAACGGTCAGTTCGTGTACCACAAAGACACGATAGAGGTAGCGACCTTAAGAGCAGTGAGGACAGGCACAGCGCAGGCGTGCGGCAACATATCACTGCAAGGTATGATAGATAACGACCACGATATCATTCAGGTATCCGGACACTTAGGTGCTCGATATGGTGACGGCGGTCATAACCCAAGCAATCACTTCTGGTGGCAGGCTAAACTATATTCGAGAACAGGCAAGACCGAGGGTCTTCCGAACTTCGATGTGTGCGGCTACGGCTCAGGTGAGGGCTTGTGCGGGTGGAACTGTAGACACAGTTTCGGTCCCGGTGTTATCGGCTTCAATCCTTACGAGAAATTTGATTCTGAGGAAAACAAAGAAGCCTACGATCTATCACAGAAACAACGCGCCTTGGAACGCAAGATAAGGCATGACAAGGCTGATTTAGTCGGCAGGGATACAGCACTTAAGGACTGCCCCGCAGGCGAAAAGGAAGTCTATCAGGCGGACTACGATAAATCACTTGCGCTGCTTAAGAAGCACATGAAGCAGTACGATGATTTTTGCAAGAGCCACAACTTGAAAAAGCAATATGATAGACTTGAAAATGCTAAGTATTCACGTCTCATGCGCTCTGGCAAGAGTTAGGGCGCGGAGCCTGATATATCTTTTCACCCTCTCTAATCACCGAAAAGGGTCTCCCTGAGTAGGTGATACGGACTGTTAGCTCAGCAGGGAGAGCAGCGGCAAACAAAAGCCGACCAGTCATAGGTTCGATTCCTATACAGTCCACTATTGGCGGCTATGAGCCTAAACATAGCAAATATCAGGACACGGCAACGTCCGAAAAAGCCTAACGATATTCAAGGAGGTATTTCCGATATGAAAACGGAAGAATTAACAGCACTGGGACTTACAGATGAACAGGTAAAGAGCGTTTTTGCACTGCATGGTAAGGATATCACACCTTTACAGCAGCAGATAGCTGATCTCACCAAGAGTAACGGCGATATCACAGCAGAACGCGACAACCTCAGCACACAGCTTAGTGCGGCAAATGACACGCTCGGCAAGTTCGGCGATCTCACTCCCGAATCTATGCAGGCGGAAATCCAGAAGTATAAAAAGCAGGCAGAAGATGCTGAGACTAACTACAAGGCTCAGATAACTGCACGCGATCAGCGCGACTGGATAACAAAGAAGCTTGACGAATACGGTGTTACCTCCCCTTATGCGAGAACCGCTCTCACGAACGAGCTCATGTCTGCGGACAGCGGCTTGACTTGGAAAGATAATACTTTCTTCGGTTTCGATGACTTCATGAAAGCGGCAAAGGCTAAGGATTCGACACTGTACCAGACAGCTGACGAAAAGGCGAAAGCCGACAAGCAGACCAAACTTGAAGGAGATGCACCCTCTTTCGTGGCTCCCCTCGGTCAGACTAAGCCTCAGGGCGAGGACACTAAAAAGGACATTCCCAAGGTTTGGTAAGACCTAACCGAAAGGAAATGATAATATGGCAAAGATCGAATCTCTCAACATTCTCATTGACGGTAGCTCTCCCGCGGCTAATGACTATCTGGCTGAACTGAGCGGCGTTGTTATCGAGAACATTCAGAAAGCAACCCTCAGCTATAAGCTTAAGAATCAGGAGCTCAGCGGTGACCCTGTATCGGGTACTGTAGAGTGCAGACGTTTCACAAACGCTACCTCTGCATCTTATGGCTCTGCAAGAACCGCAGGCAAGGGCGATGCTGTAAAGGCTAAGCCTGTTACTGTGGCTATCGATCAGGACAAGGAAATCGTTGAGGAACTGGAAGCTAAGGACGTTAGACTGTATTCTGTTGACGATGTTCTGAACAGAAGAGCTAACAACCACGTGCTGACAGTAGCAACAGCACTTGACCGTGCGTTTTTCGCAGAGGCTAACACCAATGCAACAGCAGTAAACGTGTACGGTCTGACAGATGTTGCTGACATTCTTGAAAAGGTTATTCAGGAATGCGAGAACACGCACAATGACTTCGTTGACGGTGTGCCTCGTGACATGATGTCCCTCGTACTCTCCACCGAGTACTACGGCAAGATCAGAAACAACCTCGACAAGTGCCAGAGAGCAAACGTAGACACTGCCGCAGGCGAGTTCTTTGCATGGCACGGCGTAGAGGTAGATTCTTCTACCAGACTGCCTGTTGGCTGTGATATCCTGCTGATGGTAAAGGGTGCAGTTGCACAGCCTGTTATGATGGACCAGTACACAGCTGAAAAGATTCCTCTGTCTGAGGCTATCGCTGTTGAGCTGTTCTACCACTACGGTACTAAAGCTGTTACTCCCGATCTGATCTTCGGTGCAGACTTCACTGAGCCTCAGGATAACGGCTAAGTAAGGAGCGGGTGACAATGACGTTTAAAAACCTCTTGACAGGTGCGGTAGTCGAATCGACTAACGAATTCGTAATTGCTGAATGGCTGAAACAGCCTGATGTATACGTTGAGTATGAACCGCCTGCAACTCCGCCTACCCGCACAGTATACCTTACCATGCAGGCACCACTTACAGCTGAATAGGAGGCATTCAGATGCTTTTCATCAATAAGAGGACAGGAGCTATCCTGAAACCTGTTAACAAGGACGTTATAGAGCTCTACAAGCAGAGTAAGCTGTATGAGCCCTACAAGCCCACTAAGGCAGGCGTTAAGCCTGATAAGGTGGAAGATACCAAGCCTGTTGAGACAGCTGAGGAACAGCTCACAGCTGAAACAGCAGAGCCCACAAAGCCCGCTAAGGGTAAAAAGTAAGTAAAGGAGAGCACGGCGATGTATGCAGATTATAGCTTTTATACAGATACATACCACGGCGACACTCTGACAAGTAGTAACGCTGTTAAGTGGCTCGATAGAGCATCAGACTATGTGGACACGATCACATACCGCAGATTAGAGACAGCATATCCTACAGCAGAGGCTGACGATGTAAAGGTAAAAAAGGCTGTGTGTGCGGTCGCCGATGCTCTCTACTTTATCGATGCGCAGCGCAGAGCAGGCGCGGCACTGGTTAATGCTGACGGTAAGGTTACAGGGGCTATCGCTTCAATGAGTAGCGGCAAGGAATCAATATCCTACGCCACAGGCGGCACGGCTTCGGTATACTCTGCGGCGGCAAGTAACCCAACGGCACAGGATAACTACATTCGCTATGAGGCGGAGCGTTACCTTGCCAATATCCCTGATGCAAACGGAGTAAACTTGCTGTATGCGGGGGTGGAGTAATTGTTCAGCGATACAATAACGCTTTTCAACTTCCATAAAGGGTATTACTACCCTCATGTACTGCATGGCGTTGATGCGGTGGGTATTGTACAGGGTGCCAATGCAACGGCACTTAACGGCAATACCAGTTCAGACGGTGGACAGATACTCATTAACACCAACAGCAGTAAGATACTCAGCGTAGACGATACGCAGTTACCGTATGTCACCCCCAAGGCATACGAAAAACTTGCAGATGGGGCAGATGCTGTTACATTTCAGCCTCAGCAGGACTTTATCATGATAGGTGAATACGGAAGTACAGAGCCTATCAATGACGATGACTACGAGGCGGGGTTCTACGATGAAATCAACAGCACACAGGATAACATTTATTCTATAATATCGGTTAATTTTTACAGTCTCATTCCTCATTTTGAAATCGGGGTGAAGTGATGCCTAACTGGGTCATTTCCGGTAAGACGGCTTTCGTCAAGGGTATGGTCACGGTTGATATTAACATCGATTTGTCGGCATATCCGCCCCGATTCGAGAGGGCTCAACAGCGACTGGGCGAAATGGTACTCGCAAGCAGTAAGGTATATATGCCTCTGCTTACAGGAAGCTTACAGCAACGCTCCTACGTCACAGACGGCGGACGTAAAGTTGTATATCCGGGTCCGTATGGACGGTACCAGTACGCGGGTCGGGTAATGGTCGATTCGGTGACAGGCAAAGGTCCTGCACTGATACACGACCGAAACGGCGTAGAGGTCGGGCTAAGGTTCCGCAAGGGTGCTACACTTGTACCAACGGAAAGGCGGCTCACATACTCACAGCCAAACGCACAAGCTGAATGGTTCCAACCCGCAAAGGATAAGGACTTGCCCACATGGGTGGCTGAGTGCGACAGAATTATAAAGGGTGGTTCATAATGGCACAAAGACCAATAGACGTTAGCGGCTCCGAGATAGTCAGTACTGCACTGATGGAACTGCTTAACGAGTTTCCCGCCCTCAATGGTAAATCAGTCAAGTTCTCAACGCTTGACGATAAATCGGGCTTGGGCTTCTTCCCTATAAGCGGCGCGGCGGTTATCTCCCGCAAGGAAAGTATCACAGGTCATGTGATACTACAATGCGGTTATCCGTTCAATGTCATTTACAGGGCGGCGGCAAAGACCGAAACTCAGAAACTTGCTATCAAAGAGTTCCTTGATGCGCTCGGCAAATGGCTAGAGCGACAGCCCATAGTGGTAAGCGGTCAGACAGTTCAGCTGCACGAGTACCCGGAACTTGACGAGGGCAGAATCATCACATCAATAGCAAGAAGTACACCCGCACATCTGAATGCCGCCTATCAGGACGGCGTGGAAGACTGGCTCGTATCAATACTTGTGAGATACAAGTATGAATATGATACCTCGGGTGCATGAATAACAACAGAACAAAGCGAGGTATAGCCCATGTATAACAAGATCGAGCGCAAATACCTTGCGCATTACATTGATGAAACGTTCGGCGATAAAGCCTATGTGTGGCTCGGTGACGATCTCGAAGAGTACGAAGACGAGCTCAACGCTGAGGTGGAAGTCGAAACGAACATCTTAGGTGAACAGAATATCAAACATAACGGTTATGATACCGAGGGTGACGTAGACCCATACTATGCCGAATACGGCAGTGTATTGTTCGTTAACCTTGCAGCCATAGCCAACGGCAGAAAAAAGGGTGAAGCCTGCAACACGACAAAGATTGACGTGCTTTTCTCGGAAGATATGTCCGTCATATGGGCGTATCGTGAGGACGTTGCTGTTATACCTACGTCCGTAGGCGGTGACACTAGCGGTATTCAGATTCCTTTCGGCATCTACAGCCGCGGCAATCGTGTCAAAGGTGTGTTTGATACGGACACCAACGAATTCAAACCAATCAACACAGTATATGCGCTTGACGGCGCGATACTGATTGATGATAACACAGCATTCGCTGACCATGTAATTGTTTAAAGGAGTGGTTCTAATGGCAGACAAGATAGAGCGTAAATACCTTGCGCATTATGTCGATGAATCTTTCAACGGTGAGACACCCGCCTATGTCAGACTGGGTGACGATCTGGAAGAGTACAACGAGGAACTTAACCCCGATATCGAGGTTAAGAAGAATATCAAGGGTGAACAGTCCATAGATCATAAGGGCTATGAGGTTCAGTCTGATATCGACCCCTACTATGCAACAGAGGGCTCCGCACTCTGGGAGAAGCTTGCAGAGATAGCTAACGAGCGTAAGACAGGCGCGGCTTGCAAGACTACCAAGATCGATGTACTGTACGGTTCTGACGGTACCGTTATATGGGCATACCGTGAGGACGTAGCACTGATACCCAAGTCAATTGGCGGCGACACTTCCGGTGTTCAGATTCCTTTCAGTGTGTACAACCTCGGTAACAGAGTAGCGGGTACTTTCAACCCCGGTACAGGTACATTCACACCTACCTCAGGTACCTAATACCTGTCACAGTAGCTATCAGTAATCAGTAATAATTAATTTGATCGGAGGCTAATTATTATGAATATCGAAAAGACTACAAACACAGCGGCTCTCAATATCACGGTTGACGATGGTATGAGGGCTGTACCTATAACAAATAACCTCGGGGTCGAGATAGGCAAGTTCTATTTCAGACCTACCGATATAGGCATCATCGACAGATACAATGAGATCATCGAAAAGGTGCCTGACGTTTTCAAGCCCCTTGAAAACATCAATATCAAGTCAGATGGTACAGCAGGCTCAGACGATGAAATGCAGATTCTTAAGGAATCCGAAACCAAGCTGTATGAGCTCTGCGACTATCTGTTCAATGGTAATCTTTCGGAAGCTTTCTTCGGCTCTATGCACCCATTCTCTCCCCTTGAAAGCGGTATGTTCTACTGCGAGAACGCACTTGACAGCGTAGGCAAGTTTATTGCCGCCCAGTTCCAGAGAAGCGTTAAGGGAGTTGAAAAGCGCATAAGTGGCTACACAAAGGGCTACAAGAGCGCACCCGGTAAGCATAGAAAGGCTGATTAACCATGATCGGTGAACTGCCGACAAGCTTAGTTATCAACGGCGAGGAATGGGACATTCGCACACATTTTCTGGATATCCTGAAAATAATAGTTGCATTCAATGACCCGAACATCGACAACGCAGAGAAGATATACGTCTGCTTAAGTATTCTCTATGAGGGCTTTGACGAAATGCCCGAGAGCGACTACGAGGCGGCTTTTAAAGCGGCTCTGAACTTCATTGACTGCGGTATGCCTGAGGGCAAGAAAAAGCCCGGTAACGCACGTACAATGGACTGGGAGCAGGACGAAAGCATCTTGTTTCCTGCAATCAATAAGATAGCAGGATATGAGGTCAGATCAATTAAGTATCTGCACTGGTGGACGTTCATGGGTTACTTCATGGAGATATCAACGGACGGTGTCTTTGGCAGCGTGCTAAGACTGCGGCAGAAGAAGAAAAACCGCAAGACCCCTCTCGATAAAGCCGAAAAGGAATTCTGGTCGGCAAACCGAGAGCTCTGCGAGATAAAGCCTAAGCTATCTGAGGAAGAAAAGGAAGCCAAGGAAAGATTGAAACGTATGCTTACAAAGAAATGAGGTGTTAATCAATGGCAGATGGTTACTCTGACGGCTCGGTAGTTGTCAGCACAGACCTTGACACGCAAGGATTTGAAGCAGGCAGTGAACGAATGAGGAATGCCATTGACTCATCTACAGAGAAGTTTCAAGAATTAGGCGACACGCTACAGAACGCAGTCAATCAGGGTGTGCAGGCTGTACAAGAGGGCGCACCGATGATTGATAAGGCTCTGGGCGAATCAGTAAACGCTTTCCAGTCCAGTTCTGAGAGTATTCAGGGGTGGATTGATAAGTGGTCGGAAGCTATCCCCGAGAAACAGTTTGAATCCTCTATCTCAGCTATCCAGAAGATGCTTGACGGTTTAGAGAGCAAGTTCGGGGAAGTATCACAGGCATACTCAACTGCCGCTGACGGCGGCACGCGCGAAATATCCAAGTTCGAGGGCAAAGCGGCAACGGCTGAGGCAGGGCTTGACAAGCTCGGCTCCAAGATTGAACAAATCTACGGCGCGGCTGTGAAGTCCAAGGGCGGCACGATATTTAACGCAAAAGATAGTGATGAACTGAGACTGCTGATATCTCGATTCGATGATCTGCAAAGCTCATTACAGCGTATGCAGACCAACATCATCAGAGTAAAGGCAGAAACAGAAAAGGCAAAAGCGGCAGAAACTGCGGCTATTGCAAAGGCGAAAGCTGAAACGGAAGCGGCGAGAGAAAGCACTAGGAAACTTGCCGCTGAGAATAAGCAGGCATGGCAGAACGTCAAGCAGGATATCAAGAACGCTGAAACCGAGACAAAGGCTTTTGACAGCACATACAACTCTATCGGTAACAGCATCAAATCTCTTGAAAACAAGATATACGGACTGGCTCCTGCGGCTAAGAAAGCTATGAGCGGCGGCGAAAGTGCTGTTGATAGCTTTGAGTTCAAAGTTTCAAACGTACAACGGCAGATACAGTACTTGCGTGAGCGGCTTGAAACGCTCGGCAGTGCGCGTGTAACGTCCGAAGAGTATAACACCCTTATACAAGACCTTGAAGCGGCTAGAGCACGGCTCAATGAGCTCCTAGCGGCAAAAGAAAAGATGCTTGCCCACGGTACAGACCAGACCTCAGAGGAATGGAAACGTACAGAAGCGGCAATCGCGGCGGCTGAGGCTCAGTTACAGCGGTATGAAGCATCAAAAGCGGCTATGGAAACGGCAGGAACCGACACGGTAAGCGGTACTGATACGACCGCGTATCAGGAAGCATCAGCACAGGTGCAGGCTCTTGAACAGCAAGTAGCTGAGTATGAGAACAAGGTATCTCGTGCGAACGGCAGAACACGTATTCTGTCAGCTACACTCAAAGGCATGGCTAAGGTGGGCGTGACTACTTTCAAGCTCTTAGGAAAGAGCATAGCGGCGGCTACAAGTCATATGAAGACATTCGGTAAATCATCGAATAGCTCTATGGCGGCGGTGAAGAAGCTCACAAAGGTGTTTACCTCGTTTGGTACTCGTATCAAGTCTATGCTTAAGCGTAGGTTCATATCTGCTCTGTTCTCGGGAGCGATAGACGGTATAAAGAACCTTGCACAGGTTTCCCCGGAGCTTAACGCTTCAATGTCAATGATGATGACTGCACTTGCGCAGCTTAAGAACAGTTTTGCATCTGCTTTCGCTCCGATCATCACGGTAGTGGCACCGATACTCACAAAGTTCATTAACTTACTTTCCGATGCTTTCACGAAGCTTGGTATGTTTGTATCAGCCCTTACAGGTGCTACTTCATTCAAGAAAGCGGTCACAGTCCAGAAAGACTATGCCGCATCACTTAAAGAAACGTCAAAGGCGGCTGACAAGGCTAGTAAGTCGGTAGCAGGCTTTGACGAACTGAACAATACATCATCTTCGGACAACTCAAACAGTTCGGACAGCACAAGCCCCGCTGATATGTTTGATACGGTTCCGATTGATAGTAAAATTGCTAGTATCGCCGATAAGATAAAGAATATGTTCAAGAACGGTGACTTCGAGGGCATAGGCGCGGCGGTAGCAGGCAAGATAAACGGAATAATGCAGAAAGTCAACGATGCTATCAACTGGGATAACATCGGACCCAAGATTACAGCTTTCACGCATGGGCTGACAACTACCTTTAACTCTCTGGTTGATAATATCAACTGGACGTTAATTGGAGATACGATCGCTAAGGGCGTTAACACGATCACCAACACGATCTATCAGCTTGTCACAGGTGTTAACTGGGCTAACCTCGGCAAGTCCCTTATGGACGGAGTGAACGGCTTCATACACGGCGTGGACTGGAAAAAGCTTGGCAAGACAATCGGCTCTATGTTCCAGTCAGCACTTAACTTCCTGCACTCTGTTGTGCATAACTTCGACTTCAAGGCTCTGGCTAAGGGTATAGGCAATTCAGTCAATAACGCTTTCGCATCTGTTGACTGGGGTATGCTCGGAGAAACGCTGTCAACGGCGGTGAAGAACGCTTTCGACTTCGTTTCGGAAACATTCAAGTCAATCGACTGGTCGAAGATAGGCGAGAACATAGCTAAGTTCATTAACAACATTGACTGGGTAGGCGTTATCAAGAGCCTGACTTCCATGCTCAGCAACATACTCTCGGGTGCTCTGAGCCTTATCACAGGATTCGTGGGTACACTCGACTGGGGCAAGCTCGCAAGCAGTGTGCTGAACGGTCTGGTAGGAATGCTCACCAGTATAGACTGGGGCGGACTAATCACAAAAGCATTCGAGCTCTTAGGCGGTGCTGTAGGCGGCGCGGTATCACTCCTTGGTACATTCTTCCTCACGCTCTGGGACGGCGTTAAGGCGGCTTGGAACGGTGTCAGCGAGTACTTCATGGAGCAAGTCAAGGCGGCAGGCGGTAACATTTGGGACGGTGTCCTGCTCGGTATAACTGAGGGCTTGGCTTCAATCGGCTCATGGATAGTTACGAACATCTTTGACCCCTTTATTAATGGCTTCAAGGCGGCGTTTGGTATACACTCTCCGTCAACGGTCATGGCTGAGATGGGCGGCTATCTGATAGCGGGTCTTAAGAACGGCATTTCTGCCGCTTGGTCGAGTATCAAGTCATTCTTCACAAACGCTTGGTCAAACATCAAGTCAGTTTGTGTGAACGCTTGGAATGGCATCAAGTCCGCTTGTTCAACAGCATGGAACGCGGTTACAAGCACGATAACGAATGCGGCTACACGAATAAAGGACGCTATTTCAGAGAAATTCACGGCGGCTAAAGATGCAGTAGTCGAAAAGGTCTCCGCGATAAAGCGTAGTGTATCTGAGGGCTTCACCAATGCTTGGAGCACCATTTCAAGCAAGCTTTCGAGCATAAAGACTACGGTTTCAACCGGAT
>Ga0310786_10004654_pt1 | contig 19000 bp, 14 predicted proteins | sample AusTroGonzalo_MG_FD_203881 | JGI IMG/M metagenome (GOLD analysis project Ga0310786, IMG submission 203881) | Bovine rumen microbial communities from tropical cattle in Woodstock, Queensland, Australia - Gonzalo_03 (v2) (version 2) | ecosystem: Host-associated > Mammals > Digestive system >... | reverse complement strand
GACCATGCCAACCGCGAGAAGGCCCTCAAGCTGGGCGATCAGTGGCGCGAGGCCGGCTACCACGTCATCTCCATGCGCGACGACTTCAAGACCATCTATGGCGACGGCGTCGTGAAGACCGAATTCTCGTTCTAAGACGTTCTACTGCCCCGACTTCCACTAAACCATCAGGCTAATTGCTCCTGTTGGCTGGCCTGATACGATTTTCGCGTTATGATTATCCGCAAAGAAGTGCAAATGACGCTGAAAGCGTCTCCGCTCAGTAACCGAGGGTACGAGCGCAGCGAGCACCCCCGGAAGTCAAAAAGGAGGGGGGCGCACTCTGAAAGAGTGCCCCATTGTGCACAGATGGGCGACCCTTTTAGGGTCGATGTCCATGCCATACGGCTATCCGCAGGTCGTTCCGACCTACGGTTACTGAGCGGTGACGCTTTCAGCGTCCAAATCACCTGATTGCGGATAATCATTTCGCGTTTTTTCTTGCAATGTTGCCACTTTCGGCCTATTTCGCTGATTATCAAGCGGTTTGTTAGTGGCAAGAGAAGTGTATAAGTGGCAAGAGAACTTTTGGTCTCTTTCAGGCTCTAACGGAGAGACTTTTAGTCTCCCGCTGAGAGACTAAAAGTCTCCTGCGGGGAGACCAAAAGAGACCAACGGTTTTTCTTTGGACGTCCTGTGGTGCAGACAACCGTCCCTCCATGCAGAAATTCATCATTTTTGATTGGTTTTTGCGGTTTTTTACCCAAAAATCTCATTTCTCTTGCCACTTATACACCTCTCTTGCCACTAAACAACCAGTTGATAATCAGTTGAATAGGCTGTAAGTGGCAACATTGCAAGAAAAAACGCGAAAATATATGTGGGCAGAGGCACCGGGCAGGATGCGTGTGGCGTGTGCTCAGGTGCAGGCATAATGCAAAAATTATTAAATTATGGTGGAAACGAGTTTTGTTTGACAGAAAATGTGTAACTTTGCACCCTATTATCTAATAGGATTAACAGGAAAAAGATTGCATAATGGGAAAGATTATAGCATTGGCAAATCAGAAAGGTGGCGTGGGAAAGACCACGACGACCATTAACTTGGCTGCTTCGTTAGCCACTCTTGAGAAAACTGTGCTGGTGGTTGACGCCGACCCTCAGGCCAACGCCTCGAGTGGTCTCGGCGTGGACATCAGCAAAGTGGAGTGCTCACTCTATGAGTGCATCATCAATCATGAAGATGTCCGGGAAGCGATCTACACGACCGACGTTGAAGGCCTTGACATCATCCCCAGCCACATCGACCTGGTGGGAGCCGAAATCGAGATGCTGAACTTAGACAACCGTGAGCGGGTCATAAAGCGTCTGCTTGACCCTATCCGGAAAGACTACGACTATATCCTGATTGACTGTTCGCCTTCGTTAGGCCTCATCACGGTGAACTCGCTGACGGCCGCCGACTCAGTCATCATACCTGTGCAGTGTGAGTACTTTGCCTTGGAGGGTATCTCTAAACTGCTGAATACCATAAAGATCATCAAGTCGAAGCTGAATCAGAAGCTTGAAATAGAAGGTTTCCTGCTGACCATGTACGACTCCCGCCTCCGTCTGGCCAACCAGATCTACGACGAGGTGAAGCGTCACTTCCAGGAGTTGGTGTTCAAGACCGTCATCCAGCGCAACGTGAAGCTGTCGGAATGTCCGTCGCATGGCATACCCGTCATCCTCTACGATGCAGAGTCCACCGGCACCAAGAACCATCTGGCTTTAGCCAAGGAGATCATCAGCAAAAACTCTTAAGCCATGGCAGTACGTAAGAAATACGACAAGAGCGTCATCGGCCGCGGCCTTGACGACATGGGCATAGGGCGTGGCTTAGATGCCCTGATAGATACTAATGATGTTCACACGCAAGGCTCATCGAACCTCAACGAGATACCCATCTCGCAGATAGAGCCCAACCCCGACCAGCCGCGCCGCGAGTTTGACGAGACGGCCCTGCAGGAACTGGCGTCGAGCATTGAGAACATGGGCATCATTGCCCCCATCACCGTGCGTCAGGTAGCCCCCGACCGCTATCAGATCATTGCCGGCGAGCGCCGCTGGCGGGCGTCGCAGATAGCCGGCTTGGAGACCATGCCCGCCTACATCCGCACGGCCAGCGACGAGAACGTGATGGAACTGGCGTTGGTGGAGAACATCCAGCGTGAGGACCTGAACGCCATAGAGATAGCCTTGGCATACGAGCATCTGGCCTAGAGCACGGGCATGACGCAGGAGAAGATCTCGGAGCGTGTGGGCAAGAGCCGTGCTGCCGTGACGAACTACATGCGCCTGCTGAAGCTGCCGGCCCAGATACAGATGGCGCTGAAGAACCACGAGATAGACATGGGTCATGCCCGTGCCCTGTTGTCGTTGGACTCGCCGTCTATGCAGCTGAAGTTGTTCCGCGATGTGCTGAAGAACCAGTACTCGGTACGTAAGGTCGAGGGGATGGTGCAGATGCTGAAGCAGGGCGAGGACGTGCAGTCGGCCAGCAGGAAAATCGCGTCGAAGGCCCAGCTACCCCAGGAGATGGACACGGCTAAGCGGCGCCTCTCAGACCTGTTGAAGGTCAAGGTGCAGCTGTCGTGCTCAGGCAGCGGCAAGGGCAAGATCTCTATTCCCTTCACCTCGGTGGAGGATTTGCAGCGCATCATGGGTGTCCTCCGTCCGAATGAATAATGAATAGTGTGAAGTGATGGGAATGAGTAAAATTAAAACACTATGTCCTTGCCTATGGATAATGCTGATGGCATTATTCTCCCTTCACTGTCCACTATTCATTAACCCTGTGGGGGCGCAGACCACACTCCCCACCGACAGCATCGTGCAGGCTCTCGACTCCATGTACCGTGCCCTTCCCGTCGACTCCATACTCAGGAGCCCGGAGGTAGAGGAACTCAGGCACATGGGGGCACAGGAGCTTGGCAGCTCCGCCTCTCTGGTAGCGGGCAAGATTGAACGCAACTGGAGCACATGGCGGCCCAACCCCAAGAGGGCGCTCTGGCTGGCCCTGGTCATTCCCGGCGGCGGACAGATCTATAACCGCAAGTACTGGAAGCTGCCGATTGTCTATGGCGGATTCGTGGGGTGCATCTATGCCCTGCGCTGGAACAACATGATGTACAAGGACTATGCCCAGGCCTATCTTGACATCATGGACGATGACCCTGGCACCGCCTCCTACAACAAGTTCCTCCACTTGGGGCGGGTGATTGACAGCTCGAACGAGGAACGCTACAAAAACATCTTCAAGAAGCGCAAAGACCGCTTTCGCCGCTACCGCGACCTCAGCTTCTTTGTCATGCTTGGTGTCTATGCCATCTCGGTTATCGATGCCTACGTGGATGCCGAGCTCTCAGAGTTCGACATCTCCAAAGACCTCTCACTGAAGCTGAGCCCCGCCGTCATCGGCAATGGCAACAGCTCGCTAAACCCACTGACAGCCGCCTCAATCGGCCTGAACTGTAGTATTAACTTCTAAAACGACAGAAACAAAACTCCATGAAGCATCCCTTACTCATAGCCGCCCTGTTCCTGGCCGCTCCATCAGTTACCCAAGCGCAAATCGTAGACGACTTCGAAGAAGAAGAGGAAGAATTCGTCACAGACAGCATCGACACAGGCATGGACTTTCCAGAGTCCATGACCGACAATATAGACTCGCTGATGAACCTCTATGTGTCGAAGACCTATCTCGACTTTGACGGCGACTGCCAGATGAAAGACGAGAACCCCGACTTCAGCCGCGAGGAGTACATCAACCGTCTGCAGCGTATGCCGACCATCATGGAGATGCCATATAATGAAGAGGTTCGCGCGTGTATAGACCGTTACACCACGAGGCTTCGCCGCTCGGTGAGCTATATGTTGGGAGCCGTCAACTTCTACATGCCCATTTTCGAGGAAGCCCTCGATGCCTATCAGGTGCCGTTGGAGCTGAAGTACCTGCCTGTCATTGAGTCGGCCCTCAACCCCACTGCCGTCTCCCGTGTGGGAGCCACCGGCCTCTGGCAGTTCATGCTTGCCACCGGCAAGGCATACGGCTTGGAGGTGACATCGCTGACCGACGACCGCCGCGACCCCGTGAAGTCGAGCTATGCCGCCGCCCGCTATCTGCGCGACCTCTACCAGATATTCGGCGACTGGAACCTCGTCATCGCGGCCTATAACTGCGGTCCCGAAAACATCAACAAGGCCATTCGCCGTGCCGGCGGCGAGCGTGACTACTGGGCCATCTTCCCCTTCCTGCCCAAGGAGACGCGAGGCTATGTGCCGGCCTTCATCGCCGCCAACTACGTAATGACTTACTACTGCGAGCACAACATCTGCCCCATGCGCAGCCGCCTGCCCGTGAAGACAGACACCGTGGTGGTGAGCCGTGACATCCGCTTTCAGCAGATAGCTGACATCTGCGGCATCGACATCGAGCTGATCCGCTCGCTCAACCCCGTCTACCGCCGTGACATCATTCCCGGCAACGCCTCACCATCGGTTCTGCGCCTTCCTCTCACCGACATTGGGGCTTTCATCGATGCCGAGGACTCCATCTATGCCGTTGCGCAGCGTGAACCCTTCAAGCGGCAGGAGGTGGAAGTGAGCACGGGGCGGTACGTGAAACAACAGAATGAAAGAAACATCAGAAATCGTAACAACGGCCGTGGCAACAACAACGGCCGAGCCGCCTATCACACCATCCGACGTGGCGACACCCTCTCAGGCATCGCCCGCCGCTATGGAACTTCCGTCAATAAGATTAAGCAGTTAAACGGCCTGCGCTCGAACAATATCCGCGTGGGCAAGAAGATCAGAGTGAAATAGAGTATGGACGATGACATCAGAACCCGCGAAGAACAAGACGACCGAATGATTAATGAGGCCTACAACAGCCTCATAGAGAAATACCTGCAATCACGCCACCGCAAGAAGGTGGAAATCATCACCAAGGCATTTAACTTTGCCAAACAAGCCCACAAAGGCGTGCGCCGTCTTTCGGGCGAACCATATATCATGCACCCTATCGCCGTGGCACAGATTGTGTGCTCGGACATAGGATTGGGATCAACGAGCATCTGCTCTGCCCTGCTTCACGACGTGGTGGAAGACACCGACTATACCGTGGAGGACATAGAGAACATGTTCGGCCCCAAAATAGCCCAGATTGTCGACGGGCTGACAAAGATCTCCGGCGGTATCTTCGGCGAGCAGGCCTCGGCTCAGGCCGAGAACTTCAAGAAGCTGCTGCTCACCATGAGCGAGGACATCCGCGTCATCCTCATCAAGATAGCCGACCGTCTGCATAACATGCGCACCTTAGAGTCGCAACCTGCCAACAAACAGTATAAGATAGCCGGCGAGACGCTCTACCTCTACGCGCCGCTGGCCCACCGCTTAGGACTCTACAAGATCAAGTCCGAGCTGGAGAACCTCAGCTTCCACTTCGAGCATCCTGAAGAGTATAAGGACGTCGCCGACAAGCTGGAGGCTACCAGCAAGTCCCGCCACGAGTCGTTCGACCTCTTCATCTCGCCCATCAAGAAGTCATTGGACCAGATGAACATGAAGTACGAGATCCGTGAGCGTATCAAGACACCTTACTCCATCTGGAGCAAGATGCAGAAGAAGAACGTCACCTTCAAGGAGATCTATGACATTCTTGCCGTGCGTATCATCTTCGAGCCGAAAGACCCCAAGGAAGAGGTGGATGACTGCTTTAAGATTTACACCGCCCTCACCAAGATTTACCGCCGCCATCCCGACCGCCTGCGTGACTGGGTGACCAAGCCCAAGGCCAATGGCTATCAGTCGCTGCATGTCACCCTGATGTCAAAAGAAGGGCACTGGATAGAAGTGCAGATCCGTTCCCAGCGCATGGACGAGATCGCTGAACAGGGACTGGCTGCCCACTGGAAGTACAAAGAGAGCAGCGAGGGCAACTCGGAGTATTCCGAGGATGAGACGCAGCTGAACGACTGGCTGCACACCATCAAGGAGATTCTTGACGACCCGCAGCCGGATGCCATGGACTTCCTCGATGCCATTAAGCTGAATCTCTACTCCAGTGAGATCTTTGTCTTCACGCCGAAGGGCGAGATCAAGACCATGCCTGCTGACTGTACGGTCCTCGACTTCGCCTTCTCCATCCACACCTTCCTCGGAAGTCATTGTATCGGTGCCAAGGTGAACCACAAGCTGGTGCCGCTGAGCCATCGCCTTCAGAGCGGCGACCAGGTGGAGGTGCTCTCGTCCAAGTCGCAGCATGTGAAACCCGAATGGGTGAACTTCGCCTCCACCGCCAAGGCCAAGGCCAAGGTACAGGCCATTTTGCGCCGTGACAGCCGCGAGGTGCAGAAGAAGGGTGAGGACATCTTTGCCGAATGGCTGACGAAGAACAACATCACGTCTTCCCAGGCAGTGCTCGATCAGCTCATGCGTTTCCACGACGTTCAGAAGCGTGACACGTTCTTCCAGAACCTGGGTGAGAAAAGCATCCTCCTGGGTGAGGCTGACATCGACGAGCTGCAGGGCAAGAACAACAAGAAAAAAGGGGACAGTGGCGGTGGCTGGCGTAAGTTCGTGCCTTTCGTCAAATCGAAGAAGAGCACGGACGAGAGCGCCGAGAAGCAGCAGGATTTCTTCATTGTGCCAGAGAAGTTCAACCGCAAGAAGCCCGTCTATCTCACTGACGCGACCATTAACCAGTACCTCTTCCCCGACTGCTGTCACCCCATACCCGGCGATGACGTGTTGGGTTACATCGATAACCAGAACCGCATCGAGATACACAAACGTGCCTGTCCGGTGGCCAATAAGCTGAAAGCCAGCTACGGCAACCGCATCCTTGACGTGAAGTGGGACATGAAGCGCACCCTCTTCTTTGATGCCACCATCCGCCTGGGCGGCATTGACCGTCGCGGCTTAGTGAACGAGGTGACACAGGTCATCTCGCAGCAGCTCTCTGTTGACATCCGCAAGCTGATGTTCACTACTGACAACGGCATCTTCGACGGTATCATCGAACTGCGTGTGCACGACCGCGACGACTTGCAGTCAATCATGGACAGCCTCAAGCAAGTGGACGACTTGCAGGAGATCTCACGAATCATGTAGTAGTTTAAATCGTAATATGGGAAAGAATATGTTTGAAGTGAAAAACCGTTGGACAATGGTGATGAGCCTGTCGCTGGTCCTTTGTCTGTTGTCAGTGAGCGACGTTGTGGCGAAAAGTTACGACAATCCCGACACCATCGTGGTGGCACGTGACGGCACAGGAGAGTTCCGCAACGTGGACGAGGCCATCGAGGTGTGCCGCGCTTTCATGGATTACCATAAGGTCATCTATGTGAAGAAGGGTACCTACAAGGAGAAGCTGATTGTTCCGCAATGGCTTCAGAACATCGAGATATGTGGTGAGGACCGCGACGAGACCATCATCACATGGGACGACCATGCCAACATCCGCACAGCTGACCGTCCTAATGGCATGGGTACCTTCCGTACCTACACCCTGAAAATTCAGGGTAATGACATCACCCTGAAGAACATTACCATTGAGAACAACGCGGCCCGGCTGGGACAAGCTGTGGCATTGCATACCGAGGGCGACCGCCTGGTTTTCATTAATTGCCGTTTCTTAGGCCATCAGGACACCATTTATACGGGTAACGCCGGATGCCGCCATTACTTCAAGGACTGTTACATAGAGGGTACCACCGACTTCATTTTCGGCCCTTCTACGGCGTGGTTTGAGCATTGTGACATCCATTGCAAGTTGAACAGCTATATCACGGCAGCCTCTACTCCCAAAGATGTCATGTACGGCTACATCTTCAACAACTGTACCATTACTGTTGCCAGCAATGTCACAAAGATGTACCTCGGACGTCCGTGGCGTGACTATGGCTATACCCTGTTCATGCACTGTCAGCTGCCTGCCCAGATTCGTCCGGAGGGCTGGCACCACTGGCAGAAGGAGCGTGAACAGACAGCCCGCTATCTGGAGTTTGAGAACAGCGGCGAAGGAGCAGACACCAAAGGACGGGTGGCCTGGAGCCGTCAGCTGACCAAGAAGGAGGCACAACAGGTGACGTTGCAGAACGTCTTTGCCCGTCAGGACAGCTGGATGCCGTTCTGATGTTTTCAGTCTTCTATGGGTCTTGCCGCGCCGTCTTCGGTATAAGTGATTATTCCATTCCTCAGCTCTGCCTCGATGCAGCGATGCCCTGAGATGTAAAGGCGGAAGCGGCAGTTCCACTCTCGGGGCCAGGCGGGGAAGAGTAGGGGAGAGTTGTCTTCGCCCTCCTGAAGCAACATCTCCTGTAACCCAATCATGCCGGCACCACCACGGTTGTGGTCTGGTGCCCAGTCGAAGCCCGGGTCGTAGAAAGCGGGAAAGCGGTAAGGGCCGTCAGACAGTTTCTCTACGTTCAGCCGACGGGCTTCGTCGGTCAATCCAAGACAGGCCGCCCAGATATTATCCTGTTTCCAGCCTTTTGTGCTGCGCATCTCTATGGCGTGCGGGTCTTTCCAATAGGTGTTGAGGGCGATGTCAAGGTCCGGGCGTCCGACACCGTAGATGCGCCATGGCCACACGGGGTAGAGCTGTGGCGTCTCTGTGTTCTGTATGCGTTCCCAGTTCTCAGCGGGGGCAATGCAAGTGTCACCTTGTCCGGTCGTGGTCAGCGGAATCTCCGGCAGACGCCCTGACAGGACGGTATCACCAACAGCAGCCGCCACGGTGCGCAAGGCAGCGATGGTGCTCGACGGGTTACGCGCCATCTTATAAGTCTCGCAACCCGAACCGGGGAAGATGACCAGCTTTCCATTCCTGTCAAGCGCCTCTGTTCCCAAACGACGGGCCTCCCACTGGTAATGCTCATCGAAAAAGCGTAGAATCTCACTGGAAAGACTATATACTCCCCTCTCCTTGGGAGAAAGGCTACGGGTAGGCGAGCTGTGCTCGGGAATGGGGGTGGGGGTGAGGCTTCCCATCATCGCAAACTCCAACGCCGTGTCCCACTCGTATTCTAACCATTTGTTTTTCTCCACGCCCAGGTCGTCACCTTCCTTGTGCTTGCCGTACTCAGCGGGATTGGGCAGGCCGAAATTCTCTATCTGCTCGGTGAACGAGGCGCCACCATGCCCCCAGTAAAAACGGGTACGGGTCATGGCATTGGGCAGCATCCGCAGGTAGGTGTCAATCTGTGGCTGCAACACGTCGTAGTCGCCGCTCTTCAGCAGGGGCCAGTAGACCAGCCGCTGGTTCTGTGCCGTCATCGTGCCACCGCCCCACTTGCGGTAGTCAGGGGTGAACGCCATCGTGGAGTCCACATAGACGGGATCGAAGGTGAACAGCCCGCCATTGAACTTCGTCGGCCACGCTCCCTTGGCGTTGCAGCCTAACAGGTAGCGCATCAGCTCATAGTTGCGCACCATCGTGGCTGCCTTGACGTTGTCGGTCTCTATCCAGCTGCGCTGCCAATACTGATGCCACCAGCGGGCAGAGCGCTCGTAGGAATCACGGACGCTTAGGGCAGGAAAAGCGTATGGCGCTACGGTGCCGCATCCGTCGACTTCAGAGTCCTCGTAGAGCTGATGGCGCAGATAGCGCAGGTCAATGATGATGCAGGAGGAGCGGAAGTCATTGCACAAATAGTTCCACGCCTGGTAGTCGGTGCACGCATATTCTCCTTTGGCCGTGCCTTCATAATGGAAACCGGGAGCATACATCACCCCCTTCATCTCCAACCCGCCGATAGGGTTGTAAAGCGAGTCCTTGATGGCATCGAGGTGCTCGCGGCTGACAGTGAAGTCGAAGACCGTCTCAGCGCGGTTCTTATGCGTGAAGGCTAACGAGTTGTCGTTAGCCTCAATGCTGTCGGCAAAGGTTACGCAGTCTTTCGGGATAAGCCATTTGTATGAGCACTGCTGGCACTCGGCCTTCGTCACGGGCCTGTCGCGGTAGCGCCAGCTCTCGTAGCTTAGCAGCGCCCGTTCCGTAGGCTGTGATTTTACCGCGACGAACACTACCGGTTCCTCTACGTCTACCCAGATGCGTACCTCCGTGCCGCCACCACTTATATATATAGCCCCCTCGTCAAGACACAGCCGCTGCAGGAAGTCCTGGCCGTTGAAGGGCTTACCATCCAAGTGCAGACGCCAGCGCCCCGCCTTCAACAGGGTGTTGTTCTCGTCGAACCAGCCGCTCTGCTGAACGTAAAAGAGCACGTCGCCGCCTTCTACCCAGACATTCAGCCCGATGTCGTGCCCGCCACAGGGCATCGACGCGCTGCTGTTCTGGCTCTGCGAGGTCCACACGACATCCTCCGGCACATAGTCAGCCGCCCACACACTCACCGTCAGCAATAATGCCATCAAAGAAAGAATCCCACGCATAGCCACTTTAGTTGAAGAAGATATAGAGTGCCACCATGACGGCAGCGAGGACCAGCCACAGACCCATCACTAACCGCGAAAGCTTCCGGGCTTCCTGGGGCTTATCATAAGACTCATGGGTCTCAGGGGATTTGTCGAACAGCGAGACTGCCACCATCATGACGATAAGGGCTGCGCAAAGCAGGAACGACAGCATCATGAAGTGGGGCCAAGGCAGTTGCAGCCATTCGGGCGGCCAGAGGTAAAGCACGCCAATGGCAAGACAGAACGCCGTTCCGGCAGTCAGTGCCAGGTTTGCGGCACGGGTGGTACACCGTTTCCAGAACACACCCAGCAGGAACACGGCAGTCATGGGCGGGGCGATAAAACCGAGGACACTTTGGAACACGTTGAACAAATTGAGTCCCTTGATGCTGTCGATAGCCACGGTGAGGACGATGGCAAGGACGGCTCCGACGACGGTGACAAGGCGGCCTACGTAGTTAATGTGGCGCTGTGAGGCGTCGGGACGGAAGCGTTTCACATAGATGTCCATTGTGAAGACGGTGCTCAAAGCGTTCAGCGCCGAGCCAATCGTAGAGACGAGACAGGCGGTGAGCACGGCAAACACCAGTCCCACCATGCCAACAGGGAACAGGTTCTCGACCATCGTCAGGTAGGCCTCGTCAGGATTCTCAAGGGTAGGGAAGAGGGCAAAGCAGATGACACCTGGCAGGATGTAGAGGGGCACGTCGAGAATCTTCAGCCAGCCGGTGAAGTTCGTACCGAGCTGTCCCTCCTTCAGGTTCCGGGCGGCAAGTACGGGCTGCACCATGCTCTGGTCGGTGCACCAGAACCACACGCCCATGACCGGATAGCCTAACAGGATGGGCAGCCACGGGAAGGCCTCATCCGTGTTGGGCTTGAACATCACCCAATAGTCGGCGGGCACTTTATCAATGAGTCCTGTAATGCCGCCTGCATGACTGATGCCAACGATAGTGAGCACGGCAGAGACAACAATGAGCAACGACATCTGGTAGACATTCGTATAGGCTACCGCCTTCAGTCCGCCCAGCATCGTAAAGAATGCGCTGATGGCCAGCAACACCAAGGACGATGCCCACATCGGAATATCGAAGACCTGACGAATCAGGATGCCGCCGGCGAAGAGCGTCAGGGCAAGCCACGAAATGACAATGGTGACGATGGTGTACCAGGCCAGGATATTGCGTGTCGACTGGCCGAAGCGCAGACCCATGAACTCTGGTAGGGTGCGGATCCTGGCCCCAAGATAACGCGGCGCGAAGACGAAGGCCAGCATGGCAATGAACACAAAGGCGTACCAGGCGTAGTTGCCCGAGACAATGCCCGTTGTAAAGCCTGCCGATGCAGAGGCGATGAGCATCGACGGTCCGACATTGGTGCCCCACATGGAGAAGCCGATGTGATGCCAGCGCAATGAGTGTCCGGCCAGGAAGAGTGCACCGCCCTTCTTGCGTTTCGTACTGGCCCACACGCCAATGGCGATGAGCACGGCAAAGTAAACTCCTAAGATGAGCCAGTCGAGGCCCTGCATGTAGTGACTTTCCATTTTATTAAATCTGTAATCCCTTATAGTCCTTGGTAATTTCGATAGTGGCGGCACGTGAGAGATTCATGTCGTCGGTGGAGTCGACATCATCGGGATAGAGGGGGATGCGGGCCCCCTCACGGACAAAGACAGGCATTTGGTCGAGAGGCACCTCCACACCGTAATACCAGCGGCCGCCCTCGAAACGCTCGCCAGTGAAGAAGTTAATCCAGGAAGCCTTTGGCAGGTAAATATCCCTGCGCCCCTTGCTGTTCATGACCGGTGCGACGAGGAACTCCGAGCCGAAGTAGTACTCATCGTCGATGTGCCAGCACTGTCGGTCATCGGGATGGTGGAAGATGAGTGCACGCAACATGGGGTAGCCCGTGCGACAGGCCTGCTCCGACTGTTCTATAATATAAGGTATAAGGCGATAGCGCAGCTGCCACCAGCGTTTCACGATGGGTGCGATGCTTGGGTAGTGCCACGGCTCACGCTTGCAGGTGCCGTGGTAGCGGATATGGGAGGTGAAGACGCCGAACTGCGTCCAGCGCACATAGACCGTAGGATCGAGGGGCGAGTTCATGAAGTCGGGCGTGGAATGGAAGCCTGGCACGTCGTGGCTCCAGAAGGCGAAGCCGCTCAGGCCTAAATGCAGGCCGCCCTTCAGCGAGCCCGCCATGCCGTCGAAGCTACTCTCCGAGTCGCCTCCCCAATGAATAGGGTAGCGTTGGCACCCAGCCCAAGCAGCGCGAGCCCAGATGCAGGTCTCCTGAACGAGGCTTTCAAACGCCGCTTTCTGGTAAAGCAAAGCGTAGAGGTTGTTTAGCCGTTCTGGCGGCATCCCATTATAATAATGGTGGTCCATGTGGATGTTCTCACCAAAGTCAGTCTTGATGCACTTCACCCCCATATCGAGCAAAGGCTTCAGCAGCTTGTTCTTATACCATTCGACAGCGGCGGGGTTGGTGAAGTCGATGGTGCCGGCGTAGTCGAGGGCGGAGAAGTTGGAAGCCTCCCCCAGCCCCTCCAAGGGGAGGGGGGAATCAACAAGCGGATCTGAGTCCCCCCTCCCCTTGGAGGGGGATAGGGGGAGGCTCATGTATCCTTTTTCTTTCGCTTCTTGCAGTTGCTCAGCCCCTTGTGCAACGTAGGGCAGCTGCCAGAGCGACACCTTGAATCCTTTGTCGGCGAGGCGGTGGATGAAGCCTTCGGGGTCAGGGAAACGCTCAGGGTTGAACTTCCACTCGCAGAGCCAGTCGGTGCGGAACCATCCGGTGTCTAAGTGGATGACGTCGCAGGGGTAGTGCTCGCGGCGCAGACGGTCACAGATGTCCTCCACCTCATCGGCCGAGAAGTATGTCATGCGGCTCATCCAGATGCCAAAGCTCCAGAGTGGTGGCATCTGCGGAAAGCCTGTCAGCATACGGTAACCGCGCAGGATCTCTTCGGGTGTCCGTCCGCCGATGAGGAACACGTCGAGGGTCGCGTGCTCGTTAAGGAACTGCACGGAGCGGGTCGAATGATCGGCCAGTGAGAGTTTGCCGTAGTCGCTCGTGTGGAAAAATGCGCCATACAGGCGGCTCGACAGGTAGAAGGGGATGTTTTTATAGCAGCGGCGGTTGTTCACGCCCTGTCCGTCTTGGTTCTTCAGCTGAAAGGTCTGCCCGCTCAGATCCATCTTCCGGAAACGCTCGCCAGTGCCCACAAAGCACTCGTCAGAGGTGCAGCGGAAAGAAACGCAAAGCCTCCCCCTATCGAGCCTCCCCCCATCGAGCCTCCCCCCATCCCCCTCCAAGGGGAGGGGGGGCTCAATTTGGATGCTTGAGTTCCCCCTCCCCGTGGAGGGGGTTAGGGGGAGGCTCACGAACCCTAACGGCAGGGCGTCGTAGCGTGGGGGCGAGAAATGGTCATCACTTAGGGCTACGGGCTTCGTCTCGTCACCGTCGGGATAGAAGGTGATGCGCGGCGCGGGCTGCGGAGGCGGGAGCAGGTCGCTCCAAGGGTCGAGGACCGGTTCACTGAGGTCGATGGTGGCGACCTTTGTTCCGTTGGTGGCCTTTGTCCCGTTGGTGGTGCCCTTTGTCCCGTTTGTGGCGATAATATCGCCACAAACATAACGAAGGGGCAAGCGCTTCACTTCGGGCGCCATCACCAGCATGTCGCTGCTGTCGGTCATCTTGTCGCCGACCATCGTCGTAAATACCCTCACGATGCCCGGCTCGTAGGCGCGGATGATGAGCTCATACGTCTGCTGCGGTGCCTCGGTGTCAGGCGCCATTTCCTCCTGATGCAGCTGCTTCTGATAGGGAATGGTGACCACGATGTCGCCGTCGCGCTCCTGCACGTCCGTCGGTGCCCAGGCCTTCCACAGGGCTTCGTCACGCTTCAACTCCGGGTCGAAGTCCAAGAAGTCGAAAAGATGGTAGTTCGTCTGTTTCATAAATAATCACTATTCATTAACGAAGCGCAAATCAGGCCCCGGATGGTTGTCGCCAATCTCGTTGCGACGGATGGGACGGCCGTCGGTGACGTTGCCTCTGATGGAAAAACCGTCGGTGCGGGCATCGAGGTAGATGCGGAAGGCGCGGTCGTTGGTGGCATAGGGGGCCACGGCAGGCGCGCTGATGTCGTTGTCAGTGATGCGGGAGCCAGGTTGGTTAGAGAGGGTATAGATGCCGCCTGCGTCGTAGAGCTGGCGGGCGTAGTCGAAGATCTGGTTCTGCTCTATACGGTTGTTCGTCATGCCGGTGTCGTGCGGCGTCCATCCCCAGCCGACGCAGATGCCGCTGTAGTTGACGTGGCTGACAATGTTGCCGACGATGCGGCAGTCGCGAACGTAGCCACAGCCGATGCCGACGGTGCCCCAGTCCTCCTGGGAGGCGCGGGTGATGGCGTTGCGGCTGATGGTGAGATTGCGGCACTGCCCGGCAAGGTCGGTATAGGGACGATGCACCTCGCGGGGACTCTCAGCAAAAGAGCCGGCGAGGATGGCTGTGCCGCCGATGTCCTCGAACGTGCAGCGGTCAACAGTTCCGCTGTTGATGCTCTCGTAGTCGAGGGCTGTGGCACCGAGGTGTTGGAAGCAGCATCTCAAGAAGTCAACATGACGGGCGTTGCGCACAGTAACAGCACTGACGGGCCGTTCTATCCAGGCCTGGTTCTCCAGTCCCTCGTCCCAAGGCAGACCCTCATGCTCTTTCAACTTATAGGCATCGACCAGCGGAAAACCACCCTGCAATGTCACGTGCCCTTTGTGCAGCGGACGGTTCCAACAGGTGTTCTCAAAGGTGAGACCCTCAAACGTCACATAATCGGCTCCGTCTACGATGACGAGCTGTTCGATGCCGTCACGCTGTTCGGTGGTGCGAAGCAGGAACGAGCTGTTGCCCTTGCCTTTGGAAGGAGAGAGGTTGATGACTGGCTGTGGCCAGGGATGCTCGAACTCTATCCGGCTCTCTGGTTCCATGAAAGTAACGATGGCCGAGTCGCCACGCATTTGCATGTCCTTCACACGCAAGATGGCAATGGCCCAACGTTGATGGACAACCATCTCTAAGGCCTCTCCCGAGCTCCCCAAGGGGAGCCTCCCCCCATCCCCCTCCAAAAGAAGGGGGGCTGGTACTTTCGAGTCCCCACTTCCTTCGGAAGGGATTAGGGGGAGGCTGATGGTGCGGTGCACCACGTCAAAGTCGAGTATCTGTTCCATCCCCTCCTTCGGCCACACCTGTGTATGCTGCTGACGGGGATCACCGCAGATGACCGTGCCTACCTCACCTCGGATGACGAGGGGCGATACCTCAGTGCCGCTATCTTCGGGACGGATGAAAAGGGGTTCGGCCATATAGTAACGGCCGGACTCGATGGTGATAGTGATGCCGCCCTCGCAGCGCGGGTCGTTAGTGCGGCGCCACTCACGGGCCTGACGCAGGGCGTCGTGCAGGCTCTCTCCCGCCCGTACTGTTATCTCTCCCGCCTGCAGACCCGCTGACAGCAGTAGCAGTAAAAGAACTGATAGTATCTTGGACATGATAGTTGTTTTAAGCACATTCCGACTGCAAAAATACGAATTATTTCTGACAATCTTTGCTTTTTGCACACTTTTTCGTACCTTTGCCCCATAATTAAGCAAATAACGAACGGAACGGCAACTGCTTATGACCCAGAAGCAACTTTCCTTCACCGACCTTGCCATCAGCGAGAAGGACATCTTCGAGCAGATGGGCTACCGCGCCACTTCACCTGATGAGGCAACGCATAGCGAGACAATAGCCTTGATAGAAGAGATACGCCTTTGGCTGAGGGCACGCTTCTGCTACTTTGTCAGTTCTGAGTTGCCTCCCTTTACCCTTGGCGCCGTCATCAGCCGTCAACTGCATGGAAGTGAGGCATACGCCTTTTTCATCTGCACCGCCGGCACAGAATATGAATCTTTCCAAAAACGGTTAAGTGAGAAGGGCGACATGGTGCGGATGTATATTGCCGACTCCCTTGGCAGCGTCATTGCCGAGCGGTGCGCCGACCAGATGGAGCTGCACCTGCAACAGAGCATTGACAAGTTAGGGTGGCACCACACCAACCGCTTCTCGCCTGGTTACTGCGGTTGGCATGTCTCGCAGCAACAGCTGCTCTTCCCCCTCTTTGAGGGGCACACCTGCGGTGTCAGTCTCAATGACTCGTCGCTCATGGTGCCCATCAAGAGTGTCAGCGGCATCATCGGTCTCGGCCATAAGGTGCAGCATTTAGATTACACCTGCGGCCTCTGTCAGTTTGAGAAGTGCTATAAAAAAGACACACTTACTGTCCCTGCAAGCGGAGGAAGTATTCCTCGATGTCCTCCCACGACTTGAAGGTGTCGCTGCCGAAGGCGATGCGGGTGGCCATGGGGTCGGCGGTCTTGACTGACTCGATGAGGTAGTCTCCGTAGAGCAGGTGACGTTGGTTGGTGAAAATGGTGTGGCCCCATGCAGGCACGTTGATATACTCTTCCAACCACTGTTGCGTCTCTTCGTAATCCTGCGGACGGGGCGTGTAAGCTGGTGCCACGAAGTAGACCTGATAGCTCTCTATGAGCTGGCGGATGGTCTTCTGGCTGTTGCTGGCAGGTTGACGGCGGCTGTCGAAGAGGGTCTCGATGCCGACATAGACGATGGGGCGCTCGCGATGCTCCTGACGGTCGTCCACCCAGCGGATGACTGGTATGACGGAGTGCATGTATGAATGGTCGTCCATGCGGTGCTCACCGTGGAAACGGATGGCATTGGGATAGTGTTGCAGGAAGAGGTCGTAAGTGTGCACCAGCTCGTCGCGGTCGCCGAAGAGGCCGATGACGCGCTGGCGCTCCTCGTCATTGACACCGCTGAAGCACTGATCGGTAGCCTGGCGGAATTCCTTGACAAGCGGCTTGTCGACGTAGAACTCCGTCTGTCCGTCCAGTCGGGGATTGAACCACTGCTGCTTACCGGTGAGGCCGTGCTCCTGCATGGTATCGGCAATGCGGAGGGCGGGGTTCAGGAGAATGCGGTCGAAGCCATAGAGCTGTTCGGCGTACATGCCGCCCATGGATGTGCCGATGATGAGGTCGGGCTGCTCCTTGGCACACAGGTCGTGGAGCAGCTGTTGGGCCTCCTGTGGATGGATGGGTACATCGGGTGCGATGACGCGACAGTTGGGGAGCACGGTGCGCAGGCGGGTGACGGTGCCCGACTGGCCGCTGCTGCCGAAGCCGTGGACATAGAGCAGCGTCTTGCCACTCATGAGGTCGGTGAATTGCTCAGACATTTTTGAAGTTTAAAGTTTGAAGTTTAAAGTTTAAGGTTTGAAGTTTATTCTTTCTCAGAGTTCAAGATGAGGGGCCGGGGCAGAGGCTTCTCCCCTCTCTTCGGAGGGGGGTAGGGGAAGACTCTTCTTCATCCAGAGGTGCAGCTGGAAAAGAGCTGGCAGGAAGATGCACAAGGAGAAGGCCACGGCTAAGAGGGCGCGCTGGCCAAGAATGTCGTAGAGGGTGGTCTCGGAGTTGGGGTACCACAACATTAATATATAGGCGGCAGTATTGTTTGTCCAGTGGAAGGCGATGGCGGGCACGATGCTGCCCGTTCGCCAGTACATCCATCCCAAAAGCAGCCCCATGAGGAAAGCGTGGGGCATCTGAGCGGGGTTGAGATGAGCCACGGCGAAGAACAGGGCTGAGAGGGCGATCATCAGCCAGGGATTGTCAGGCTTCCACTCCAACAGCTTACGCAAAGCAGCACCACGGAATACCACTTCTTCGGCAATGGGCGCCAAGAGGGCGATAACCAGATAGCCGCCGCGTGTGTGGATGATTTGCTGAAAGGTCTCTTCGCTGTCTTCTGCTATTTTCTTCATCCAGTCAGGAAACTCGGGTAACGACTGTTGCAGGAAGAGCGAGGGGATGATGACGCCAAGGGCGGCCACAACGCTCCAGCAGATGACGATCCAGGGCTTCGTCAGCAGGTATTGCTTGTCAAGGGGAGTCCAGCGCAGGAAGTAGAAGACAACGATGGTGGTGAAGGTGCAAAGAACGGATGATATGATGAGATCCATACCGCTCATGGCGACATCATCTGAGCCGCTGATAAGCATGGAGATGCCCATCACGATGGTTTGTGCAATGGCTTGGATGATGAGGAAAGCGATGACGTAGCCGAAGGCTTTGAGGGAATCCATTATTTTTTGAAGTTTGAAGTTTGAAGTTTAAAGTTTGAAGTTTCAGGCTTGAAGTTTAAAGTTTGTTTGGCTTGCCTGATATCTTCTTCTATCTTCTCGGCCAGCTGTTGAGGAGTGGCGAACTGCTGCTCCGGGCGAAGCCAACGGAGGAAGTGAAGGGTGAGGCGACGGTCGTAAGTGTCGCCGTGGAAGTCAAGCAGGTGAGTTTCGATGGTGGTATTGGTGCCTTGGAAGGTGGGACGGCGGCCAATGTTGCAGACAGCCGCGAAGCGGCCTTCAATGCCATCCACTTCGGCTTGCACAGCATAGACACCTTCGCGTGGTACTAACTTTTGCGGGTCG
>Ga0310786_10004653_pt1 | contig 19004 bp, 16 predicted proteins | sample AusTroGonzalo_MG_FD_203881 | JGI IMG/M metagenome (GOLD analysis project Ga0310786, IMG submission 203881) | Bovine rumen microbial communities from tropical cattle in Woodstock, Queensland, Australia - Gonzalo_03 (v2) (version 2) | ecosystem: Host-associated > Mammals > Digestive system >... | reverse complement strand
TTAGTAGAGCCAACAAGATTATGCTTTTCTTAATCCTTGGTGCAGAGTTCTTCTGGTTCATGGCTGATAATGGAGTTTCAACTTTCTTATCAAACTACATTATCTATAATGTAGGTGCTTCATCAGTTTCCACCGCTATTCTTACAATTGTTGGCGGTGTCGGATCGGTTGTTGGTTTTATCTTTGGCGGAATTATCGCATCTAAGATTGGTCGTAAATGGACCTTATTGAGTGGCTTATTCTTAACAATCGGTTGCTATGCATTGTGGATTATCTTTACTTACGCATTAGGTTTGACCGGGGGATTTGCAATTTCTGGTCTTCCAATCTGGTTATACATTCTCTGGTTGTTCAAAGGATTTGGCATGTCTTTGGTTCACGTTAACTCTTATCCAATGGTTGTTGAGCTTTGCACAGGCAAGAAGATCGGACAATTTACTGGATATTACTATGCTGCATCAATGTCAGCCCAAACCGTTACTCCAATTGCGTTTGGCGCCCTTCTTTTAGTGGAAGGATTCGACTGGAATTTGCTCCCAATTTATGCCGGTATTTGTATTGCGGTTTCTATCACAGTATTCTTGTTTGTTAAAAACGTAAAAATCAGCAAAACTCAAATAAAAACGGGTTTAGAGGCCCTTGACCAAGAAGATTAATTTAATGAAAAAATCCAAAGTTTTAGAACACATAAACCCTCTAATTTTGAAAGGTGTTGCGCACCGCGGTCTTTATAACGAAAAAGTTTCTGAAAATTCATTAGAAGCTTTTAGACTTGCGGTCAAAAACAATGTTGCAATTGAGCTTGATGTTCATCTTACAAAAGACAATGATTTAGTAGTCATTCATGATGAAAAACTTGAGAGATTGACTGGGAAATCGGGTATTGTTGAACATTTAACCACTAAAGAACTTCAAGAAAATTATCGTCTTCTTGATGGACAAGTAATACCAAGATTTGAAGAGGTTCTTGATTTAGTAAATGAACAAGTTCCAATTCTTGTTGAATTAAAGGTTTATGAAAAGAACTACAAATCTCTCGCTGCAAAAGTTGATGAAGTCTTGTCTCGTAGAGTCAAAGACAAAAAGAATTTCACTTTAATCTCTTTCGATCCGCGTTCCCTTTGGCCTTTTAAGAAAAAAGGTTATATTAGACTACTTTTAGTAGCGAAATCAGACGAATATACCTTTACATGGTTTAAACGCACAGTTGAAGGTGTTGATTTAGAGAAAGCTTTGTTCTCTGAAAAGAGAGTAAAAAGATACGTTAAAAAACATTTTACAAATTGTTGGACGATTCAATCTAAAGAAGATATCGAAATGGTCAAACCATATGTTGATACCTTAACATTCGATAAGATTGATTTAGAGAGTGTCCACCACTACTTCCAAAAATAGTTTATTAGCAAAAGAAAAAGGGGCGATTAGTTCTTGAAAGTCCCTTTTCTTTATAATATATTATTAAAGCAATCTGCGCCATTAGCTCAGCTGGTAGAGCAACTGACTCTTAATCAGTGGGTCGTGAGTTCGAATCCTACATGGCGCACCATCGATATTTGTGCCACATCTTCGGGTGTGGTTTTTCTTATGTAACCGCATTCATAAAATGAATATAGAAACATAAAGTGTTTTAAGATAAGATTTTATCGTGAAAACTTTTATTCTTCTTTCAGCAGTCGCTGGTTCAGGCAAATCAACTTGGGCCGAACAATATCGTTTAACTCATAAAAATGTTTTTGTCGTTTCTAGCGATACTTTAAGAAAAGAGATTACTGGTGAATTTTCTAACCTATCTCACGATAAAGAAATGTGGGAAAGATTTTCTAAAGATATTGAGAAGTATCGCGATGCTTCTGAGGATGTTACTGTCATAGCGGATTCCACCAATATCCTTAACAAATTCCGGATATTTTACGGAAAAACGGTGACTGGATTTGATAAGAAAATTCTCGTTGTTATTAAGAAAAATATCGAGACAACTTTAGAGACGAATAAGCTTAGAAGCGAGGATAGAATTATTCCTGATAAAGTTATTGAAAGTATGTTTGATTCATGGGAAGAACCAGATGAAGAAACATTGTCTTATTTTGATGAATACATAGTAATCAACAAATGGTTCTCCTCATCAAAAGTGAAAGATGAGTTTCATTATAAGAGCTAAAGGGTTTATAATAGTACATATGAACAAGACTACTGCTAAAAAATATTTATCCGCTATTGAGGGTTCGAAAAAGAAATATCTCACTTGTGAGAACCTTTCTGTTAGCATGGGAATTTATCCGGAAGTAATTGCCGAACAATTATCATTCTTTGAGCCAATGCTTGCGATGGATCCAAGTTTTGATTTAAAAGAACTCATCCCTGCTATTTCTAAATATATTGAAGAAGAAGATTCAAAACGCGAAAAGAAAGAAGTTATTAGAGTTTCCAAAAAGGAATTAGGCGGATATAAATCCGTTGCCGATTTCTTATATAAGAAGATGACAATCAATGGTCTTGTTGATCGTAGTACATCTTTATCTGAAGCCGACTTAAAAGCTTTGAAAAAACTTGTTCAAGCAGAATTAGACGTAATAAAAGCTAGCAAAAAGAAATAAGTTTTGCAGTGAAAATTGAATGAGAAAATCGGCATGCCGATTTTTTTATTTATTTTCTTCATACACGCGCTATAATATATGCGCAAAAGGAGTTTAAAAATGGAAATCAAAAAATCATTTCTATCAGTAGATGGTAATACCGCTGCTGCTATCGGTTCTTATTATTTCACCGAAGTCGCTGGTATTTATCCTATTACCCCATCTTCCCCAATGGCTGAACTTGTTGATGTCTATGCTTCTCAAGGAAAGAAGAACTTATTTGGCACCCCTGTAAAAGTCGTCGAAATGCAATCCGAAGCTGGTGCTTCTGGTACTGTTCACGGCGCCCTTCAAGCAGGTGCTTTAGCTACAACTTACACAGCCTCGCAAGGCCTCTTATTAATGATTCCAAACATTTACAAATGGTGTGGTGAATTATTACCAGCCGTTTTACATGTTTCGGCCCGTTCATTAGCCACAAGAGCCCTTTCAATCTTTGGTGATCACCAAGATATCTATGCCTGTAGACAAACTGGTATCACAATGCTCTGTTCACATTCTGTCCAAGAAATCGCTGATTTAGCTCCAATGGCACATCTTATTGCTATTGAATCTTCTACACCAATGATGCATTTCTTTGATGGTTTTAGAACCTCTCATGAAATTCAAAACGTTGAATTCGTTGATGGTGAAGAATATCGTAAACTTCTCCCAATGGATAAGGTTGAAGAATTTAGAGCAAGAGCTTTAAATCCACACACTCACCCAGTGACTCGTGGTGGCGCTGAAAACGACGATATTTACTTCCAAGCTAGAGAAGCTCAAAACAAACATTTTGAAAATGTCGTCTCAGTCGTTGAGAAATATTTAAAAGAAGCTACCAGATTAACTGGTAGAACATACGCACCATTTGTTTATTATGGTTCTAAAGAAGCTGAAAACATCATTGTGGCGATGGGTTCAGTTACCGAAACCGCTATCGAAGTTATCGATGAACTTGCAAAAGAAGGTAAGAAAGTTGGTTTAGTTAAAGTCCACTTATATCGTCCGTTCTCTGCAAAACACTTAGCAGCGGTTATTCCTGCAAGTGTTAAACGCATCGCTGTTTTAGATAGAACTAAAGAAATCGGTGCAACTGGCGAACCTCTTTATTTAGATGTCGTCGCTGCTTTAAAACAAGTTGGTCGTGAAAATATCGAAGTATTTGGTGGCCGTTATGGTTTATCCAGCAAAGATACCCAACCAAAACACGTCAAAGCAGTCTATGACTTCTTAGAAGGTAAACCATTCCACAACTTCACCGTCTCTATCGACGATGATGTTACACATTTATCAATTCCTGTTGATGAAAACTTCCACGTCAAAGCGGATTACACATCATGCTTATTCTATGGTTTAGGTAGTGACGGTACAGTTTCTGCTAACAAATCATCGATTAAGATCATTGGTGACGCAACACACCAATATGCTCAAGCATATTTTGCTTACGACTCTCGTAAAGCTGGTGGTGTCACTCGTTCACACTTACGCTTTGGCAAAACTCCTATTCGTTCAACATATTATGTTGAGAATGCGGATTTCATCTCCTGTTCGCTTGATACCTATGTCTTCAAATTTGACATGATCAAGAATTTAAAAGAAGGTGGAACATTCCTTCTCAATACTGATATGAGTGATGCTCAACTTGAGAAGTCACTTCCAAATCGTATGAAACATCTTTTAGCAGAGAAACACGCTAAGTTCTATGTTATCGACGCTAATAAGATCGCTGCTGAAATTGGTATGGGTCGTCACACCAACACAATTCTTCAAGCCTCATTCTTCTATCTTAACCAAGGCATTATGCCATACGAAGAAGCTAATAAATGGATGAAGAAATTTGCGGAAAAGAGCTATGCCAAGAAAGGTCAAGAAGTCGTTGAACTCAACTGGAAAGCTATTGATGCCGGTACAGAAGGACTTCGTGAAGTCAAAGTTAATCCAGAATGGGTTAAGTTAGACACCAAGAGAGTTCGCACCACCACTGGCGATGAATATTTTGATTCCTACGTCAATGTTATGGGTACTCTTGATGGTGATTCCATTCCCGTTTCTAAATTCACCGAATTTGAACTTCTCGATGGTACGATGAAAAACGACATCACCTTTAAAGAACAACGTTCAATCGCTGACAAAGTTCCAGTTTGGAATAAAGCAGATTGTATCCAATGTAACCAATGTGCATTTGTTTGTCCACATGCTACAATTCGCCCATTCTTATTAACTGAAGAAGAGCTTGCTAAGGCTCCTGCTATCGTTAAAGATGGCGTTGCTAATGCGGTTGGTCCAAATCTTCAAAATTACAAATATCGCTTGCAAATCTCGCCTAAAAACTGTGTTGGTTGCGGTCTTTGCGTCGCTGAATGTATGGCGAATAAAGTTGGTAAGAAAGCCCTCGTTATGGCTGAAGCTAAGGAACAATTTGTCCAAGAAGAAGGTGCCGAATATCTCTACAAACACGTCGAATATAAGAGCAATCTTGTTCCAACAAATACCGTTAAAGGTGTTGGCTTCTTAATGCCATATATGGAAATCTCCGGTGCCTGTGCTGGCTGTGGAGAAACCCCATATTATCGTTTAGCTTCTCAATTATTTGGTAAAGATATGTTAGTTGCTAATGCGACTGGCTGTTCATCCATCTATTCTGGCTCCACCCCACTTACACCATTCTGCACTGATAAGAACGGTGAAGGTGTTGCTTGGGCTAACTCCTTATTTGAAGATAACGCTGAATTTGGCTATGGTATGAGAGCGACAGTTGACTATCGTTTAGGTCAAATTTGCTCAATCTTGGAACCTGCCTTGTCACGTGATAACGTTGAAAATTCATTAAAAGAAGTTATTAAAAAATATCTTGAAAACATCAAGAATAAAGCTGAAGCCAGAAAGGTTATTCCAGAACTCGTCAAACTTGTCAAAGCAAGTAAAGATGAAGAGGTTAAAGGAGTACTTACTTATGAAAGAGATCTCCTTGATAAATCAGTCTGGATTATCGGTGGTGACGGTTGGGGCTACGACATCGGTTATGGTGGTTTAGATCACGTTATCGCAAATGACCAAGATGTTAACATCTTGTTACTCGATACCGAAGTCTATTCCAACACCGGTGGTCAATCCTCCAAATCATCACAAACTGGTTCCATTGCTAAGTTCACCGCTTCTGGTAAAACTGGCGAAAAGAAGAACCTTGCTTTAATCGCAATGTCTTATGGTCACGTTTATGTTGCTCAAATCGCTTTAGGTGCAAATCCAATGAAAGCAATTCAAGCAATGAAAGAAGCTGAATCCTTCAATGGTCCTTCCTTAATTATCTGTTACGCCCCATGTGCTAACCACGGTATCAAGGGCGGATTATCTAACTCAATGAAGGTTGAAAAAGCTGCTGTTGAAAGTGGCTACTTCACCACATTCCGTTATGATCCAAGATTATTAGCGGAAGGTAAACCAGCCTTACAAATCGATTGTAAAGAACCTGACTTCTCTAAATTCCGTGACTTTGTCATGGGTGAAACTAGATTCTCTCAACTTCCAAAGGTCAATCCTGAACACGCTGAAGAACTTCTCCAGAAATCAGAAAGATGCGCCAAAGAACGTTGGGAAAGAATCAAAAAGTTCGGTTTATAATCTGACGATTTATAAAAAAAGAGCCACACTTAAGTGTGGCTTTTATTTGTTAAATGGTCGGAGCGACCAGATTTGAACTGGCGGCCTCTTCCACCCCAAGGAAGCGCGCTACCAAGCTACGCCACGCCCCGAATACATATAGTTTAGCAAATAATTACATTATTTTGTAAAAATATGATAAAATGCTCTCAATTATGGAAAACCCAAAGATAAAAATTAAAGGGGCGAGAGAAAATAATCTTAAGAATATCGATCTTGAGATTCCTAAATACTCTCTCAACGTTTTTACTGGTGTTTCTGGAAGTGGAAAAACTACTTTAGCGTTTGACACTATTTTTAATGAAGGCCAAAGACGCTTCGTAGAATCGCTTTCTAGCTATGCTAGACAATTTTTGGGTGGCATGGAAAAACCTGATGTTGATTCAATTGATGGTCTTTCCCCTGCTATTTCCATCGATCAAAAAACCACATCCCATAACCCTCGTTCCACAGTTGGAACAGTTACTGAGATTTATGATTATCTCCGTCTTTTATTCGCGCGTATAGGCGTACCTTATTGCCCACATCATAACGAGCCAATTGTTGCATTTTCCATTGCAAAAATGGCAGATGTTGCGATGAGTTTTCCTGAGGGAACAAAATTACAAATTTTGTCACCTGTTGTGCATAACGAAAAAGGTACTCAAAAAGATATTTTAGCCAAGATTCTTTCTCATGGCTTTGAACGTGTGAGAGTTGATGGAAATATTTGTCGTATCAGTGAAGTGTCTGATTTAGATAAAAACAAACGACATGATGTTGATATAGTAGTGGACCGCGTTGTTGTTAAGCCAGATGTTAGAAGTCGTATTGTCGATGCGATCGAATTGGCTTGCGATTATTCAAAAGGATATTGTGTTTTCTTGACCGAAAATGAAGAAAGATTGTTATCTCAACATCATTCCTGTCCTAAATGTGGATTTTCAGTTCCTAAGTTGGAGCCCAGATTATTCTCATTTAACGCTCCTTTAGGCTGTTGTCCAGATTGTAAAGGTGTTGGAATTAAACGCGAGGTCGCGATTGATAAGCTTATTCAAAATCCTGAATTATCAATTAATCAAGGCGCAATTCGATGGTATCGAAATATCATCGGTTCTAAGAATATTGAATGGCAAGAATTTGCATATTTATGCAAAGCATACAAGATTGATATGAATAAGCCATTCAAAGATTTATCTGATTACGAACAAAAGATTTGCCTATATGGTTCTGATAAAGAATTCAACTTCGTCATAACCACAGTTAACGGCAATCAAATGCGTAAAAGTGGATATATCGAAGGTGTAAAAACTCGTATTGATCGCTTATATAACGAAACAAATTCAGAAATGATGCGTGGTCTATATGAGTATTACATGCGTGATAATGTTTGTTCAACTTGTCATGGTGCTAGACTTTCAGAAGCCGCTTTATCTGTTAGAGTAAACGGATTAAATATCTATGAAGTCACTTGCCTTTCAATTGATGAATTATACAAATATATCAAGGATTTGCCTGAGAAAATTACAAAAACAGAGTATGAAATTGCTCGTTTAATTATTAATGAAATCGACGCCAGAGTGTCATTCTTACGTAATGTTGGGTTGAACTATTTAACGTTGTCTAGAACTGCTATGACTCTTTCTGGCGGAGAAGCTCAAAGAATTCGTCTTGCAACTCAAATTGGCTCGAAATTATCAGGTATTTTGTATGTTTTAGATGAACCTTCGATTGGTTTACATCAAAGAGATAATGCTAAATTAATTAAAACAATGAAAGATATGGTTTCCTTAGGAAATACTTTAATTGTTGTTGAACACGATGAAGAAACAATGCGTGCTGCTGATTATTTAGTGGATATTGGTCCTGGACCAGGTGTCCATGGTGGTGAAGTTGTTGCATGTGGCAGTGTTAAAGATCTTGAAAAAGAACCAAAATCAATTACAGGCCAGTATTTATCTGGTAAAAAGAAAATTAATGTTCCTGAATCTAGAAAACAAGGAAATGGTAAATACGTAGTCGTCAAAGGTGCTGAATGTAACAATCTTAAAAAGATTGATGTCGAATTCCCATTAGGCAAATTTATAGCTGTCACTGGTGTCTCAGGTTCAGGTAAATCATCATTAGTGAATCAAACACTTTATCCTGCTATCAAGAGAAATCTCGAAGATGATGATGAATTGATTCCGGGCAAACATAAAGAAATTCTTGGCTTAGAAAATATCGACAAAGTCGTTAATATTACCCAAGAACCAATTGGTAGAACTCCAAGATCTAATCCAGCAACATATGTAGGGGTTTTTGATGATATTCGCGGGGTTTTTGCTGAGACTATTGATGCTAAAACCAAAGGTTATGACAAAGGAAGATTCTCCTTTAACGTGCCTGGAGGTAGATGTGAACACTGCCAGGGCGCAGGTGTCACACGCATCCCAATGAACTTCCTTCCTGACGTCTACGTCAAATGTGATGAATGTCATGGTAAACGATATAACGAAGAGACTCTAGAGGTCTTATATAAAGGCAAGAACATCTATGATGTTCTAGAGATGACAATCGAAGATGCACTTAAATTCTTTGAAAATCGTCCAAAGATCAAACATAAACTACAAACACTTTATGATGTTGGATTAGGCTACATTAAGCTTGGTCAACAAGCCACAACACTTTCTGGTGGTGAAGCCCAAAGAGTTAAACTAGCCTTTGAACTTCAAAAACGTCCAACTGGAAAAACATTGTTCATTTTAGATGAGCCTACAACCGGTCTTCATACCGATGATGTTGCACGTTTAATTAAGATTCTTCAGAGGATTGTTGAACACGGTGATACAGTCGTTGTTATTGAGCATAATTTAGATGTTATTAAAGTCGCTGATCATATCATTGATTTAGGACCTGAAGGCGGCAATGGTGGTGGTCGAGTTATTGCAACTGGAACGCCTGAAGAAGTCGCAAAAAACGAGAAATCATTTACAGGTCAATATTTGAAAGGAGTGCTAGGTAAAAACTAGTTGAGAATATGGGTATATTTTTAATCATTTTAGGCGCTATTATTTTTATCGGTTCGATAGTCGGTTTAGGCTACTTTTTACATAAGTTTAATAAGTCGCTTTCTTTAGGCGGAATTACTCCTAAAATTGAAGGCAACAATTTATATATTTTGTTAGGCCTAGTTGGAGCTGGCGGAGTTGGTTTTTTAGCACTCTTATTAGGCATGGTTTTTTATAATCATTGGGCCTTTGAAATTGGTAATTATTTGACCCTTATTTTTGGATCAATTTTCTTTGGCGTTTCCATCAATGCTTTTATTGTTGGTTTTGACCTTTATTTTGTTCGCAAAGATTTAGATCCTACTCAACGAAAAATTGCGCAAATCTCGTTTATTTCGGCTATTTGTTTGTTCATTGCGGGCTTGTGGATGTGGACAGATTCAATAGCTTATTTTGTTAAATATCCACTCCCCAATTCTATCTCATTTTCTAAAGGTCTAGGATACCCTGATTATGGTGATTATGGATTCACTATTGCCTTCTATGGAATCATCATTGTTGCTGGTGCATTAATCTCATATTTTTTGGTCGATCATCACGTCTACGCAAAGTATGGAAAACATGGTTTAATTGATACCCTATTTTTAGTAGCTTTTCCAATGGGCTTAGTTGGTGCTAGATTGTGGTGGTGTTTTGTCCTTGAACCATCCTATATTTTTAGTGAAGGAAATTGGTTCTTAAATATTGTTGATGTTCGCCATGGTGGATTAGCTGTTCAGGGCGGTGCAATATTAGGAATTTTAGCAGGCGTTTTATTCGCTTTGAAATTTAGAAAGTATATGAATATTCGTTGGTTAGTTGACGTTTGTATTCCGACCATTTTAATCGCTCAAGCAGTTGGTCGTTGGGGCAACTTTTTCAATCAAGAAGTCTATGGTCAATTAGTTAATCCAAACACGTTCTGGTTCCTTCCAAAAATGATTAGACAAAACATGTTTATTGATTCGAATAAATACATTAGTGTTCCTTTGTTCTTAATCGAGTCTGCTATTAATATGGCTGGCTACTTTATTATTAGATATGCTTATGGTCATGGTTTAAAAGCTTTTGCTAAGCAAGGAGATCAAGCTTTCTTATACTTAGTCTGGTATGGAGCCGTTAGAGCATTCATGGAGCCTTTAAGATTAGGTTTCACCCTTGATTTAGGTCATTCGGAAGCATTTGGCTATTTACAATCTTGGATTGTTGCATTCTCAATGATTGCCGTAGGTATTTTGGGCATTGTCGGAATTAGAATCTTCGAATATATTCGAAGAAAGAATGGAAAAGAAGTTAAGGAATATGAAGTTATATAAGCTTTATCTATTTGATTTAGATGGAACTTTAATCGATAGCGATCGTATGCTTATCGAGACTTTCAGAGAACTTTACGCTAAATATCGACCTGGTTATCATCCCGATGATAGTTATATTATCCAGTTTTCTGGCCCTCAGATTACTGAAACTCTTACAAAAGAATTCTCTGATCGAGATTTAAAAGAAATGCTTAACGAATATAGAACACGCTCTACTAAGTATTACGATAAATATGTTCGATTGTTCCCTTATGTTAAGGAAATGCTTGAGAAAATGTCTCAAAAAGGTATTTCGTTCGCTGTAATCACGAACAAACACAAAGGACCAACCGAATATACTTATAAGCTTTTGGATTTAGAAAAACTAAACATCTTCTCTATCTGTGCTGACGATGTTGAAAACTTCAAACCAGCACCGGATGGAATCCTAAAAGCGATTAAGCATTTTAATATCAAAAACAATGCAGAAGTCATTTATATTGGTGATTGCTACACCGATTATATTACCGCTAAAAATGCTGGAGTAGATTTTGGTTTTATCTCTTGGTCGCCACGTCCAATTAAGGGTGAAATGAAGGTTGATGTTTTGATCAAATCTTTTAAAGAATTCGTAGGAGAAATTTGCTAATGAAAAAGACTGATATTGTGGTCGTTGGTGCAGGAATTGCAGGGTTAACTGCTGCTATTTATCTTAAAAGAGCGAATGCAGATTTTGTCATTTTAGAGGGTTCTTTTCCTGGTGGATTATTGAACAAACTTAAAACAATCGAAAACTATCCTGGCTTTACTTCAATAACCGGCAATGAACTATTAATTAAATTGATGGATCAAGTTAAAAGCCTTGGAATCGAAATAACTTATGGAAATGCTCAATCAATTTTAAAAGAAGGCGATGGCTTTGATGTTAAAACTGATGTTGATTCTTATGAATGTAAGAGTGTAATTGTTGCTACCGGTGTCAATCAATCTAATGATTCTATTAAAGGACAAGAAAAATTCGCAGGCTTAGGCGTATCTTATTGCGCAACATGTGATGGAAACTTCTTTAAAGGTTTGGATGTTGCAGTTGTTGGTAATAACGACATCGCTTTAGAAGAAAGTCTTTATTTATCGGGTTTGGTCAATAAATTGTATTTAATCAATCCTGATGATGAGTTAAGTGGCAATCAAAAACTAGTTGATTCATTGATGAAAGCTAATAATGTGAAAATTATGAATTCTAAAAAAGTCGGTGAAATTAAAGGTGATGATTTCGGAGTTACATCCATTGTTGTTGATGATAAAGAGATATCCGTTGTAGGCGTTTTTCCATATGTTGGTAAAAAATCCACAACTCAAATCTTAAATAATCTTAAACCTGAAATGCACGGAATCTTTGTAAGTGTTGATTCCAAACAACAAACCAACATTGAAGGTTTATATGCTGCAGGTGATATCGTTGATAAAAAGTTAAGACAACTTGTTACTGCTGCTAATGATGGAGCGATTGCTGCAACTAATGCAGCTCAATTTGTAAAAGAGAGGAAATAAAGATGATTAAATTAGTCATTATTACCGGCGTTTCTGGATCTGGTAAATCTCAAGCTCTTTATACTTTTGAAGAAGCTGGTTATTACGTGATTGATAATGTTCCTGAAGAAGTTATTAAGCCTCTTTTTGATACAATTTGTTACTCTGGAAAATACTCAAAAGTAGCTCTCGCAGTACCGCTCATTAACGCAAACCAAACATACGAAATAGCTAGAAACTACAAGGATTTTGATACAAAATTCTTAGGTATTACATGTTCTCGAGAAGCCCTAAATGAGCGTTATAGATTGTCTAGAAGACGCCATCCTCTCGAATCCCAAGGTTTCACTTTAGATAATGCCTTAAAAAGAGATTACGAATTATTAGAAACTGTCCGTGAGAATCTTACCGATTTTATCGATACAACCAAATTAGATAAAAATCAATTTTCCAAAGCAATTCACAATTCAATTATGGGAATTAATGGCGAAAAATTCTCAGTTATGTTTATGTCATTTGGATACAAAAGGAGCGTTCCTCAAGATATCGAAACTGTTTTTGATGTGAGACTTCTTCCAAATCCGTATTGGGTTCCCGAATTAAAGGAGATGAACGGGCTTGACAAGCCTGTTAGAGATTATGTCCTAAATGCTCCTGAAACTAAAAAATACTTACAAAACGTTATTAAATATCTTGATTATTATTTAGAAGAATTAAAGAAATCAGGAAAAGGCCACGCAAATATAGGTATCGCTTGTAGCGGTGGTCAGCATCGTTCAGTCGCCATTGCTCAGTATCTTTTCGAATATTATAAGGAAAAATACGAAACTAGTGTTTCTCATAGAGATATTTAAATATGCAAGCAAAGGTCTCATTTACTCAGAAAGTTAAAGAAGAATTAACAAAGCTTCCTTTTTCTGATGAGCACTTACGAGCCCTTTTATCTGCTTTTATTAGGATTAATGGTTCGCTTTCTTATTCTGAAGGAACGTCTAGAGTAATCTTAAAAACCGAGAATGCAAAAATCGCAAAATTCATCTATCACGCTATTGATAGACTATATGGAATTGTTCCAAGATTTGGTTATTCAAAGACTATGAACTTCAAAAGACGATTGACTTACTCTGTCATCGTAAATGAGGGCGAATATCTCATCGGAGACCTCGAAATCGACTTTTTAGACGGAAAAATTGCCAAAAACATCGTTAGAAACGATGACATGATTTCAGGCTATATCGGTGGCGCTTTTTTAGCTTCTGGATCGGTAAATACCCCGAAAAATTCAAATTATCATTTAGAGGTTTCTTTAAACAACGAGAACTATGCAAAGTGGTTTTCAAAACTGCTTCTTAAATATAAAGGAACAGAATTTACTCCAAAAATTATCAAAAGAAGAAATGCCTACATTGTTTATCTTAAAAAATCACAACAAGTGGTGGACTTCCTTTCGATGATGGGCGCAACAAATGCCACTTTGGAATTTGAGAACATCCGTATTGACCGTGAATTTTCTTCAATTGGCAACAGACTTCAAAACCTCGATTCGGCCAATTATTCAAAAATCACATCTGCATCGAGTAAGCAAATAGAAGATATTCAAATTATTGATAAAGCCTTAGGCATCAATAACGTTCAAAATGAAAAGCAAAAAGAATTAATGAAAATCCGTCTTGAACACGACGATTACTCTCTGCAAGAACTCGCGAACGAGTTAAGTGAAAGAATTGGCGAGCCTGTTTCTAAGTCAAATATCAATCATCTTTTTAGAGCAATTCATGAGAAGGCTGAACGCTACAAAGGAGCGGTTAAATGAAAGCTCAAACCCAACTTGGAATGAGAATTCGTTTTCTAAGAAAACGTTTAGGATGGTCTCAAGAAGATTTAGCGCTCGAATCTAATGTTAACAAAAACTATATTTGTGATCTCGAAAATGGTCGAAGAAATCCAAGTTTAGATATCTTAGAAAGAATCACAAAAGCTTTAAATATAACTCTCTCTGAATTATTCCGTGGAGTGGAAACCATTCCTGGTCTTTAATATTTTTTAACTTTTCAAACTGGTTTTGAAAACGCTTTCTTAACAAAACTATTTATTTTTGTCTTGCTTATTATATATAATACTATCGTCGATTATAAAGGAGGACATATTAATGTCAGTTAAAGTCGCAATCAATGGTTTCGGTAGAATTGGCCGTCTCGCATTCAGACAAATGTTTGGTGCAGAAGGTTATGAAATCGTTGCCATTAATGACCTCACTTCTCCAAAAATGTTAGCAAACCTCTTAAAGTATGATACAGCTCAAGGTGGTTATGCTGGACACATTGGCGAAGGTTTACATACTGTTTCTAGCAAAGAACCAGTCTTAGCAGAAGATGGAAAAACAGTCGTTACTCCAGGTTCAATTACCGTTGATGGTAAAGAAATTACCATTTACGCAAAACCAAACGCTGCTGAACTTCCATGGAAAGAGCTCAAAGTTGATGTCGTCTTAGAATGTACAGGTTTCTACTGCTCTAAGGAAAAATCAATGGCTCACATCAATGCCGGCGCACGTAAGGTTGTTATCTCTGCTCCAGCAGGAAAAGATTTACCAACCATCGTCTTTGGTGTTAATGAAAAATCATTAAAGAAAGAAGATAACGTTATCTCTGCAGCAAGCTGCACAACTAACTGTTTAGCTCCAATGGCTAAAGCTCTTAATGATTTAGCACCAATTCAATCCGGTATTATGAGCACCATTCACGCTTACACTGGTGACCAAATGATCCTTGATGGACCACACAGAAAAGGTGATCTTCGTAGAGCCCGTGCTGGTGCTGCCAACATCGTTCCAAATAGCACCGGTGCTGCTAAAGCAATCGGATTAGTTATTCCAGAACTCAATGGCAAACTCATCGGTTCCGCTCAACGTGTTCCAGTTCCAACTGGTTCAACAACCATCCTTACCGCTGTTGTTAAATATAGTGGTGAACTCACACCAGAAGTCATCAATGCTTATATGAAGAAAGTTGCAGACGAATCCTACGGATACAATGAAGATCCAATCGTCTCCAGCGATGTCATCGGTATGAGATTTGGTTCATTATTCGATGCAACCCAAACAATGGTCAGCAAGATCAGCGATGGTTTATATGAAGTTCAAGTCGTCTCTTGGTACGATAACGAAAACTCATATACATCACAAATGGTCCGCACCATTAAATACTTTGCCGAAAAGTGCTAAGTATCAATTAATTTAATTAGAGGCACAACTTTGTTGTGTCTCTTTAAAACAAAGGAGATAAAAAATGCTCACAGTTGAAAACTTAAAAAACATCAAAGGTAAAGTTGTCGTTGTCCGTGTTGACTTCAACGTCCCACAAGCCGATGGCAAAATCCGTGATGACAACCGTGTTAGAGCGGCTCTTCCAACCATTAAGAAACTTGTTTCTGAAGGTGCTAGAGTTGTCTTATTTTCCCATTTAGGAAAAGTTAAACACAAAGAAGAACCAGGAGTTGTTGCGAAGCAAAAAGCTAAAAACAACCTCGCAATTGTCGCTCCAAGATTAGGCGAACTCTTAGGTCAAGAAGTTAAATTTTTACCAGAAACTCGTGGCGAAGCTTACGTTAAAGCTGTTAAGGCTCTTAAAGACGGTGAAGTCTTATTAGTCCAAAACACCCGTTACGAAAAAGGTGAAGAAAAGAACGATCCAGAACTCGCTAAAGAATGGGCTTCAGTAGCAGATGCATACGTTATGGATGCTTTCGGTTCTGCTCATAGAGCACATGCTTCTACTTATGGAATTCCTGAAATTCTTAAAAAAGAAGGAAAACCAGTCGCATGTGGTTACTTAGTTGAAAAAGAAATCGCCAACTTAATGCGTTGCGTCGATGTTAAAAAAGAAGATAGACCATATGTCGCTATCTTAGGTGGCTTAAAAGTCTCTGATAAGATCAAAGTTATTGATTCACTTCTTAAGAAGTGCGATAAGATTCTTATCGGTGGCGCAATGGCTTATACCTTCAAGAAAGCAATGGGCTTTGAAACTGGTTTATCCCCAGTTGAAGATGATCAATTAGATTACGCCCGTAATTGCTTAAAAGAAGCCAAAGGCAAAATCGTCTTACCAGTCGACTCCGTCGTTACCGATGCTTTCGAAGGTTGGACTAAGAAAGAAGTTGTTGGTGATAACGTCCCAGCCGGATTCCAAGGCATGGATATTGGACCAAAGACCGAAGTCTTATTCGCTAACGAAATTGCTAAAGCAAAGATGGTGTTCTGGAATGGACCAATGGGTGTCTTTGAACAAAAAGACTTCCAAAGCGGCACAATTGCTATCTGCAAAGCAGTTGCTGGCTTAAAAGGCGCCTTCTCAGTTTGTGGTGGTGGTGATTCCGCTGCTGCTATTAAGGAATTTGGCTATAAAGAATCATTCTCACATGTTTCCACCGGTGGTGGTGCATCTCTTGAGATGATCGAAAATGATGGCCATCTTCCAGGCGTCGATATCTTAAAGTAAGATGAGAAGAAAATTATTATTCGGCAACTGGAAAATGAACAAGACCATTGCAGAAACTAAGGTCTTTGGAAAAGAATCTGTCGAATTAGAAAAGTTTGCTAAAAGCAAAAATGTCGATATCGGTATCGCTCCAGTGTATTTGTCATTAGCAGCGTTAAAGGAAGTTAATCCTTCTTTACTCGTTGCTTCGCAAAATCTCCACTATGAAGATCATGGAGCCTTTACTGGTGAAATTTCCATCCCAATGTTAAAAGAACTTGGTGTTGATTGGGCTATTATTGGCCATAGTGAACGCCGCAGTTACTATAACGAAACAAATGAATCTTGTAACAAAAAACTTTTAGCGATGGAAGCTAATAAGATGACACCGATCTACTGCGTTGGTGAAACCTTAGAGCAATTCGAAAAAGGTGTTACAAAGAAAGTCATCGAAGAGCAAGTTTTAGAAGGTATCAAGGGCTTAAGCAAAGCTTATGTAGAAGATATGGTCATTGCCTATGAACCAGTTTGGTCCATCGGCACCGGCAAAAACGCCTCTAAAGAAATCGCTCAAGACATTTGTTCATACATTCGTGAACTTATCAAAAAGGAATATGGCGATGCCTCAGACAAAGTTCGTATCCTTTATGGTGGTTCAGTCAAACCTGAAAACGTTCATGACTATTTAGTACAAGCAGATGTCGATGGTGCTTTAGTGGGCGGAGCCTCACTTAAAGTCGATTCATTTAGACAACTTATTGAAAATATCTAGGAGGTAAAAAATGGAAGATTCACTTAAACATTTCAACAACTCGAATCAAAAGCAAGTGAACCAAGTTTCTGTTTCCTCTTCCAAGTTCATTGGAAAAGTCTTTCTTTTTACCTTCATCGCTTTAGCGATAACCGCTGCGGTATGCACAATTATTGGCTTTGTTTTCTCTAGTGCTATTCAAACAATTGATTACGAAAATTTTGTGATTGATACTGAGAAATTTAAACCATACATTTATTTGCTTATTGGTGCAGTGGTTGCCTACATTCCATTAATTATTTGGATTATGCTTGTCTCTTTTAGAGGCAAGGGTCGTATGGACATTCCTTTTGTCTTATATGCGATTGTAATGGGTGTATTCGTTTCCGCATTTACGATGTTTGTGCCTTTCCAAGTTATTGCTATTAGCTTTGGAATCACCTGTGTCGTCTTTGGTGTTTTAGCGTTGATTGGTTTAACTTCTAAAAAAGATTTATCTTTCTTAGGACTTGTAGCTTTAGGTATTTTCTTTGGAGCAATCTTAGTGTCCTTATTTAATGTAATTTGGTCATTATTCCTTCCTGGCTTCCAATCATTATATTGGGTTGTTTCATTCGCCATCTTTGGTGCGATGATGCTAATTACCATCTTTGATGTTTGGAGAGTTAAGAAGATTGCTCAAAGAGGAGAACAAACAAACAATGTCGCGTTGTTCTGTGCTTTCAACCTCTATGTCGATTTCATTTACATCTTCATCCGTGTTTTAAGCTTTGTGGCTTCAATTTACGGAAGAAGGAGATAAGCGCATACGCGTATAATAAGGAAAAATAATTATGTATTTTTACAAATGTGACCACTGCGGAAAAGTAGTGATGATGTTGGACAAATGGAGTTGTTCAACTATTTGTTGTGGTGAACCAATGAAAGAATTGGTCGCCAATACTGAGGAAGCTGCTTTTGAAAAGCACATCCCAGTCATCGAAGAAAAAGATAATGTCGTGGTTGTGAAGGTTGGGGAAGTTCCTCATCCAATGCTTCCAGAACATTTCATCTCTTTCATTGTCTTACATACTGACCAAGGTTATAAGATTAAACATCTTAAAGCCGGTGATCTTCCAATAGCGACTTTCGCTATTTCGGACAATGAAATCGTTTTTTCCGCTTATGCCTACTGCAATTTGCACGGCTTATGGAAAAAATCCCAAGATTAATATAATTAATAATCTAGAAAAAGCGCCCTCAAAAGCGCTTTTTTGTTTGGGTGAGAAAAAATGTGAAAAATTTTGTTGACACATTATTTACATAATTGTAAGATATAAAAGCGCACATTCCTGAGAAGGAAGTCGATATACTTAGTATATTGTGCGTAACTGATCTTTGAAAACTGAACAGATGTACAAGAAACATTAACGTCAATTTTTTAAACAATAAACCAGATTATAATTTTGAACTAAGATAAACTTTTTGAGAGTTTGATCCTGGCTCAGGATGAACGCTGGCGGCGTGCCTAATACATGCAAGTCGAACGAGAGAGCTTGCTCTCTAGTGGCGAACGGGTGAGTAACACGTAGGTAACCTGCCTTACAGTTTGGGATACCCTGGCGAAAGCTAGGCTAATACCGAATAATTGGATTGGAGGCATCTCCGATCTCTAAAAGGGGCCTTTA
>Ga0310786_10004651_pt1 | contig 19007 bp, 6 predicted proteins | sample AusTroGonzalo_MG_FD_203881 | JGI IMG/M metagenome (GOLD analysis project Ga0310786, IMG submission 203881) | Bovine rumen microbial communities from tropical cattle in Woodstock, Queensland, Australia - Gonzalo_03 (v2) (version 2) | ecosystem: Host-associated > Mammals > Digestive system >... | reverse complement strand
CATCACCAAACGGGCCGGGCGGAAGAACCGCATCATAATGGATGGCGGAGAACTGGAGATTGAATGGAACGAGGCCGACAACCATGTCTATATGACAGGTCCGGCAGAATTTGTTTTCGATGGAGAGATTTCCATTGAACATTGAACATTGAACATTATGAAAATAAATAACCACTATCTGAATTTGGCGAGCAACTATCTGTTCGCAGATATTGCCAAGAAGGTGCAGGCCTTCAAGGCAGAGAACCCCGAGGCGGACGTAATAAGCCTTGGTATCGGTGACGTTACCCAACCCCTTTGTCCGGCTGTTGTGGAAGCTTTGCACAAGGCAGCAGACGAGATGGCAGCAGGCGCCACCTTCCGCGGTTATGGACCTGAGCGGGGTTACGACTTCCTGCGCAATGCCATCGTCGAGAACGATTACCGTGCCCGTGGCATAGACATAGATGCCGACGAGGTATTCGTGAGCGACGGTGCCAAGAGCGATACCGGCAACTTCCAGGAACTGCTGGCCGAGGATTGCGTGGTAGCTGTTACGGACCCTGTCTACCCCGTCTATGTGGATTCCAACGTGATGGCAGGCCGTCGTATCGTAAAGCTGCCCTGCACAGCAGAGAACGGCTTTGTGCCTGAACTGCCGACAGAGCATGTGGACGTTATATATCTGTGCTACCCCAACAACCCCACGGGAACAACACTCACCAAGGAGCAGTTGGGGAAATGGGTGGATTACGCACTCCAGAACGACGCGATCATCTTCTACGATGCTGCCTACGAGGCTTTCATCCAGAGCGAGGACGTACCACATAGCATCTACGAGATCGAGGGTGCCAAGGAGTGTGCCGTGGAGTTCCACAGCTTCTCCAAGACAGCAGGCTTTACAGGAATCCGTTGCGGATACACCATTGTGCCAAAGATGCTTCCCGTACCCCTGAACCAGTTGTGGAGCCGTCGCCAGTGCACCAAGTTCAACGGCACCAGTTACATCAGCCAGCGTGCGGCAGAGGCCATCTATACACCCGAAGGCAAACAACAGATACGTGCCACCATCGACTACTACATGCAGAATGCCCGCATGATGCGCAAGGCACTGACCGATATGGGCTTCACCGTTTACGGCGGTACCGATGCGCCCTACATCTGGGTAAAGACACCCAAGAGCATGACATCCTGGGATTTCTTCGACTGGATGCTGCACTCAGCCCATGTAGTCTGCACGCCCGGCGCGGGCTTCGGTCCCAGCGGCGAAGGATACGTCAGGCTGACAGCCTTCGGCACACACGAGAATACTGAAAAGGCGCTTCGCCGAATGGGGAATAGGCTCTGAGAATTAAAAATTGAGAATTATCGAATATAAATAATATATGGATCAGCAAGGATTATATAGCGAAGCTTACGAACATGACGCTTGCGGCGTGGGTATGGTAGTAAACATCCACGGCGGAAAGAGTCATGAGTTAGTGGATAATGCATTGAAGGTGCTGGAGAACATGGAGCACCGCGGTGCCGAGACACGCGACAAGACCGGTGACGGTGCCGGTATTATGGTACAGATTCCCCACGAGTTTATCCTGTTACAGGGTATTCCTGTGCCAGAGAAGGGAAAGTACGGAACAGGTCTGGTATTCCTGCCCAAGGAGGAAAAGGCGCAGCAGGAGATTCTCTCTGTGATGATCGAGGAGATCGAGCGCGAGGGACTGACGCTGATGCACCTGCGCGCTGTGCCCACTAATCCCGAGGTGCTTGGTGCAGCTGCTCTCGAAGTAGAGCCCGACATAAAGCAGATTTTCGTAACAGGCATCTCCGACGAGCAGGTGCCCGTGTTCGAACGTATATTATATAAGGTCAGGAAGCGCATTGAGAATCGCATCGACAACGAGGATTTTTATATCTGCTCGCTTTCGAACAAGAACATCATCTACAAGGGAATGCTGACCAGCGGACAGCTGCGCCGTTATTTCCCCGACCTGTCGAACGATTACTTTACAAGCGGACTGGCACTGGTACACTCGCGTTTCTCTACCAACACTTTCCCCAAGTGGAAACTGGCACAACCTTTCCGCCTGTTGGCTCACAACGGTGAGATTAACACCATCCGTGGTAACCGAGGCTGGATGAAGGCCCGCGAGAGCGTGCTCAGCAGCGAGGCTTTAGGCGACATCAAGGACCTGCGCCCCATTGTACAGGAGGGCATGAGCGACTCTGCATCACTCGATAACGTGTTCGAGTTCCTGATGCTGAGCGGCCTGAGCCTGCCACAGGCCATGGCCATCCTGGTACCCGAGAGCTTTAACGACAAGAACCCTATCAGCGAAGACCTGAAGGCCTTCTACGAGTATCATTCTATCCTGATGGAGCCTTGGGACGGCCCTGCCGCCCTGCTGTTCAGCGATGGCCGCTATGCCGGCGGTATGCTGGACAGAAACGGATTGCGCCCCAGCCGCTATACCATCACTAAGGGTGGTATGATGGTGGTGGCCAGTGAGGTCGGCGTAATGGACTTCGAGCCGGGCGACGTAGTGAGCAAAGGCCGTCTGCAGCCAGGTAAGATTCTGCTGATTGACACCCAGGAGGGTAAGATATACTACGATGGCGAAATCAAGGAACAGCTGGCTAAGGCGCATCCTTATCGCGAGTGGTTGAATGAGAATCGCGTGCAGCTGGAGAAGCTGAAGAGCGGCCGAAAGGTTGACAACTCAGTCAGCGACTACGAGCAGAAACTCATCACCTTCGGCTTCGGTCAGGAGGATATCGACAAGACCGTCATCCCCATGGCCACAGCCGGCCAGGAGCCTGTAGCTGCTATGGGTAACGATACACCGCTGGCAGTTATCAGCGACCGTCCGCAGGTACTGTTCAACTACTTCCGCCAGCAGTTTGCCCAGGTTACCAACCCTGCCATCGACCCCATCCGTGAGGAGTTGGTGATGAGTCTGACAGAGTATATCGGAGCCGTAGGAACCAACATCCTGACACCCGATGCCAGCAACTGTAAGATGGTTCGTCTGCCACAGCCCGTTCTGACAAACACACAGTTAGATATATTATGCAATATCCGATACAAAGGATTCAACACCAAGAAACTCCCCATCCTCTTCGATATGGAGAAAGGCGAGGAGGGTCTCCGCAAGGCATTAGACAAACTCTGTCACGATGCCGAGGCCAGCGTTGACGAGGGCGTAAACTACATCATCCTCTCCGACCGCGACATCGACGGCAAGCATGCTGCCATTCCATCATTGCTGGCAGTGAGTGCCGTTCACCACTACCTGATCAGCGTGGGCAAGCGCGTACAGACAGCCCTGATTGTTGAGAGCGGTGAGATTCGCGAGGTGATGCACGCTGCCCTGCTGCTGGGTTATGGCGCCAGCGCCATCTGCCCCTACATGACATTTGCCGTGCTTGACGACTTGGTGAAGCGTCATAAGATTCAGGAAGAATATGCCACAGCCGAGAAGAACTACATCAACGCCGTGGATAAGGGCCTGAAGAAGATTATGAGTAAGATGGGTATCAGCACCATCCGCTCTTATCGTGGTGCCAAGATTTTTGAGAGCATCGGCCTTAGCGAAGACCTGTTGCACCGTTATTTCGGCACAGAGATCAGTACCATCGGCGGCGTAGGCCTGAAGGAGATTGCCCGCGATGCCATTGCCCTGCATCATCAAGGCATAGCCGCAGATGCATCAGCCTCAGCCCTTCACGCTTCACTTAAGAACCAAGGTCAGTTTGCATGGAGAAAGGACGGCATCAAGCACGCCTGGAATCCCGAGACAATTGCGAACCTGCAATTAGCCACCCGACTGGGCAGTTACAAAAAGTATCAGGAATGGGAGAAGATGGTAGATGAGAAGGAAAGCCCCATCTTCATCCGCGACTTCTTTAAGTTCAAGAAGGCTGCCAAGCCGACTCCCATCGATGAGGTTGAACCTGTAGAGAGCATTGTAAAGCACTTCGTTACAGGTGCCATGAGTTTCGGTGCCCTGAGTATCGAGGCCCACGAGGCATTGGCACTGGCCATGAACAAACTGGGTGCACGCTCTAACACCGGTGAGGGCGGTGAGGACAACGCCCGCTATCACTCAGAGGTGGACGGAGTAAGCCTGAGCTCAAAGACCAAGCAGATTGCATCAGGACGTTTCGGCGTGACAGCCGAGTACCTGGTGAATGCCGAGGAGATACAGATTAAGGTGGCACAGGGTGCCAAGCCCGGTGAGGGCGGTCAGCTGCCCGGTTTCAAGGTCAACGAGATTATCGCCAAGACACGTAACGCCATTCCCGGTATCTCACTGATTTCACCCCCACCCCATCACGACATCTACTCTATCGAAGATTTGGCACAGCTTATCTTCGACCTGAAGAATATCAACCCCACAGCTGCCGTGAGCGTAAAGCTCGTTGCCGAGAGTGGCGTAGGAACCATCGCCGCCGGTGTAGCCAAGGCCAAGGCCGACCTCATCGTTATCTCCGGTGCCGAAGGCGGTACGGGTGCCAGCCCTGCCAGCAGTATGCGCTTTGCCGGTATCTCTCCCGAGATTGGCCTCGCCGAGACGCAGCAGACGCTGGTGATCAACGGTCTGCGTAATCAGGTTCGCCTGCAGACAGACGGTCAGCTGAAGACTGCAAAGGACGTTATCGTCATGGCCATGCTGGGAGCCGACGAGTTCTCATTCGGAACCCTGCCCCTGATTGTGCTGGGCTGCGTGATGATGCGTAAATGTAACACCAATACCTGTCCGATGGGTGTGGCTACCCAGAACCCTGAGCTGCGCAAGCACTTCCAGGGCCGTGCGGAGTACGTGGTGAACTTCTTCACCTTCCTGGCCGAGCAGGTGCGTGAGTACCTCAGCGAGATTGGCGTTCACAGCCTGAAGGAGATTATCGGTCACACAGAGCTGATTGAAATAAATGAAGAATTAAGAGTGAATAATGAAGAATTTGCTGCCGCCTCGGAAAAATGGCGCACCATTGACTTCAGCCGACTTCTTCACAGGCCGGAAACCGACAAGGCACTCTATTGGGATCGCGGTGCATTTACCAAGGTCAGCGGCGTGAAGGACGAGGAGATTATCAAGGCAGCCGAGAAGGCCATCGACAATCAGGAGGAAGTGACACTCGACTATGCCATCAAGAATACAGACCGTGCCGTTACCACCATGTTGAGCGGTGTCATTGCCAAGAAATACGGCGAGGCCGGTCTTCCCGACAATACGATTAACATTAAGTTTAAAGGCTCAGCCGGACAGAGCTTTGGCGCCTTCGCCGTGAAGGGTGTCAGCCTGAAGCTCGAGGGTGAGTGTAACGACTACTTCGGAAAGGGGCTCTCAGGAGGTCGCATCTCGATTCTGCCTCCAGCCCGTCGCAGCGATGATTTCAAAGCCGAGGATAACATCATCGCCGGTAACACCGGTCTGTATGGCGCCACCTCCGGCGAGCTCTACATCAACGGCAAGGTTGGCGAGCGCTTCGGCGTACGCAACTCGGGTGCCATCGCCGTCATCGAGGGTGCCGGCGACCACTGCTGCGAGTATATGACTGGCGGACGTGTGGTAGTACTGGGCAAGACGGGCCGTAACTTCGCCGCTGGTATGAGCGGTGGTGTCGCCTACGTCTATGATCCCGAGCACACCTTCGACTATTTCTGCAACATGGACATGGTGGAGCTGTCATTGGTTGAGGACTCTGTCTCTCGCAAAGAACTGCTCGAGCTCATCCGCCAGCACTACCTGCACACAGGTTCTGCCCTGGCAGGTCGCATGCTCGACGATTGGCAGCGTTACGTTCAGGACTTCATCCAGGTAGTGCCCATCGAGTACAAGCGCGTACTGCAGGAGGAGCAGAACAAGAAGCTCCAGGAGAAAATTGCAAACATCCAGCGAGACTACTAAATGGTTATTGGTTATTGTTTATTGGTTATTGAAAATTATGGGAAATCCAAAAGCATTTTTAGAGATACACCGCCAGGAGGCCGGTTATCGTCCTATACAAGATAGAATCCAAGATTTCAGCGAAGTAGAGCAGACACTCAGCACTCGCGAACGCAAGCTGCAGGCATCGCGCTGTATGGACTGTGGCGTACCCTTCTGCCATTGGGCATGTCCGCTGGGCAACAAAGCCCCTGAGTGGAACGACGCCCTTTACAAAGGCGACTGGGAACTGGCTTATCGCCTGCTGAACAGTACGAATCCCTTCCCCGAGTTCACAGGACGCATCTGTCCCGCTCTCTGCGAGAAGGCCTGTGTACTGAACCGCTTTAACCACGAGCCGACCACCAACCGCGAGGATGAGGCCGCCATCACCGAGATGGCATTCCAGGAGGGATTCATCCAGCCCCAGACTGACATCCGGCGTAATGGCAAGAAGGTGGCAGTTATCGGTGCCGGTCCTGCCGGCTTAGCTGCTGCCAACGACCTGAACCTGATGGGCTACACCGTAACAGTATTCGAGAAGAACGAGGCTGCCGGCGGCTTGCTCCGCTATGGTATCCCCAACTTCAAGCTGAACAAGGCCATCATCGATCGCCGCATCAAGCTGCTGGAGCAGGAGGGCATCGAATTCAAGTATGGACAAGAAATAATGTTCAATGGTCAATGTTCAATGGTCAATGAATACGATGCCGTCGTCATTGCATCCGGCACCCCAACAGCCAGAGACCTCAAGGCACCGGGCCGCGAACTGAAAGGTGTTCACTTCGCCCTCGAGCTGCTGTCTCAGCAGAATCGTGTGCTGGCAGGCATGGAGTTCAGCAAGGATGAGCGCATCACAGCCAAGGATAAGGATGTACTTGTGATCGGTGGCGGTGATACCGGTTCTGACTGTATTGGAACAGCTCACCGTCAGGGATGTAAGAGCGTGACCCAGATTGAGATTATGCCTAAGCCCGTTGAAGGTCCTGAAGACCCACAGAACCCATGGCCCAACTGGCCTCGCACCCTCAAGACCACCTCTTCGCACGAAGAGGGTTGCACCCGCCGTTGGAACATCAACACTCTGGAGTTCCTGGGTAAGGATGGCAAGCTGACAGGCGTTAAGGTGCAGGAGATTGACTGGAAGCCCAACCCAGAGGGCGGTCGCCCCATCATGGTAGAGAAGGGCAAGCCTGAGATCATCAAGGCCGAGCTGGTTCTGCTGGCTATGGGATTCCTCAAGCCAGAGCATCCAGAGTACCCCAAGAACGTCTTCGTCTGTGGCGACTCTGCCAATGGCGCCAGCCTCGTAGTCCGCGCTATGGCCAGCGGCAAGCAGACTGCCCAGAAAGTTGACAAATTCTTGAAGAAATAACCCTACCCCTACATAAACAAATAAAACCGCAGCAAACACTGCGGTTTTATTGTTTTAATTTGTCTCTTCAGTTTCCTCCGATGCTTCTGGTACCGGAACAAATAAACCTGACCTCTCTAAGATGGGAACAATATGTTTAGCCAAATGGCGCTTCTCTTTCCTTTTCTGGGAGTAGTATTCCTCAGATATGCCCTCACAGTCAAACACCAACAACGACATCACACGATCATCAATCCTGCGTAGCCTGAAATCCTCATTTTCCTTGTGGCTACGGGAAATAAGATAGCATACCGGCCATTTGGAGTTATTGGTATGAAGCGGAACTGCATAAAACCCCACACCCGTCAAAGCAAAAACGCCCATTCCGACTGCTGTGGTTGCCGCAGCAACTGTAGCAGAATTCTTAAAAGGTGCATCAGTCACAATTGGAGCTACAAACAACAGTCCGCGACGACCCATGTATTTCGCCTCAACATAGCCGGGTTTATTATGGAATACCCCCGGACAATCTAATTTCACGCAGTTAACGTATAGTGTATCCCCTCGCATTACGGCAAAGGCATCATTGACTACCTTTTGGTTCAAATCGTAGCCACTAGCAGTCATGTAATAGTCGTTACCTCCCGCCCAGAACTTTTTCAGCTTGCCAATTCGCTCGCAGTAGATAGTATCTACAGATACCCAACGCCCTTCTTCTAAATCCTCATAACTCAAGCAATAACGGCACTGGGCGCTGGCAGCAAGTGCCATTAGCGCAAATAACAAGCTAAATAGTTTTCTCAGTTTATTCATTACATTATATATCTATGTGTGTTCTTTTTTCTAAAATCCATGCAAAGTTATAAAAATCACGGGTACAGAGAACGAAAAAGCCTCATTATTTTTTATTTGTTTTTAGTTTCGGCGTTCCATTTTCCTAATTCCATACCGGAATCCCATCAACTTTCTTTTATAATAAAGGTAATATAAAATAAGGCCATTTATATGTCATTATGAAACACAAAACATACCATTTGTTGCTTTATGTCAATATTTTCATGAATATTTATACAATTTGTTCTACAAAAACTTGCACGTAATTACATTTTGTACTACCTTTGCACCAGATTAATTGATTTTTCACATCAGACACACAAAGAACTGTTTATGGAAGCATTAAGATTTCAGGTCGTAGGAGAGGCATTCAAGAAGAAGCCACTCGACGTAAAAGCACCAAGTGAGAAACCCAGCGAGTACTTCGGACTGAAGGTTTTCAATCGTCAGAAGATGTACAAGTACTTGCCCAAGAGTGTCTATGACAAGATGATTGACGTCATAGAGAACGGTACCCGCCTTGACCGTGCGGTAGCTGATGCAGTTGCAGCCGGCATGATGCAGTGGGCCCAGGAAAATGGCGTTACACATTATACACACTGGTTCCAGCCCCTGACAGAGGGAACAGCCGAGAAGCACGACTCATTCATTGAGCACGACGGCAAGGGCGGCATGATCGAGGAATTCAGTGGTAAGCTGCTGGTTCAGCAGGAGCCTGATGCCAGCTCATTCCCCAGCGGCGGTATCCGCAGCACATTCGAGGCTCGCGGTTATTCTGCATGGGACCCCACAAGTCCTGTCTTCATTATGGACGACACCCTGATTATTCCTACCGTATTTATATCTTATAGCGGTGAAGCACTCGACTACAAGGCTCCCCTGTTGCGTGCCCTGAAGGCTGTCAACGTGGCTGCTACCGATGTATGTCACTACTTCGACCCTGAAGTAAAGAAGGTTGTCAGCAACCTGGGTTGGGAGCAAGAGTACTTCCTGGTTGACGAGGGTCTTTATGCGGCCCGTCCCGACTTGCTGCTGACAGGTCGCACCCTGATGGGTCACGACTCAGCCAAGAACCAGCAGATGGACGACCACTACTTCGGCGCTATCCCCGAGCGTGTGGCTGCCTTCATGCGTGAACTGGAAATCGAGGCACTGGAACTGGGCATCCCCTGCAAGACCCGTCACAACGAGGTGGCTCCCAACCAGTTCGAGCTGGCTCCCATCTTCGAGGAGACCAATCTGGCCGTTGACCATAACATGTTGCTGATGTCAGTAATGAAGAAAGTGGCTCGCAAGCACGGCTTCCGTGTATTGCTGCACGAAAAGCCCTTCGCCGGCATCAACGGTTCCGGTAAGCACAACAACTGGAGTCTTTCTACAGACAACGGCGTATTGCTGCACGCTCCCGGCAAGACTGCCGAGCAGAACCTGCGCTTCGCTACCTTCATCGTAGAGACCCTGATGGGTGTTTACAAGCACAACGGTCTGCTGAAGGCTTCTATCATGAGCGCCACCAACGCACACCGTCTGGGTGCCAACGAGGCTCCCCCAGCCATCATCTCTTCTTTCCTGGGCAAGCAGCTCACCGAGTTGCTGGACCACATCGAGAAGGCTGACAAGGACGACCTCTTTGCCATGGGCGGCAAGCAGGGCATGAAGATGGATATTCCCGAAATCCCCGAGCTGCTCATCGACAATACAGACCGTAACCGTACATCTCCCTTCGCCTTCACAGGTAACCGCTTTGAGTTCCGTGCCGTAGGTTCCGAGGCTAACTGCGCCAGCGCCATGATTGCCCTGAACAGTGCCGTAGCCGAGGCTTTGGTTGACTTCAAGAAGCGTGTTGACGCCCGCATTCCCGAGTTCGAGAAGAAGCTGGCCGGTACAGGTCACACAGCCAAGTACCACGCTATCATCGACGTTCTGCGCGAAGATATCAAGACCTGCAAGCCCATCCGATTCGATGGCAACGGCTATAGCGACGAGTGGAAGGCCGAGGCTGCCATGCGCGGTCTGGATACAGAGACTTCCTGCCCCAAGATCTTCGAGCGCTACCTTGACAAGGAAAGCATCGACATGTTCGAGAGCCTGGGCGTAATGACCAAGAAGGAACTTGCTGCCCGCAACGAAGTGAAGTGGGAGACCTACACCAAGAAGATTCAGATTGAGGCACGCGTTCTGGGCGACCTCTCTATGAACCACATCATCCCCGTGGCCACCAACTACCAGAGCCAGCTCCTTCGCAACGTAGAGCGCATGACCACTGCCTTCCCTGCCGACAAGGCCAAGGAACTGAATGCACGTAACCTGAAGCTCATCGAGGAGATAGCTCAGCGTACTGCTACTATCGAGACAAAGGTCGAGGAACTGGTTTCAGCCCGCAAGGTTGCCAATAAGATTGAGGACGAGCACGAGAAGGCTATCGCTTACCACGATACCATCGCTCCTATGTTCGACACCATCCGCTATCAGATTGACAAGTTGGAGCTCATCGTTGACGATGCCCTGTGGCCATTGCCCAAATACAGAGAATTGCTGTTCATTCGATAAGACCATACCACTTCGGAAAACACGGAATCCCGCAGACCACTCTGCGGGATTTTTTTAATACTTTTTTGCAATTTGCAAGGTTATTTGCAAAAAAACATATATTTTTGCGAGCTGTAAGCAAGGAACAATGTTAGTTTTACTGAACGACATACTAACCAACTATATACTGCCCGGGCTGATTTTCGCCTTTGGCACATGTTTCCTCTTCATCCTTGTCCCCGACGGTGCAGGTCTGCGCGGCTATCGCATGGCACGCCGCATGATGGGGTGCGGCTATCTGGCCTTCTTCACCACCCTCATCTTCGAGGCCATGACCATCCAACTGGACATGGAACCCGTCCTGCAGCAGATTATCATACTCTCCATCAGCATTCTGCAAGCCTTCCTGTTCACCTTCGCCCTGACCACCCTTATCGACGTACGGTTCTTCTCGTGGTCACGACTCATCCGGCAGCTCATCTATGTGATTCTGCCGTCTGTAGCGGCCTTCGTTGTGTACTTCAGCGACAGCCGTTACAGTTCCGTCATCCTTATCCTGCTTATCACCTATTATTCTTACAAGCTGGTGGGCTATGTGTTCAGCTTCCGCCGGCGTTACCGCGAGTACAAGCATCGCATGGCAGACTACTTCTCCAGCGACGAGTGGGAACGCCTCCGCTGGGTAAGGCGCTCGTTCTATACGGCCCTTTCCATCGGAATTCTGGCTCTTATCTACACGCTGTGCCCCTCCATGATAACAAGCATCCTCTTTACCCTGGTACTGGCAGGATACTATGCTGTCTTCGGCATCCGATTCATCAACTATGCCTTCACCTTCCACCAGATAGAGGCAGCTTTAAACATCGGAGAGCCGGCGTTGAACACTGAGCATCAAGCTTCGCACGCAGATGTTCCTTCCGGCAATACCGTTCAATCTGCCGAGCTGATGCAGCGCCTGACTGAACTGATGACAGAGAAACGACTCTTTACCAAGCCCGACCTGACCATCGAGGACATATCCGTTCAGGCAGGCGACTCCTACCGCAATGTCTCTGCCGCCATTAACAACTGCGAGGGCATCAACTTCAAGGCGTGGGTCAACAGATTCCGCATCGAAGAAGCCAAGCAACTCATCCATGAAGGTTATCTGCAGCAGCACACTACCGATGCATTGGCCCTTGCAACAGGTTTTGCCAATCGTACCAGTTTCTACCGGGTCTTCAAGAAACTAACCGGTCAGTCACCTACCGACTTCAGATAAAGCCCCATAGGGGTTACATTTGCAGACTCCCCGAGCCTACACGTGCAGAGTCGGGAGCTTACACGTGCAGACTCCCGAGGTAACAAAACAACATACTGGGAGCAACACGCCGTTTCACCGGCAGAGATACACCGTTTCTCTCAAAGAGAAAGGCCGTTTCGCTAACAGAGATATGCCGTTTCGCTAACGGCAAAGGGCCTCCTTGTTACATTTTGCACGTTTTGTAACAGAAGAATACCCTTTTTTCCATTATAAATATTGTAAAATTTTTAAATTTGTGCGATTTTTTCTGAAGGTAGTAACACACGACTAAATAAGACAAGTAAAACGATATAGGTATTATTTCTATGAAAAGACAGAAACACAAGAGTTTCAAGCGGCATGTGCCAATAGGGCGTGCTATGCTTCAATTGATGTTATTTGGGCTGTTGTTGTCAGGCAGTCTGAAGTCGTACGGACAGGAAGAAGTCCCAGACTTCTATCTTTCCATGCATTCCAAAAAAGGGCGCATCCTGCCTCAATGGAAAGAATGGCTTGAACAGCATTACTACAATGACAATAACAGTATCGTTCACTATGCCGTTGAAAGGTATGGTGAAGAAAACTCGTTCAGAGGTTGGAAAGTTGACGAAACAGACGGCCGCCCCACCTCCTGGTATTACTACAACATCGTTAATCCATACGACCATACATGGTTTGGGGGTGAGAATCTTTATCCTTGGCTTCGTTTCAAGTTCGAGAATATCAATGAAGTTACCCCAGAGCATCCCTACGTTGAAATCTGGGTGCCCACATACGATATAGACTACAAGAATCCTGATGCAGCGAAAGCATGTGCACTTTATGTAAAGGATGCAGATGGAGACGATGTACTGGTTGCTGTCCAACAATATGCGCAACGGCAGATTGACAATTACGTAACAGAAATATGGGAAAACACCGAGACACATGAAGACATATACTTAACACAATTATTGTCAGGGGATTATGGAATCAACAGATTGGAGGATTGGTATAAATCTGGGGATTACTTTAAAGAAGATGATTTCAGCAAAGATTACGGTCGCTATATCAGTCCTGGCATATTGACAAACTGGGGTACATTCAATGGTGCTAACGGCAGTCATGTATTCGGAGAAACTCCCGAATATGTAAAATTGCGTTACTACCCTGGCTATAACATTGGTGACAGCATTGACCTGAGCTTCATCGTCAACTGGGATTTGAATGACGAGAACGACAATAATAGTTCAGACCCCTCTTACAACGCCCGATATCCTCGATATGCAACGGAAGGTCGTATAACCTACACAATAGGGTCTGATCTATTTCACTCCATACAACATTGGAGATGGAGTACCGACTGGCCAAATATGTTCGTTACAAAGGGAATCAGAATTAACAACAAGGTTCCAGAACCTACTGTAGAACGTCTGAGGGGTGGAAAAATTAAGATTATTGCCCAAAACGTACCTACCTACAGCGACTTCAAGACCTTCTTTGTAGTAGAGAACCATGGTCGCTTAGACTTGGGATCAAACTCAAGCGGCAATACCACGATGGGCGACAGCCTTGACCTGAAGGAACCACTACCTTGGTACAGTGCAATTTACCGTCCGTTAACGGTTAAAAACGGATCGTTAATCTTAAATAAGGGCGAATTGCCATCTATGCCCGAAGGGTATGCTCATCGTTATTCTTATTTCCAGAATGTTAAGGAACACCTAGAACCCACTGTACAGGAGTTCAAGAACCATTATGCCGATATCCCCGGCTGTCTGTATCCCACCAATGTGCAAGTGAATTTTGACCAATGGGGCAAGAAGAACATCATCACCTGGGAATTGCCTGAAGACAAAGACAAGCGTTATCAGGAAGGTAAGTTCTATGTTTACCGTTACGATGAAGGCAGCGATAAGTTCACATTGGTAGGCAACGCCGGAGTCAACGAAGTCCTTATGGTGGAAGACTCCGATGTGGAATACGACAAGAAATACACATACAAGGTAAGTTTCCTAATGACCAACTGGCTGGCAGGCAACGGACCGGAACCTTCGCTGACAACACAGTCTGACGTAGTCAGTACGACCCCCAACTTTACCTACTCTTCGACAGAAGTAACGCCTAAAGAGAACAGCGTATTGCTGAGCTGGGAACATGACACAACTAAGGACAACAGCAGCCTGACATACAAGGTATGGCGTGCCCGCAACAATGATACATTCTACGATGCAGATGGTAATATATTAGAGGACAAAGTGCTTGAAGCCTTTGGCAACACCCCCTACGCAGAGGTAGCTGTAGGTTCCGGCACCACTTCGACCTTTGAAGATACGAAACTGGAGAGCAAGTGCGCCTCTTACTGGTATCGCATCACGATTGACGCATTCGAACACACATTCTCCACACCGCTGTTAGGTCCTGCCACAATGTCGGGCAATACTGAAATTACCAATGTAACAGCCAACCGAGGCACCTACTCGAACGTGGTAAAAGTGCAGTGGGACGTAAAGCAGGTGGGTACCGACGCCACACGCTTTGTGGTTTATCGCCGTCTGTTAGGTTCTCAGATCGACGAGGACTACCAGAAGATTCATGTCACCTCCGGTACAGAATCGAACTACTACTTCGAGGACAATACAGCACAACCCGGACAGTTCTACGAGTACCGCGTGGTGGCCCAGAACAACTGTGTGGATCCCGTAACGAGCCAGAGCAGCTATATCCAAGCCAGTTCTAAAGAAACCGACGGATTCTGCCAGAGCCGCGGTATCATCAGCGGCCGCATCACCTACGGAACCGGCACCGCCGTACCCTATGCCCGTGTGCTGCTGGCAAAGAACAGCGAGAACAGCGAGGATGCCAAGCAGTTCTACTCGATGGAGGTGAAGACTCAGGGCGGTATCCAGTGGAAACCAACGACGGCTACTGCCGAGAGACTGTTCAACAACCCCTTCACATTCCAGCTGTACATCTCCCCGAAAACCGTAGCAGCCAACGGCTCAACGATTATAGACGGCGGCGGCAACTATGCCGTACTGCTGAAACCTGCCGCCGAGAAGCGGAGCGAACTCTATCTGCAGTTAGGCAGCGATGAGCCGGAAGCCACAGGCGTAACCATTGCCAATGACGCATTTACGAACATCAGCGTGACCTACGATGGCGAAACGGAGTGGACGGTGCGTGCCATTGACAAGGACGGCAACCTGACGAGCAAGGGCCTGGCAACAGACAGCATCGCATGGGTCGGCGAAGAAGGCGTGGTCTTCGGCTGTGACCGTAACTTCACAACCGAACACAGCTTCACGGGTAACATGGACGATATACGTCTGTGGTCCAGAGCACTGACCGACGAAGAGGTTCTGGGCAACTACGACCGTCTGCTCATCGGTACGGAAGCAGGGCTGAAGCTCTACTGGCCTATGGACGAAGGTCTGAAAGACCTGCCCTTCGCCTACGACTACTCCAAGACATCAGGCGTAGCTAACGAGAACCACGGCAAGAAGCATTCGAATACAGAATTCTCGCCCAACGTTCCAAACGATAAGCAGCTGAACCTGTATGGTGTAACAGACACCGAGGGCAACTACGTAATCCGCGGCATCCCGTTCACGGGCGACGGTACCAACTACAAGGTGTCACCCGACCTGGGTGTCCACTCGTTCAAACCCCAGTATCAGACGCGCTTCATCAGTATGGACGCCCTGACACACTCGGGCGTTGACTTCGAAGACGTTTCTTCGTTCAAGATGTCCGGTTATGTTTACTACGAGAATACGAACATCCCCGTGGAGGGTGCCTACCTCTACGTTGACGGTACCATCTGCGCCAAGGACGGCGAGCCGCTACTGACCGACGAGAACGGCCATTACGAGATCAGCGTGCCCATAGGCGACCACTACGTGCAGGTGAAGAAGGACGGCCACACGTTTGTGAACAACGGCCGCTTCCCCAAGGATCCCAACAACACGGGTACGGTATATACCTTTGTGAAGGAGGAGACGGCTACCTTCTATGACAATACGAAGGTGATGATAGCCGGACGTGTTGTGGGCGGTCACATAGAAAATGACAAGCCCCTGGGTTTCGGACAGAGCAAGGCTAACATCGGACGGGCCAAGGTTGTGCTGTCAACCCGCTCGAACGGTCGTTACCTTAATTATATATTGGATGAACAGAAGGGCGCCTCTGCCCTTGGCGAAGAAGACTTGACCTTCACAGGCAAGTACGGCACAGCCGTCGTACCCGGCACCAAGACTGCAAAAGGTTCCCAGCACCAGATGACCATCACAACGGATGCCGAGACCGGAGAGTTCGCCATAGAAGTACCGCCACTGGATTATGCAGTGGAAAGCATCACCATACCAAGCCACGACGGCTATTCATTCAGATCGCTGCCCGCCATCAACGCTACGGACGTGCTGAACGTGAAGACCGACTCTGTGGAGGTGGACGGTGTGATGCAGGGCTTTGACTACATCGCCTCGATGAAAATGGCATACACCAACGGTGCTAAAATGACCATTACCGACCTGAGCCATAAAGACGGTGCCATAGGTGAGGTAAGCGTCAAGGGTAAGGACGACAGCCAGAAGGACCACACTGTGAATGCCTACACAGTGGACAAGGAATCAGGCAATGTGACCTACACTGAAGGTGCACCACTGCTGATACAAAGCAAGGACTACAAGTATAAGATCAAGGCTTACCAAGAGTATGTAAACTACGACGGCGGTAAAGGCAACGAGGTAGTTGACAAGATGCCGATGGCAGGCAGTGTCATCACCATTGCCAACGACTACGCCATGGGTGCCCCCATCTGTATCTCCGGCGACGAGGACAAGGTGGGCATGAGTGCCCGAGAGCTGGAATTGGCCAATACAGAGCTGAATGACGACGAGCTGCAACTGGACGACAACGGAGAGGTGGTATATCAGTTCGCCGCAGGCTATCCCAAGACCATCAGTCCCTACACCCGTAACTGTACCATTGTCATGAACGATGATGCAAGCGCCAAGTGGACGAACAGCGCCATCGTGATGGGTAAACTACCCAAGGGCAACGACTTTGTGACCGGTGGTCCCGACAAGGTGACCATGGTGCTGCGCGACCCAGGAGGGTCAAACTCATTCGCTACCTATAGTACAGGTACAACGACAAGCCACACCACCACAAACTCCTTCAACAATACGCTGAGTGAGAACGCCGAAGTGGAATTCTCAACCGGAACGACCCAGACCTTCGTGGCGGGCTCACTGGTATTTGCCAAGGCAACCACGGTAGAGGTGGAGGCCAAGGTGACAGCAGGTGCAGAAATTTCCGAGACATTTAACTACGATGGTACCTCAACCACTACCACCACAACTACAGAGTCTATCTCTACAAGCAGCGACTGGGATTGGACAGGCGCACAGGCCGACGTATTCATCGGTACCGGAACCAACTACATCATCGGTGATGCCACTAAGTTGGGATACACCTTCGGCACCGACGGCAAGGCTACTCTCAGCGCCAAGAATGTGCTGTCTGTAAGCCAAGGCTTCACAACAGCCTTCAACTACACACAGAACAGCATCGAGAACATCATGATTCCCAACCTGCTGAAACTGCGTAACAAACTCATCAAGGAAAAGGGTTCGAACTTGACACCAGCTACCGACAAGCCCAAATACGAATCCCTGGTAGATAAAACCGACGAGAACTTCGGTAAGGAAGGCTACTACAAGATGATTGAACCTAAATCAGCTACCCAGACATACATTGACTCTGTATCATACTACAATATGCAGATAGAGGCCTGGGAACAGCATCTGATGAATAACGAGAAGGCTAAGGTGGATGCTATCAGAAACCGCGACAAGTGGCTGATACAGAACAAGTCCATCGACGGCGGTTCTACCTACGAATCTTCCGTTACCAACGATACGCTGACTTCTACCACCTACGGCTCTACTACCCAGCTGAAACTGAAGTACAAGGTACAAGGCGGTGCCAAGTTTGACGGTATCGGACTCTCTGCTACGTCAGAAACCACCAACACCAGCTGCTACCAGTACACCACTGGCTCAGAAACCGTCAACAGCCAGACCATCGGCTATACTCTGGCAGAGAATGGCGATGACGATGCACTGACCATTGATATATTCAAGGCTCCTGACGGTCACGGTCCTATCTTCGTTACGAAGGGCGGTCGTACCAGCGCTCCGTATGAGGGTCAGGAGGTGACCAAGTACTACAACCCAGGTACGGAAATCTCAGCTGCTACCCTACAGATTGAGAAGCCTCAACTGACCGTAGAGGATCCTATCCTGCAGAATGTGCCCTCCGGCCGCAGTGCTATCTTCACCCTATTGCTGGATAACACTTCGGATACAGATGAGGACTGCTGGTTTAACCTGGGCGTATGTGACGCTACGAACACTAACCGTGCATCATTCTGGGTAAGCGGCACGCCACTCGGCAACGGACGACAGGTGTTTGTACCTGCCAAAAAGACCGTCACCATGTCGCTGGAGATGAAACAGACGGACGAGAGCATCCTGGAATACAAGGGAATCGGTATCCGACTATTCTCAACCACACAGAAAGACAATACAGGTATCCATCACGAGATAGCCGACACAGCCTATGTCAGTGCAACATTCGTTCCTGCAGGTCCCGCTGTGGATCTGGCACTGTCGCACAGCGTGCTGAATGTGAACGCCAAGACAGACCTGACACTGACTGCCAGCGGTTACGACCTGAACTACGCTAAGCTGACAGGTCTGGTAATGGAATACCGCAAGGAAGGCGACAACCAATGGAACAAGGTTCACGAGTATGTAAAGGACAAGGCTACGGCAAATGCCGACCAGAACCTGAGCCTGCTGGATGATGCCTCCGAGAGCTATACCTTCAATATGAAGTCGCTGCCCGATGGTAACTACATCTTCCGTGCCCGTACCGTCTGCAACTTTGCCGGCGAAACGGTCTATGGAAACAGCGAGGAAGTACGCCTTGTGAAGGACCAGAGCGCACCCAAGCTCTTTGGCAACGCTAACCCATCGGACGGTATTCTGAATGCCGACGACGAGATAGGCGTAACATTCAACGAGGACATCGTGAGCGCCGACCTGAGCGAATC
>Ga0310786_10004650_pt1 | contig 19013 bp, 26 predicted proteins | sample AusTroGonzalo_MG_FD_203881 | JGI IMG/M metagenome (GOLD analysis project Ga0310786, IMG submission 203881) | Bovine rumen microbial communities from tropical cattle in Woodstock, Queensland, Australia - Gonzalo_03 (v2) (version 2) | ecosystem: Host-associated > Mammals > Digestive system >... | reverse complement strand
GGGACTGCAGCCAATGCAGGACAATGGCTCTCTGTGTTGCTTTCGTCGTCATATCGCACCTCCCGCAATTAACGCCAGCGTCACAAAGAACACCAGCCCCGTCAGTGCATACCGGCCGTAGTCGGCAATACTTCCCTCTCTTACTTTCCATCTACGCATAACCGCACCTCCCCGTTGTTTAATCTCCGGAATAACTCCTCACATGCTCTGGACGTCTTCTTTGCCATGCCGTTCTCTCTCAAATGGCACCCGCCCCACTTGGTGCGGAGGTCCAGCGTTCCGTCTGCCTTTATCGTCGGGCAGAAATACGGGCAATCCTCACAAGTCAGATTGACTCCCATAGACTCGTACTCGTCCTCGAGACTTTCCGGGATCTCCTCGCTCTCGATGTACTGGATCCGAGCGATCATTCCCTCGAAGGTAACGGTCGGGTTCTTGTCCTTCAGTCTGATCAGTTCTTCGTTGAGCTGTTCAGTTAGAGTCTGGGCCGAGTCTGCTGCGACGATGGCGTACTGCTGATAGCTTCGTCTGATCATTAAAAAAATCACCTCTCTTTCTTCAAGGTGATTTACAATATATACTTATTCTGTTATACTTTGAGAGGCCCCTTTCGCATGGGGTTTTTAAATTGCCAGATCTTATGATTATCGGCATAGTTACCAATCTTTTAATCCGGCCAGCCTTATTGCTGACCGCGTCCCCTCTCGATGTTAAATTGTTTGAATCACCTTGTATGGTGAATATATCATATATTTAATTGTTCTGTCAATTAAAAAATGTTATGATGCTTCCGGGAGGTATTCATCATGGGTTTATTATCACGGATTAAAAACAAGATGCCGGCCCCTGCTCTGGATGTTGTCGAAGTCGCAAGTACCTATCCGAGCATGGACCGCTTCAAAGGAACTAAACGGCTGAACGTCAGCTCGTACGGAGACAAACAGAACGGTATGGAGAACGCCGTCAGGATCCTTGGCGATGCAGATCGGCACGACTGCACCGGAACGGAAATCACCCTCACCTCTTTCGAGGCAGACAGCAATAAAGGCATCCGGGTCGCTGTGGATGGTGAACATATCGGAATAGCGTGGGATAGTGCGAACGATGAACTCGTGTTCTCGGCAGCATACTCCGGCCGGATCGCCGGAGTATTCGTCCGGATCGAGCGAGTCCCGATTGATGACAGCGCAAAGGTCTCGCTGTTCGTATTACTAAAAAAATGATAACACGCAAAAAGCCCGGAGCATAATGCCCCGGGTTTTCTGCGTCTCATAAGTAAAGGAGGCCCATCAAATGGACAGATATATAAAACGGGCCGCCCGTCGCACGATTCGACCAAATGAAAATTTAATTACTTGATTACACGAGACGACCCGTTCTATATCATAATTGTATTGCGTGGTAGTTCATCACCCTGCGGACGGTTCTGGCCGGCCTTGGCTCTCTATAGGTGGACAGCTCCAGATACTGCAGCTCAGGAGGCGGTAGGATCTCGTACTCTTTTTTCAGTCCGTATCCTCCCGGCGTCATGTTCGCGTCTACCACGATTTCCTTATACGGAACATGGAGCGCCGTCGCTTTGATGTTGTTCACCCGGATCTTGCCGTGCGGAGAATATTCCGGCGTGTGTGTATGTCCGGAGATCGCGAAGTCTATTCCGTCGAAGCCGGCGATAAATTTCTTATGCCTCGCCCTGGTGGATCCATGGGTCACGATGCCGATAAAGGTGTTCTGCTGCTTTCCGTGATGGATCCCGAACGAGAGCTTGATGATCGCAACGTTCTCGCGGTAAACGTCCTGGATCCCCCAGCGAACGCAGAGATCATACAGAGGACACGTTCCGACCTCTTTGGTTATCCGCTCCTCATGGTTGCCAGGAACGACCGCCACGATCTTGTCCTTGATCGGGTCGAACAGCCTGTAGATATGCTCGATTTGCGCTTTCGGGCTCATGGTCTCCTGATACACGTTCGAGACGCTCGACCGCAGTCCAAAATTGCCCAGGTCGCCGCAGAGACATAAAACACCGCACGGGTCGTCCTGGATGATACGCAGTTTCTTCCGTACGGCGTTGCTATCATAGTTAGGACTCCCGACGTGGACGTCCCCTATCGCATATACCCGGAGAACGTCCTGATCCTCCGGGTATGCTTTTTTTATTAATTCCAGATCGCCCTGCATGGTGTTACTGTGTCTTTTTGTCAATATACAGACCAATATCTGCTATATAATTTACTGCGACCGCTCCGCTATCTGCGAAGATATTATTAGTCCCGTAGAGCGTCGCGATCTGCTGCGGTGTTAGTTGGTAGGTGATTGGGGTGGCGAGTTCGTAGACAAGTTGTACGCCGTTCATGGCGGTCTTAAAAGCATCTGCGTCTGCATAATCGCCGATGGTAACGAAGGTCGGTGTCGTAAACAGAGCCTCACCTGCTTTTAGGGCTTCCCATGCCATTTGTGAAGTCTTAAACACAAACCCTATGCTTGAAAGACCAACGCTTAAATTCTTTGGCTCTGGAGATAATGCCGTTCTGTAGGTGTATCCTGTATCTTCGTTGTTTCTGTTGCCCTTCTTCCATGTCAATGTGCCTAAATCAACGAGAACCTCCGTCACCGTCAGCACCCCACTCACCGCATCCACCGTACCGCCGTAGACTGTACCCGCTTCGGTTTGCCATGAGATGGGGTAGGTTGTGCCGTTGAAGGTGTGGTAGTCATGGTCGGTGGACGGATAGTTTATGCTTATTCCCGTTGCGCCCTCAACAATTAAATAAAACTTGATGTAATATGCGTCTGCGCTTGATGTATATACGGAATTGTTGAAATACGTTTTGTATCTGACGAATTCCTTGTTAGCATCGTACTCAATCACATATACATTGTCCGTGCATTTGATGTAATATTGTGTATTTGGTTTAATCGCAACAAAATTTACGCACCGTGTTCCAGAGTATGCGATTGGCTCTCCGTCGCTGATATTGTATCTGCCATCTTCCGTCAAGCCGTCAAAGATATTAACACCGCACTTCGTCACCTCACACCCCACCCAACCGCTGATGGGGCAGATGTTGGAGTAGGGTTGCCATGTGGTGGCGGTTGAGCCTAATTCAATCTGAATGTTCTTGAACACAACACCACCGACAACCGACGGGTCAACCGATGTTATGTCAACGCTGATTGTGATTTGTGATGTGCCAGTGTACGGATAAACAATAGTAAAATCTCTTGCCGTTCCGCTATGCTTTATCCACAATCTGTTTGTACCCTCTGGCGGTGTCAGGGTAACATTATATCTCCCAGTTGCCGATGCCGTTACTGAGTTGCTACTTGCTAAGTATGTACTGTCATTAAACGCTTGAACAACAAAAACAACGATCGCCCTTGTGTCTGTGCTGGTGCTTGTAAATGTTTCCCCATTTTGGCTAAAATTCGCCGTGCTGATAACTTGCGTTGAATCAAACTTATTTTTCCCACCACCACCGACCCACGGATTAGTGTATCCGTGTAGGTCTTGGATCGGGTCGATATCGACAACGCACGACTGCAGCGGGAATACTGCCTGACCGTCCGGGAACGATGCGATGCTGCCGGATGCCGTATCCTTTGGCATTAACTGTTCCAGAGTAGCGAACGTCACCTCTCCGTCCGTTACGTTGTACTCGAAGGTGTTTCCGTCTGTGAACAGAATCGTGTACGTCTTGACCGCTCCAGACTCTCCTGACTTGTAAATAGATACGATGCCGTTCCCCTGCGGTCCCTGCGCTCCGTTCGTGACCGTGTAGTCGTAAGTCTGCCCATTTGTGTAGGTGATTCGGTATGTATCGACGAGCCCTGCCGTTCCGACCTTCTCGATTTTGCTGATACCGTTTCCAGTAGGGCCGACCGGCCCCTGCTCTCCTCTGATCGGGCCGACCGTGTCGCTCGTTCCGTCTGTGTAGTAGATGGTCAGCGTGTAGTCCGCATTGAGCTCGGTATGATCGATGTCCTTTACAGAATGAACGATGTCCTCCACGATCGCGATAAACTGCTCGAACTGGCTCGGAGTGATCGGAGCCGTCTCTGATCCGCAGACCCTCGCGTTCGCATCGATCAGGACTGCCTTGATCGGGTATGTGGTCAGTCTGTCGATCAGTTCGTCTTCTTCTACGTCGCACCCGAACAGGTTGACGCATACCTCCGTCCTTTTATTCAATACTTCCGCCGGGATAACGCAGACGCCGTCCGGATCCAGCACGGTCACGATGCAGTCGTAATCCGTGAACCATGCAGCTCGTACAACGTCGAAGTCCGTCCAGTTCTCGCCCAGGTCAAACACGGCCCGGATGTATTCGACTGTGTTCGATGCGTATTTGTAGATCCCGTCGAGCGGTGTGAGCTTCTGGTTATCTGCCCTAAAATGTAATGTAACTGTATTCATGGGTTATTTCTCCTTGATTTCGTCGATTTTGTGATACAAGGTTTTAATATCGTTCTCAATGACCGGAACCCTTCGAGCAAAGTCGTTATGCTCTCGGACTTCTCTCGTCAGCTCCTCGATCTTCTGATCCGTGACCGCGTCGTGGGCGTTATTGGAGATAATAACCCCCATGAGTGTGATCGCTCCTGTGATACAAGCTATTATTATTCCTTCTGTTAGCACGACCATCACCTCCGATACTTCCGCATTTCAGTTATAAGACTTTCCCCGACCTTGCCGGTCTGCTGCCATCCGATCGCCTTCCGGAACGCGTTGACCGCTTTCACGGTCGCGTCGTTATAGTCGAAGCCCAACGTCCCCTTATAGAAGCCGGCCCATTTCAGAAAGCGCTGGATCCGGTAAACGTCCAGACTATAATCGCCTTTTTGATAGTAGGTCCTGATCGCTCCCTGGGCTATATAGCACTTGTAATATTTCCATTTGCTCGGCTTCTGGTTCTTTGCCTTGGAGTCCATGACGGCGTAGCATCCGCCCAGCTTCTTATAGTGACTGTTCGCGATGTACTTCGTCGCCTTGACCTTGCCGGTCTTCTTTTCGACACTGTAGACTTTCGCAATAACGAAGGTGTGACCGCTCTTGTCCTTGCGTCCTCTCTGGATCACCATGCCGGCGTCGAACTGACTCGTCTTGTAGTATTTCGTCGCCTTGAGCTGTTTTTTCATCTTCGGCATTTTCGTCAGTTGGTTTTTTAGATCCTTCGGTACTTTGATACCGACGTTGCCCAGACACTCACCAACGAACACGTCACAGCAAGCTCCGACCCGCTGCTTTTTGTTCGGCCATTTTTTATGACCTGGATACGCTTTATCGATCCCCTGCGTGTACGCCTTGAGCGGTTTGCCTTTCTTATAAGTGTATTTTTTCTGCGGCGTTCCGTACGGCCAGCACTGACGATATGCGAGACCGTTTATGATCTTCGCGTTTGTGTTCGGTGTCGGCAGCGTTCCGGAAAAGGTCTGTCCGGTCGGTGTCGACTTCGCCGGCTGCTTCGTAGTGGTCGCCGGGGCCTTTGTCTGCGTCTGTGCGGGCTTTTTCTGCTGTGATGGATAATTTACCTTGTTAATCCACTTCTGCAGCGCAATTACGCTGTTTTTGCCGAACTCGCCGTCCACAGTCGCGCCGGTCATGGCCTGGACCTTCCGGCTGGTAGCTTGTCCCCAGACACCGTCCGGAGTCGCCCCCGCTCGTCTTTGGAGATATTTGACCGTTTCCTTCGTGAGGATGCCGGTCGGTTTCATTCCCAGGGCGAGCTGGAGGTTGTATATGGACTGATAGCTGAAGTCACCGTCCGGGTTGAGTTCCTTCTTCTTCACTCCCGCAGGAACAAAATGCGGACGGTATATTCCGCAGATGTATGACCTCGTCCTGGTCTTCTGCGCTACGACTCCGCCGTTTGTGTTCCCTTCGATGGTGTAGATGTCTCGCGTCGACTTGTGAGCCCGGACAAAGCCTATGTGATTCGGAACTCCGTTGCGCTCCCAGTCGAAGTAAATGATGTCCATCGGCTGGGCCAAATACAGCGGGATATCTGCGAGATTCTTTTTGCACCATGCTATTGAGTGCGGGCAATATGTCTCTTTTTTGCCATTAAAATAGAGCGAAGCAACTCCGCCCTCATTGGCAACATAATCGACAAATGCGTTGCACCATGCCGCGTTACTTGGCAGTCCGGCAAACTTCCGGAACTTCGCCCCACCTTCTCCGAGGTGCTTCTGGGCTATAGCCAGTAATTGTTTATTCGTCTTCATCGTCCGTCTCGTCCTCCTCGAACTCCTCCCAGTCCTCCGAGTCATCCGGCTCGTCTACGTCCATATACAGGTAATGCTCGTACTCGACCTCCGGGAGTCCCGTAGCGACTGACGTCAAGATCGACAGGATCCCGGCCAGGATCGACGCGGAAATAACCGTCCACCAGTTGACGTCGCTCAATGCGAAAGAAGTTCCGATGACAGCGATTGCCGTCTGCGCGACTGTCCTCGCTGCTCTGATCAGTGATGCTTTAATGAATACGTTCATGCTGTCCTCCGTTATGCCCATGTTCCGTGTATCATGGCGAATATATTCCTCGCCGCCGATGCTCTCGAAACTGACGAGCAGAACGAGAACGAAATCGCCGACGTAGATATGCTGTTTAACTTGGTAAATGTACCCTCTGCTCCGATATACTCGACGCTTACGAACTTCGCAGACGAAAGTCCGATAGCTGACGGGATAGAGATCGTCCTGGGGTCGGAGAAGTACAGACCACCGCTTTGCGTCCCTATTGCCGTTGTATCGGACGAATAGTACCATGCGTCAAAGGTATGGTCGTTGTATTTCTTGTACGTCCAGGAGCCGGACGTGGCCAGAGTGTAGTCGATATCGTTGACCTGCTCCTGCAGTTCCTCGATGGTGGTTTTGCTCGACTGCTGGAACTAGCTGATACCCAGAGCCTCGGAAAGCGTGACGGACAGATCGCCGAGCTGCATCGACTCGTATTTGCCCGTGAGTACGTTCCATTCGGTCTGCACGATTTTGAACTGTCCAGAGGAATTGAAGTCCGGAAAGATGACATTGATCGTGTCGCACAGTTTGCACTGCATAAGGTTCTGGAAATCTGCGAACTCGCCCATGTCCTGAAGGCGGACAAATGAGACCTCGATGTTCTGCGACGGTATAGTCGGGTTGCTCTGCTGCATGACCTGCACGGCCATCGTATTGACCTGTGCAGACGTCGGTTTGTTCTCGAACTTATCGGAAACATCCAGCGGAACGACCTGGACCCTCCCGGATGGAGTAATCCCGCCACTGCTTTGATAAGAGCCGACAACAACGGACGTCCCGTCCGACCAGTACGGCAGACAGGCCGAATAACATCCGGAACTGTCGCACTCCTCGTTATAATCCAACATATTGACACCGTAACGAATGGAGAAATCTCGTAATTGTCCACGGTTCGACCAGAGCTTGACCGACCACTTGTCGAACTCATACTCTCCGCCGTAAATGTCGAGTATTGAGCCTTCAATGCCTCCCAGAACCTGCCGAACGGTTCTCGGTGTTCCGTCCATGCAGGACAGGTATCCTGTCGATGTTTTGTCCGTCCAGTAGGTAAACGGATTACCGGACGGGACTGTGCTGGTCGCGATCTGATTAAACGCTGCAGCCAAGCTGTTAATGTTCGTCCCTCTTGTGGCTATGTAGGACTGCCTGTAGCTGATGTGCGTACAATGAAAGGTGACGACGCCGTCAATCGGCTTCTCGAAGGAAACGATATCGAACGGCTGGATGTCCCCTGTCTCGTCGTGTGTTACTCCGATGATGCGTCCGATCTGGATCAGTTCATAGTTAGCGCCGTCCATCGGATACTCGAGACTACATTCGTACACTCCGTTCCTTTCTTCGGAAACGATGCAGGAAACAGCATCCCGCAGTCGTGCGATGCCGTTTGAAACGAAGGCGGTTTCTGTTTTTTCGTAGAGAATCGGAATCATACTTTCCACCACCTTGGCAATACTTTGAACGATGTGATTGTGTTGTCGTATACGAAGGTTGTGTCGCCACTCGGAAGTGTCGGAAGTTCTGCTGGTAGTTGCACGGAATTATTGACGGATACAGGTGTGCCTCCGTCCTCGTTCCAAGCCTCGCCAATATCAAGGTCAATATACATCGGATTGCCAAGCGCACTCATGGAGCTGTCCAGCATGATGTCGCTTGTTTCTATTGTTGGTGGACTCGTCAAACAGAATCCAGGCATCACTTGTGTGCTGGTAACAGTAAATGTGTCATCACCATCATATGCAACTGTAATTGTGATTGATGCCGTATATGTGTCGGTTATTCCGTGGTGATACACAACAACATTATTAAATGTTTCTGTGTGAGTTTCTGTGCTTGAAGTTCCATAAACAAAAGTCGCTGGTGAATCAGGCGACCCGATTCTGCTTTCAAACGAAAGCGCACTTGCCGTCTGTCCGTTGTAGGATATTTTGTTTTGTGAAGTCCACACCCTTGTTGCCTTTATAGCCTCAAAAGAAACCGTGTCGCCTATATTGGCATATTCTGTGTTGATTGTAAAAGTGACAGGAGTGCCGACAAGACTTTTAGCATTGTCTATAACGATATTGCCGATTGGAACATTGTCCACGACAATAGTTTTATCATTGAATGTAATTTCCCCATATCCAACGACCTGCAACTGTGGTTTTGCATCAAATAATGTCGGATTAGTTACCTTGCCACCACTTGCCACCGATACAGCAGTCTCGCCAGTTGTTAAAAACCTCTGTGGCTTACAGTTGAACTTGATCTCGAACTCCGACGCCGTGTTGTACTTGATCGGAGAGATCTCCACGCCGTCGATGAACGCAGCCATCCTGTACTCGGTCGGATGGAAGGTGTCAGTCAGTCGCTGGTAGCCGATCTGTGACGCCAGTGCGCTCCGAAGGTTGGCCAGCTTCGTCCGGAAGTCGTCCAGATTTTTCTCCTGGTTGAACACCCGATAAGTGACCTCGATGTTCTCAAAGTGACCTTTGTCCAGTATGTAGGCACCGTCCCGGCCGGGAATTTCCACGACCTCGGTTGCCCTTTTAGGAGCATTGAACAGCCCCTCACCGCTTACATATATACCAAAATCGGAGGATGTTACTCCTCCGAAGGTGAACGTATTTATCGCCATGCGAGCCTCCTGTTGTTCGTCTCGTTGATGATAATTTTCTTAACTTCTGCCGCGATCTCGCGCGGATCCTTGTCTGCCCCGTTTATGTTTATCACAACATTCGTGGTACCGGCGTTCGCTGTTGCAGCGTCCAGCCGTTTCCAGAATGGATCCAACGGAACGATGGCTTCCGGACCAGCTTCGCCCATACCGATGCCGTTGAACACTGACGCCTCGGTAATGATGCCGCCCTTCTTATACCAATTAACACTTAATCCCGTCGGGTACTTGATCGAGCCGAGCTTTCCGAAGTCCTTGCTGCTCCATTTGATGCTAAAGTGCGGAGTTTTGACGTTTGACAGGATCCTGCCGATGTTGAGCGGGAACAGACTCTTGATTTTATCCAGGACTCCCTTGACCTTGTCCTTGATCTTGTTAATAGGAGCCATGAACTTGTCCTTGATCCTGTTTGCTGCGGCCGTTACTTTTGCATACAGCGCAGATCCGAGTCCCTTGATGATAGCAGCGCCGATTCTTGCGATAGATTTTACAATAGTCGGCAAGTTCTTGATCAGTCCGCTGGCGAACTTCTTGATCAGCGTCCCTGCAGTTGTCAGTAGTTTCGGGATCATGGTTTTCGCCCATGCAGCGACCTTCTGGCTGGTCAGCCCGTCCGCTTTTGCTTTAATTGAAGCAGCGAGCGTCGTCATCATGCTGGAGAAACCAGACAAAAGCGACGGAACTCCAGCCTTTACAAACGCCACGATTGCAGAAGGCAGACTCTTAATGATTCGTCCGAGCATCGGCAGGAAGTTTCCGAAGAAGAACGTGCTCACTGATGTCGCGAGCTGTTGCATCGCAGGACCGACGCCCTGACCCAAGGCAAGCGCCCCGAGCAGATTCTTCCCGGCTGCCTTCATCGCATCAAAAGAACCGCTGAAGGTCGTGGCTGCTTCCTGTGCTGCGACGCCTGTCAGTCCAAGTTCACCCTGGATGACATGGATCGCCTCGTAAACGTCGCCGAGGTTGTCGATGTTATACTCGACGCCCGTCAGCTTCTCCGCATCCGCCAGGAGCCGTTCCATTTCTGTTTTTGTACCGCCGTATCCCAGCTTCAGGTTGTCGAGCATGGTATAGTTTTGTTTTGCGAAACCTTGGTAGGCGTCCTGCACGGACGTTATATCGGTTCCCATCTTTGCAGAGTTGTCCGCCATGTCCATGATCGCGGTGTTGGCTGCTTCTGCTGCCTTTTTAACATCTCCGCCGTACGCCTGTTTCAGAGCAGCACCGAATGAGACGGCCTGTTCCGAGTAGTCGTTCATGGAGATGCCCGCTTTTGACGCTTCCCGCGCATAGGCACGAACTTTTTCGGCTGCCTCCCCGTAGAGCGTGTCTACGCCTCCGAGATAGGACTGCTGCAGCTTCGCGCCTTCCTCCAACGCCATCTTAATCCCTTTGACGGCGAGAGCTCCGATGCCGGCAGCGATTAACGCCTTCTTTGCAAAAGCTCCGATTTTGCTTCCAGCCGAGGTTCCGGCTGCCTGGGCTTCCGGATCCAGTACGCTGGAGATCGAGCCTTTGATGCCTTGCGCGGACGGGACAATCTGGACATACGCAGTGCCTAATGTTGTACCGGCCATATTATTTACCTCTTAACCTCGCGAGAGCAGCCTCGAACTCTTCCGGAGTTCTGTATTTCTCTACCCCGCTCGGCTTTTTATTACCTTCACCGACCAATGCGTCCACGAGCAAGGCCGGCGGTTTTTTTCCGCTTTTCGCTGCATCCGTGAACCCGTAGCGGAACAGTTCCACCCTATCCGCGATAGATGCGAGCAGGAGCGTGTTCTGCGGTACAGGAACACCAGACGCGAGCATTTTGATTCTTGATTCTCCCCTCAAGCCCACGGACAAGGTCGCCACCAGTTTAGGTGGCAGCGACCTATAGTCTAATATCTGATATGTTTCTGCGAGGTCACATATCAATGCGTCCTCGTTGAGTTCTATCATGTGGGCGAGGGCAATCAGTTTTTTAACTCGTTGACGGACTCCATGATCTCGGTCAGTGCATCGACCATTTTGTCAACAGGAGTCCTTCCGTCAACCTCCAAGTGCTTCGCCAGCCGTTCGACCTCGTCTTCGCCTCCGAGAAGGATCTCGGCCACGTCCACGATCAGGCCCGCGTCGCCCTTGTCAATTTTCCGGAGCTTCGCCAAAAAGCCCCAGTCGTTCTGACAGTTCTCGTCTACTTCGACGACAAAACCATCTTTGAGTTCTACCTTCATGATTTGCCCCCTTCCTTTTGCCTTGCCTTATGACTCTGACTCGTCGCCTTCCTGGATGTACTCGTAGTGAGTATTTCCATAGGAGTCCGGCATGGCTGTAACTGTTACCTCGTATCCGACCGCATCGGAGTCAGTGTACTCGATGTCTCCGACTTCCGAGATCTTACCGTTCGGAATAACGATTCTTTTGAGCACTCCGCCGTTCATGATCATGTCAGCGACCCATACGGCCGTCTCCGGTTCCGTTGCGTTCGCCTTTACTGCGATGCCAGTCGCAAGATTCCCAGATACGTTAGAGCTCCCATATACGGCTTTGAGCACGTTCACGTTGAGCACCTCGATCAGTGTGAACTGGAACGTGTCGTTCTTCTCCTCCTGTGGAGTCAGAACGGTGTCTCCGCCCCACGCCTTGATCTCGGTTGTCTCTGGTGAGTTCGCATTGACAAGACCGTCCTCGCTGCAGTAACCGAGCCCGACGAATGAACCGCCCAGATCAGTCACCGCATCGGTCGGGAGTGAAGTGCCAAGCGGGGCCCTTGAGATGGCTCCTCCGATCGGCGGTTTGCCCGCGCTTACGTTTGATACTGTCTGTGACATATTACCCCTCCTGATAATGGGTTATGTTGAACACGGCCTGCCAGCGATATTGCTTTGTTTCCGTATTCGTAAAGTTATAATCTGTTTCGAGTTCGACCCTTGCCACGTTGTTGAGCCCTGCGAACCGCTCCATCGACGCCTTGACCTTCTCGTTGAGCTGCATCGCATCCCACAAGCTCGCGCCGTAGGACTGGACTGCGATGGTCGTTGTCGTGATGTGGTTCTCCTGGCTCGTTCCTGTCTGATCCAGCAGTATGAAGTCTGTCAGTTCTGTCGGGACTTCCATATAGGCCGGAGTGTTGAGGATCTCGTCGTTATTCAAAAAATCGATTAAATCTTTTGCGATCATTTCCGCCTCCTACCTGATGGACTTGAGCAGCGTGTTGTTCTCGTAATTGTCTTTGCGGGCTTCATATGATGCAGCATGGACAGAAGCGTTTACCCTGTTCTTGCCTGTATACGTCGTGACCTCGTAGCCTTCCCCTGCCCTGTTACTGACTGCGCTCGCGTATGTCCTGCATACGTTCATCGCCTCCTGGGACCGAAGAAGCTCACGGACTCCCGCACGATTCAATTCGAACTTAACCTTGCTCATATCTTTCGACCTTGACCTTTTTGTTCCATGAGAGCGGAATCAGCTTCTCGATGCCCTCCTCCGGGAGTTCAATGATCCGCCAATCCTCTCCAAAGAAACTGACTTTCTTTCCGGCAGTCCAGTCGTGCGTATCGCCTTTAGGGATTCCAAGCTGATAAACCGCTTTGCGTCCCGTGAGGTTATACGTGTCGAGGACTTCCGTGCTGTTGACAGGTGCGACAAGTACATTGTCAACAGAGACGGCCGTCTCCGAGTAAATAGGATTATTCAGCTCGTCAACGTCCGTCTGTGTTCTGTCATAGAGTGTTATGGTGATGCCTTTCATATGCTGCCCCCTTTTGATACGAGTTCCTCTGTAGGACTGTAGGACCCGATAGTGTTTCCTGCTCCGAGCAGTTTCTTCTCGACCTTGCTGATATACAGCTCGCCGACAGATCCGGATCCTATCGTCCAGCTTTGAGAATACCCGAGGCCAGACATGGATCCCTGGGTTGCACCCATTGGGACCCCCATCTCGCCACCATCTCCGAGGGCTCTCTCAACCATGCGACAGGAGACGATTTCTTTCGCTCTATCGCTTGCTTTCGAGTTGTAGGCGTCAATGATGACTGCAGCATCACTCAACATATATTTGCAGATAGAGCGTTCAGCCTCGGATAGCTCTCGCATCATCCGGGCCTGTACGTCCTTAACTGTCGCGTATGCCATGACGCCACCTCGCTCTCCTCCTTAGGACTCTGATTCAGCTTCCTTTGTCAGCAGAGTGAAGCAGTCAGTGTCAGCTCTGAAGCCGACTTCGATTTCTGCTCTTACTGCGAACATATTCTGCTGGAACAGATTGATGATGTTTTCGTTTGCATCGACCAGCGTTGCATCCGAGGAGTAGCTGATCTGTACGCCTTCGACTGTTCCGTAGATCGCCTGGCTCCAGTCACCAGCAGCACCAACGATGTCAGCATCGTCGCCAGCAACGAAAGCGCCCTTGCTCATTACGACCGGAGCGCCCAGGATCATCGGGATAGCGCCTTCTGCGACGTTGTTGATAAACAGCGGTCTCTGGTTGCCGTCAACAGCTCCGAGCAGTACGCCCTTGCCCTGTGGAGACAGAGCGAAGCCGTTCAGGTCACCACCAGCAGCAGCGATTTCAGCGTCAGCAGCTACGAGCTGGCCATAGGTGCCGGTGCTGATGTCGTACGGTGTGCAAGCTGTGAATACATCGAAGTTCGAACCAGGAGCGGTTCCTCCGATTACGGTCGCGTCGAACTGTCTCGCCAGTGCGAGCGGCAGTCTTCTCACGAGTTCGTCATACAGAGCAGCAGCGTCACGTCTGAACTCATTGGAGAACGGAACGATGACCGCCAGCTTGTAGGCGCTCATGATCTTCTTTGACAGTCCAGGATTGGATACCGGCTTTGCGCCTGTTTCGCTGACCCATTCTGCAGTCGGGTCGGATGTGATTACTGGAATTTCTACGCCACGGCCCGGCAGCTCGATTCTGCGAGCCAGAGTCATGATCGCGGATGCTTCCTGTGTTTTTGCGAGGATCTCCTGTGCTACTTCAGCCGGGAGTCCGATGGTTGTTCTGTTAGTAGGAACACCTGACATAATTATTTACCTCCATTGTTGAGCCATTCCGCGAACTGGTCGCGAGTGGCTTTTTTGATTGTTACTGTTGGCTCTCCGCCGTCTGGAACTGCCGGATACCCAGGACGCTGGGCCGCGAAGTTAATGATCTCCTCCGCCTGTGCCTCGCACTCCTCCTTGGTGCTGCCGGTCAGCAGATTAGCGGGAACGCCTTTTTCCTTTGATACCTCGTCCCTCAAGTCCCGGAGCTTGTTCGACTCTTTCAGTGCGTCGAGTTCGGACTGGAGTCCGTTGGCCTTCTCGACTGCCTTCTGAAGTTCCGACTTGCTCTCCTCCTCGATCTGGTCAAAGCGCTCCGCCTTCTGTTTGAGCTCGTCGTAGTTGGCGTATCGCTTTACCCTCTCGGCCACGATGCGGTTGACGTCTTCCTGTGTGAATGTCTTCTCCTGTGGTTCGACTGGGTTCGGAGTAGTTCCCTGTGTTTCTGGTACAGTAGCCATTTTTACCTCCTTCGAGTGAAACCTCGTTTTGTTGGCACGAGTTGCCATATAAAAAACAGCCCCGAATTGAGCTGCTTTATTCGATATTTGTTTCTTCCGCTGCGGAGCTTTCCCGCTCTTTGCGTTTCTCGTATGCGCTGCGCTTCTGTGCGTTAATCTTGTCGCTGTTCTCCTGGTAGAACTCGCGTCGCATAGAGTTGAGTTTGTCCTGCCAGTTGGATCCGTCCGCGCCTTCGTACATGGATAGATACTCGTCCGGATCATACCCGGATACGTCGAGATTATTCCCGAACCGGACCGCATAGGTGCAGTCACAATTTGCGTGTATGTGCGCTGCGTGGTCGCCTTCCATCTCGGACGGCGATGCCTTTTGCCAGCCCCTCGACGCGAGCATTATGCAAAATGCACAAGTATCTCCCCGAGGAATCCACGCCCAATACGCCCCGTCCCGGATCGCGTTCTGCATCGTCGTGTCGACGCCGGCCATCTTGACCAGCCGACTGACCGCAGAAGGAACGACTTCTGGAGACTGTTTCAGCGTACCGTTGACCGCTTTAGCAGTTTCCGCATAAGTAGCTGTCTTCGCAGGTTCCGCTGGTTTGACTTTCGCCTTCTGTGCTAATGCGACCGCGTCGTACATTTCACACGCCGCAGCAGCAGCGCCTTCCCCGTACTTCGTAGCGAGCCCATACGCATAGTCGATCAGCGCCTGGCGTTCGGCCGTCGTTAGAACGTAATCTCCCCCGATGTTTGTCCATCCGGCGTCGGCCATGAATCGGATCATGTCCTCGGCTGCCCTGTTATTTAGTTCTCGCAGTACCGATATGTACCGATTCCATGTTTTGTCTGTGATTATCATTTCGCCGATTTATCGTCGATGTATATATCCGCAAAGACCTTCCGCGAATCTCTTCCTGTTCGCTTTATTCCTTCCGGACAGTTTTGGTTTACAAAGTTCGGCCGGAAGCCGTTTGACAGTAGAAAGTCAAGAGCCTCGACAAGACTCTTCCCTTCCCTGCACGTCCATAGAATGACAGTATCCCCGTGCGTTTGTGCTCTTTTGAGTCTTCCAATGAGCACCTCGTTCGGTTTGTTGCGTAATTGCAAAGTATTGTCAAAGTCGACCGCGATTATCATTCGTCTATCTCGACTGTCTCAAGTACCGCCAGCCCTCTCGCGAGCTGTTCCTGTGACTTAATCCTCCGAATGTCCGCCGGACCGAATCCGATCATCTCCAGGAACGTGTCCGTCTGGGCGAACCCCTGACGAGCTGATGCGATCTTAATCGCTGCGTCCGCCGTCACTGCGACGGATGGCATCGCCGGGTTCTTGAAATGCGCGACGATATTCTTCTGACTTTCCGTCAGACCATCGAGCGATACGTTGTTCTTAATTGCGAGCGCCATCATTCCGATCGTCCGCAGTGAGTCGCCGTTCGACTGGTTGAGCTGTTCCGCCATGCTGACGAGCGTCTGGGACTGTGCCAGGATCGCGTCGGAGCTGGTCGGGTTCGCATCGTTTACGACGCCAGTGTCCGTTACGGTCAGCCCTGTTGCTGCCGAGAACTGTGTCGCCAGCATCCGGAGCATTTCAACATGAGGCGCTATATTACCCTGCTGCAGTTGTCCGAACGACGGCTTCTCGCCTGTTTCCGGATTGACCGTTGAGGCGATGATGCTTCCGACATACTGCCGAAACTTCTGATTCACGACCGCGTCGAACTGTTCGTCCGTTACTCCGAGGAGATACTTCTGCGGAGCGGTCGAGAACTCCAGGCCGATCGTCGCGTTCGCTACGGTCCGCACATATCCCTGGATAAGTCTCCGAATCGGTTCCTTGATCCTGGACTGCCCGAACGGTTTCGCGCTCGTCGGGTTGTAGATCAGCGGTTCCATGAGCGGGCGACCCATCTTTTGCGGTTCCTTTGTTGCCGTCCACTGCTGTCCCTCTCGCTTCATGACCCAGATCGCGTCATCCGTGTATAGGTTGACGATGGACGGCATATATACAATATCGCCCTTGACCTTCTCCTCCGTCGTGTCGATAATCGCCATACCGCAGTCGATTCGTCCTTTGACGCCGTTCCACAGTCCTGCTGCAGTCTGTGCGGAATGGAAACGGATCTTACACCCGATATCTGGATCCGCGGAAAGCGTAGCAAATGAGCAGCCGAGTTTCAGCTCGTCCCGACACGCTTTCGGATATTCTGCGACGAGGTTGTTGTCCATGACGATGGCTGTCAGATCCTCGTCCTCCGTTCCGTCTACATCGACAAACCCGTCGAACATGGAACGACCCGCCAGCACGTCGACCGTCTTCGCTCCCCAGGCGCATCCGATCTCGAGGCCTTTGATTCCTTCAGGAAGTGCTATCCCGAGATTTACCTCTTCGAGCCGGATCTTGCCTTCGTAGTATTTGTTCTTCTCGTGGTTGTTGAATTGATGCTTCTCAAATACGTCGACCAGCTTCTGGAGCTGTTCGACTTCCGCTTCGCCTAAACCGTTTACTTGTTTCGGAACAATCTGTAATTTCATAATCGCGTCCTTCTCACCCGATCCGCATCGACTTGTTCGGATCTCGTTTACTGTTGGTTGCTCCCCATAGAGCAAGCGCACACGCTTCGATCGGTGTGGAGTTATCTCCTCCGAAGCCCCATCCGCCGCCTATCGGTCGCTTTGTTGCCGTTATTGCACTCTCTCGCAGTGCTTCCTGCCCGTAGTACCATGTCACGGCCTCCTCGTTTATCGCGTTGGTCAGATTGCCGACCGCCGCGATCATGTCTTTGGTTGAGGGCCTTATAACAGACCCCTTCATTCGCCATACATCAGAAATGCGTTCGACTAATACATCGACGCCGTTTCGTCCGTCTATGACTACACAACACGCTTTGTTGTATCTATTGTTCAGCCAGTCACCGAGCCACCGAATACCGCGACCGGTTCCTTCGCTTCTGATCAGCGAGATCCTCGCCGGCCCTTCTTCCGGAATTACTGCACCGCATAGACTCACCATCGAGCCGTCCGCGGAGAACTTTACTCCGTAGGCCGTTTTGCCTTCCGGTTTCGTGTGCTCTGACTTGCAAGCGTCCCATGCTGCAGCCGGTATCGCGTATTCAATCGCCGTCTGCTTTTTTTGTATATATCCAAGATGCTCCCGGGCGAACGTGTCCTCTGACATCGTGACTGCGTCCTTCCGAAGCGCTTCTTCTAAAAGCTGATACCCGAGAGACGGGTTTGTCCTGTACCACCTGGAGAGGTCTGTCGTGTCTCCGATCTCGTCTGTACCCCATAGCGACATACATGACCCAGCCTCTGGACTGTCGAAAAACCTCTGAATTGACCTATAAAAAACAACACCCTTGTCGCCGTGTATCAATGGCGGCGTTCCCATGAGTATCGTCTGCGGAGATCCGTGCGGCGCTGCGGAGTTCAATGGTGCGAGTGCTGCGTCCTGCGCTTCCGTGTACGCCTGTGCCTCGTCGATAACAACGAGGTCAAACGTACCGCCTCGACCCATGTCTGAATTACTTCCGCGTGTTCTGAACTCGATATGCGCTCCATTAGTCAGGTCAAGGACCATCTGTCCGGCGCTGACCGTGTAATGGTCTACCAGAGCATTGAGCTCCGGATAGTCAGCGTACGGGTCGTTCTTCTTCGACCCGAACTTCTTCCGCAGTCTGTCAAACGCCTTCTTTGCAGTCTGGAACTCCTGCGCGGTGTGGAGTATATGCTCTCCGCGCTGGACAAGCCCCCAAGTCTCCCGAGGATCCGATACGCCCGTTTTGCCATTCTGACGAGGAACCTCGAGCACACAGTAGTTGTGTACGAGCTTTCCGTTATCATCGACAGCAAGCCAGTCGTCCAGGACATCCCGCTGCCATTTGTGCGGGGCGAGTCCGTAACTACTTGCGAGCTGCGAAGCAAAGACGCCCTCTGTCTTTGTATATTCCTCCGAATGGTGGAACGTGGGCTCCTGGTTCCCGAGGTTAGTCATTCGCGGCCTTTAAGATCGCGAACAGTGGCGTCTCGGCTTTTATCTCGCCGTCACGAGCTTCGAGGGCCTTGAGCCGGTCAACCATCTCGAACATACCTGTCACGAGCGGTTTTATGTCTCGCCCGCTGTCAGTCATGTCCAGAACCTTCGCATACTTTATGATCGACGCCCTGATCGCACCGATCTCGCCTTCGTTCCTCCACGCCTGTTCGATCGACTCAGGAGTGGAGCCTTCTGGTTGCTTATTCTTTGGCATTTCGCCACCTCCTAAAACCATGAGTTTTGTGTCCTCAAGTACGACAATGCTGTTTTGTTTATTGTGGTTTTGCGCTCGCAGAGTGTCGGCGCT
>Ga0310786_10004648_pt1 | contig 19019 bp, 16 predicted proteins | sample AusTroGonzalo_MG_FD_203881 | JGI IMG/M metagenome (GOLD analysis project Ga0310786, IMG submission 203881) | Bovine rumen microbial communities from tropical cattle in Woodstock, Queensland, Australia - Gonzalo_03 (v2) (version 2) | ecosystem: Host-associated > Mammals > Digestive system >... | reverse complement strand
GCCCACGGCCGAAATCACGCCGCCCGCCGGGCGCTACTATTCTCCCATCAAGCTTAAAGTCAAGTGCGACGAAATCAAGTGCAAGACGTTCGTCTCTATCGGTGACACGCTGAATCCTCAAGACGCAAGCAAGGGCATCGAATACAACAAGACGGGTTCCGTGTTCTTCTACGCCGCCGATTCCGTCGGTAACCGCACCGCCTGGGAAGAAGCCAAGTACGACATGGCTAGCGACAACATTTGCGGAAAGAACGCCTTCCCTGTCCCGGTTGGAGCAAAGACTGTCTGCGTCGATGCCTACGAATACCCGAACCAGCCGGATGCCACGCCTAAGGACATGGTCAGCCAGGAAGAAGCCGCACGAATCTGCAAGAACGAAGGCAAACACCTCTGCTCCATCGAAGAATGGCAGGCCGCCTGCCGTGGCAAGGACGGATTCAAGTACTCCTACGGCAAGAGCTACAAGCAGAACAAGTGCAATACCAATACAAAGTCCGCCAAGAGAAGCGGCCGCAAGACCCAGTGCCGCAGCTGGTATGGTATGTACGACATGAACGGTAACCTCTGGGAATGGACCTCTTCGACCAGCAAGCAGCACCCGGACAAGTTCCTGGTCGCCGGTGGAGCATGGAACACCAACAACGAAAGCAGCTGCTCCGAAAGCAAGTTCAGCTTCTACCCGCAGAACCAGTATCCGAGCGTCGGCTTCAGGTGTTGCAAATAACTCACCGTTAAAACAACATTACATACTTTATTTGGCTCAATAACGAAAAAAAATCTAATTTAGGACCATGAAAACAAAAATTATTCTCTCTGCACTTATTCTTTCTTCGTTCACGTTCTTCGGCTGCAACAACGAAACGCCCAACTACACGGGTTACTGGAAAGGTGAAGCCGACATGATTTTCGAAGTTTTCACAGAAAACAACGTGGATTACACGATTCGCAACGTGAACGGCGACCTGACTGCAAAATTCGACAGTGGCGTTCTCCGTGGCAAGAACTCTCTCGACATGGACATTTTGATGAGAGTGAAGGGCGACTCCGCTTACTACGAATTTGGCGAAGATGAATCCGGCAAAATCGTAACGGGCTACGCCAGAATTTCCAAGGAAGAATACGACAAGATTTTCAAGGCCCAGTCCGAAGCCAAGGCAAATTACAACTAATCGGATCTTTGTCCTAAACAAATTGCCCGGGTTTGCATAACGCACCCGGGTCTTTTTTGTATTGTAAAAGCTTGCTACTTGGCGCCTGCGTTCAAGACCTCAAGGACGAGCTTTTCGAGCATTTCGTAGCTCGGCGCTCCGCTCCAAACACGCTTGATATAACCGTTGGAATCGAGGAGCATGAGTGTCGGGACGGCATGAATCCCATAACGACGCCAGAGTCCCTGATCGGCATCGCGGTAGAGCGGATACGGCGAAGCGTGCTGCTTTTTGTAGAACGCAAGGAGCGGCTTGGTCTGTTCGGACGAAATGCCGATGACTTCGAGGCCCTGGCTAGAATACTTGTTGTAGATTTTTTCGAGTACAGGGAGCGTCTGGCGGCAAGGACCGCACCAAGTTGCCCAGAAGTCCAAAAGTGTAGCCTTAGGAGCTTCTAATCTCTTTTCGCCGTTCTTGTAGAAGTTCTTGCCGAACTCAGCCATCTTGCTCCCGATAGCAGAACCCGTTAGGCTCGAAATGTCATCCGGACGAGCCGTCAAAGTCACCGTCAGCGGAATTCGCTTTCCGTCACGGACAATTTCAATGGCAACCTTGTCACCCTCAGACGCATTCTTTAGCACGTTTTGCATTTGGGCCACATTGACCAAGTCCTTGCCATCAAAACCGATCACCAGGTCTCCAGAAACAACACCCGCTTCGAGGCAGCCCGATTCAGGATGCACACCGGAAACAAGAAGTGCCAAATGGTTCTCGTACAAAGACTTTTTATAGATGAGCCCAAGCCACGGCACAGCAAACACCGATACCGAGAAGAACGATAAAACCATAAATGCGCGAAGAATTAAATTCATGATGAACCCTTAAATTATTTAAAAGAAATAAAAGCCGATATTCAGAGCCGCCGTAAAATGCGCCTCACGACTGTAAAAGTCGTTTGCCTTTTCGGCTAGAGGTTTGCCGATGATGTAGCTGGCATCCAATTCCAGACGGCACAAGAAGCTTGCGTTCTTGAAAAATGAAATATCGCGCCCATAGCCAAGCGTAATGCGGGGCGGGAAATAGCTTTTATCGTTGCGTTCGAAAGAAACAAACGAAACTCCCAAACGCAAAAAGTCATCCTCGCGAGTCCCGCGGAAAAAGAATCGCCAGTCTAGCCCAAGCTCCAGGTAGTCGCCAGAAAATAGCAGAGCAGCAAAAGCGTCGGCGGAATGGTGATTGTGAAAACGATATTCCCCACTCAGAAGCACACCCGGATGAATCGCCCCCAGGTAATAGACAAGACTCAACTCGCCGCCAAACGAAAGCGACGAGAGTGAATCCTTCGCGGGGGCTTCTTCGTAAGTCTGCTCGATGAAGTATCCGGCAAAAGACTGTACCGCACAAAGCAACAGTGCGACAAGGAATATTTTACGGCTTCGGATGAGCGGCATCGTAATCTGCGAGAGTCTTGTAACCATCGCCCATCAGAGCTTCTTCAAGTTCCTTGCGCATAGCGTGTGCTGCCATCCAGCGGAAAGCGACAACGGAGTAGCACTGCACGGCATCGACACCAAGCTTGATGAGGTCGTATATTTTGAAACCGTGGTCAATGCCACCGCAAGCCATCACGCTCATCTGCGGATAGTTTTCACGGATAAACTTGACGTTCTTGACCATGTTTTCATAAAGCGGACGGCCCGACATACCACCGCGATTGCCATCGCCACGCAACGGAGTCAATTCATCGAACGTGACGTGGACCGGGAGTTCGTTCACCTTGGCGGTCGGGTACGTATTGCCCATAATGACGCCGTTCACGCCCTTCTGCACCAGCATGTCCATAATGGTCTTCAAATGGCATTCGAGCATATCCGGGCTGAGCTTGGCATACACGGCCTTGCGATAGCTCTGGCTGTTACGGTAGTTCGTGATTTCGGTAAAGATTTTCTCAAGGAAGCTTGTATCGAGATCGACTCGGTTCTCGCCCGTATTCGGGCAGCTCACGTTGATTTCGACGTAATCGCCCACCTTGTAGGCAATGGCGAACGTTTCGACGACATCCTTGAGCTTTTCGTTTTCGTCAGTAAGCCCCGGAGTTTCGGCAACGGAGACACCGACGCACAAATGCGTCTTATGGGCGGCTTCGAGCTGAGTCTCCACGCGACGGCAAACGGCTTCGACACCGTCATTGTTCAGCCCCATGCTATTGTGGATCGCACGATCCTTTTCGACAAAGCCGATGCGCGGTCTGTGCGTGTTTCCTTCACGAACATGGCGAGTGGCCGTACCGACAGAAATGCCACCAAAACCGACATTGGCATAATCGCAAATACGGAGCGCAGTCTTGTTTGCACCAGCCGCCAGAATAATCGGGCATCCGAAATGAAGCGGATTGGAACCATCGGCAAAAGTCACCACACGCTGGAGCGTATTGCTCAAGTCCGGGCGCCCACCCATAAGCGGGATCACCGGAGCGAATCTAGCCACATGCTTAAACGAGTCGTGGCGGAATTCGGGATTGTTGTGAAAAATGCGACGAATGAGCGCCAAGATGCGGTCACTAGGACGCATATAATATTCGTGGTTGATGCAATCATTACTCATATTTTAATATCCCTTACTTGTTCGCTTCGCTGGTACTTAACAAATAAGCGTCAATGAACGGACGGATTTTTCCATCGAGCACGCCAGACGTATCCGACGTTTCGACGCCCGTGCGCAAGTCCTTTACCAGCTGGTACGGCTGCAACACATAGCTGCGGATCTGGCTACCCCATTCGACCTTCTTCTTCTCGGCCATGCGGGCGTCGCGCTTCGCTTCTTCTTCCAAGCGGTAGTGTTCGGCGACCATGGTCTTGAGCATCTTGTAGCAGGTTTCACGGTTCTGGATCTGGCTGCGTTCCGTCTGGCAGCTCGCCATAATGCCTGTCGGCAAGTGGGTCATACGCACAGCAGAATCCGTCTTGTTGATGTACTGACCACCGGCACCGCTACTGCGGTAAGTATCGACGCGGACTTCGGACATGTCGAGGTCGAATTCAACGTCTTCGTGTTCCGGGTACAGATAAACTGCCGTAAAGCTCGTATGGCGGCGGGCGTTGGCATCGAACGGGCTGATGCGCACCAAGCGATGGACGCCGATTTCGGAACGCAAGAGGCCATAAGCGTTTTCGCACGTGACTTCGATTGTAGCACTCTTGAGGCCAGCGTCTTCTGCTTCCTGGAAGTCCACCACCTTGAAGTCCATGTTTTCGCGTTCAAAAAAGTGCGTGTACATACGGAAAAGCATCAAGGCCCAGTCCTGGGATTCCGTTCCACCGGCACCCGGATGGATAGACATGAGGCAGGCACAGGCGTCGTCCGGTCCGTTGAGCATCTTCTTGAATTCCATCGCTTCGACTCTGGACTTGAGGTCCGCAATGTCGGATTCAATCGTCTTGGACAAGTCTTCGGATTCTTCGGCCTTGGACATTTCGTAAAGCTCGGCAAGATCGTCGCAAGTCTGGGAAACTTCTTTCCAGGACTCGATGAGCCCCTTGAGGTTCCCGATCTTCTTCATCATGGACTGAGCCTTTTCCTGGTCATTCCACAGGTTCGGGTCGCCAGAATCCTTTTCGAGGACATAGAGTTCTTCGGTCTTTGCCTCTAAGTCAAAGATACCCCCAGAGTTTATCAATGCGACTGCGCAATTCGATAAGCCCGGTGTGTGTAGTGTTGAATGCCATATCAAACCTCTAATATCAGCTAGTTAAAAAAGAAATGTCATCCTGAGTGCAGAACCGCAGGTTCGAAATCGAAGGATCCAAAAAATCTGGATTCTTCGACTTCGCTACGCTTCGCTCAGAATGACACGTACAAACAATTCGTGCGATTACTTATCAGCACCGATTGCCTGAGGCGGCTGGTACTTCTTGTCGAGGTACTGCACCTTGTAGGTCTTGCCAAGTTCATCGAGGTAAGCCTTGAGCTTAGCCTGACGTTCCTGTTCGGCCTGCACACGGAGGATGTAGTCGATCTGGTGCTTGTAGCTATCGTACTTGCCGTCATTCTTTTCAGTAAGCATGAAGATGGAAACGCCGTCATTTTCGGTAATGACTTCAGAGATTTCACCGACCTTGATCTTGCCAACAGCCTTGGCAAACGCGGCGCTCTTGGACTTGGCGAGGAACTTGTTCATGATGCCACCCGTCTTCTTGGCGTCCTTGTCGTCACTATACATGGCAGCGAGCTGAGCAAAAGTAGCCTTCTTGGAACGGACCTGGGCAGCAAGACCCTTCAACATATCCTTGGCGTCACTGATTTCCTGAGCGCTCTTGCCCTTGGTAGAGATAAAGATACGGGCACCGCTAATGGTATCGTTGATGGCCACCTTAGTCTTGTTGAGTTCCCAGAATGCCTGGAGCTGCTTTTCGGTCGGAGCTTCCGGATACGGGACCTTCTTTTCGAGGATGATTTCGCTCTTGAGCTGGTCTTCGATCTTGGACTTGAACTGAGCCATCGTCGTGTTGGACTTCTTGAGTTCCTTCTGGAAGGCTTCTTCGCTCGGGAACTGCTTCTTGAAGAGTGCCGTCAAGCTATCGACCTTGGATGCGGCAACCTTGATGCCCATCTTCTTGGCTTCGAGCTTGATGAGTTCCTGACCCACGAGATTGTCCACAACTGCATAGCGAAGTTGGGTCATCATTTCTTCAGTGAGCTTCTGGCCGGGAGCCTGCTGCTGACCAAGCATCGTTGCAAGGCTATCAATCTTGCCACCAGAAATACCCGTCTTGTCGACGCGGATAACGTCCAGGCTTTTCGAATTCATCAACTGAGCAGAAGCAATACCGGCAGTGAGAAGCACGGCAGCGACACCACGAGAAATGAGTTTAAGAGACATTATTTATCCTTGTTAAAAATTTTTCAAGGCTTAATATAGAAAACTTACAACACGCAAACGTAGCATTCCCGAGTTTTTACGCAAACAAAACAATGTTCTTACAAAAAATTGCAGCAAGTGCTTGTTTTTTCTAAATTTATGGATATGAAAAAGATAAAAGTATATACGTTGCAAGGTAAATGGACTGGCGATTTCGAGTCCAACAACAAGTGGTACAAGGACGAAGCCCTCAAGCTCAAGGGCAAGGACATCGACCTTCTGGTTCTCCCGGAACTTTTCCACACCCCGTACTTCCCGTTCGAGGAAAATGCGGACTTTTTTGACCTCGCTATCGAAAAGGACCACCCGATTGTCGGCGAATGGCAGGCTATCGCCAAGGAACTGAACGCCGTTGTCGTGTTCCCGTTCTTCGAAAAGCGTGCCCGCGGCATTTACCACAACTCGGCTTTTGTCTTTGAACGTGACGGAAGCATCGCCGGGCTTTACCGCAAGAGCCACATTCCCGATGATCCGGCATTTTACGAAAAGTATTACTTTATTCCAGGTGACACCGGCTTTGAACCGATCAAGACCAGCGCAGGTACGCTCGGCGTACTCATTTGCTGGGACCAGTGGTTCCCCGAAGCAGCCCGCATCATGAGCCTCAAGGGTGCCGACGTACTCATCTACCCCACCGCCATCGGCTGGATGGATTCTGAGCCCAAGGAAATTTACCCGCGCCAGCAAGACAGCTGGATGACCGTCATGCGCGGGCACGCCATCGCCAACAGAACCTTCGTCATCGCCGCAAACCGCTCGGGCGTCGAAGGACACCTCACGTTCTGGGGCACAAGCTTTGTCGCTGCTCCAGATGGATACATTTTGCAAAAGTGCGATCCGGAATTCCTGGGCGCAAGCTACGTCGAAATCGACCTTGCCGAAACCGAGGAAAATCGTCGCTGGTGGCCGCACTTCCGCGACCGTCGCATCGACCTGTACAAGGACATTTTGAAAATCTGGGCAGAAGATTAAGCCTCCCTTTCCTAAAGCCAGTCATTCTCGACTAAGCGTAGCGCAGGAGGGAATCCATCGCAAATGTTGAACAAGAAATAATGGATCCCCTCACTTCGTTCGAGGATGACTGCTCCAGGATGACAAGCCTCTAAGCAAATAAAAAAGGAATTTAATTCATGACGAAAAATTCAATTCGTTATCCGGCGGAATGGGAAAAGCAGAGTGCCACTTGGCTAGCATTCCCGCACAACAAGACAAACTGGTATGGTGAACGCGGCATCAACATCCGCAAGTTCTATGTAGAACTTATCCGTAACATCACGGAATTCCAGCCAGTGAATCTGTTGCTCCCCGCCAAGAACTTCTTGACCGACGAAGAAAAAGCATCTCTCGTAAACCGCCCGTTCCCAGTGAACTTTATCGTTATCAAGACGAACGACATCTGGATTCGCGACTACGGTCCATTCTTTATGAAGAAGGGCGACAAGAAGGTCGTCACAGAAACGCAGTTTAACGCCTGGGGCGCGAAGTTCCCGCCATGGGGGCTCGACAACGCCATCCCGCAGAAGATAGCCGAAAAGCAAAAACTCCCGCTCAACGAAAGCGTTCCCTACATCTTTGAAGGCGGAGCCATCGAAGTCAACGGCGACGGCCTCGGCATCACAACCGAAGACTGCCTTATCGGCAAGAACCGCAACAAGGACGAAGACCTGAAAAAGGTCATCAAGGCGCTTTGCAAGGCCTTCGGACTCAAGGACTTGCTCGTACTCCCGCACGGTCTCCACGGCGACCACACGGACGGCCACATCGATAACGTTGCCCGCTTTGTCGCTAAAGACAGGGTCGTCATGTGCATAACCGACAACAAGCGCTCCCCCAACGCCCCGATTCTGAGCGAAGCCAAGTTCATCATCGAGAAGTGGCTCAAGATGCACTACGAAAGTGCCAAGGTCGATACGCTCCCGCTCCCGCCGCAGCGCGTGCTGGATGACGGCCAGATTCTCCCGGCTTCGTACATGAACTACATCTACGTGAACGGTGGACTCATCTTCCCGAAGTACAAGAGCCCGAACGATACGGTTGCCAAGAAGTATTTCGAGAGCGTCTATCCGGACCGCAAGGTCATCGGCATCGACTGCCGCACGGTCATCGAAGAAGGCGGAAGCCTCCACTGCATGAGCAAGCATGAGAATGAATAAAGTAGGAAGTTAGAAGTAGACAGTTAGAAGATAATGCTACTAAAAAAATCTTCCTACTTCCTACTGTCTACTGCCTACTTTTTTTGCCTTCGCGATAGCTTCTTTAGCTAGTTTATCTACAAGTTCATTCCATTTGACGCCAGTGTGGGCGGCGACCTTTTCGAACTGGACTCGGTGCAGATAAGGTTTTGCCGCAGCGACATACATCTTGGCAATGTTGCTCTTGGCTTGCCATTCGCCTTTGGCCCAGCGAGCAATGCCTTCGTAGTCATGGCAAATGACGCCCTTCTGGTCATGAGCTTCTAGCCATTTCATTGCCTGGAAAGAGGCCATCACTTCGCCATCGATATTGCGGCTTTCGGCTTCGAAAGCGGTGATTCCAGAACCACGATCAATTTCCTTGTCGTTTTCAGTTACAACAAAAGCCCACCCCGAGCGTGCAAATCCCGGCGAAAAAGATCCATCGACAAAAATGCGGAGTCCGTCAGCGGGCGGAGCTTCCATCCCGTCTAGCCAGGCGGTCGCTTCTTCGCGAGTTCCGAACGACTTAAACAGGACGCCCTTGACGCCATGGGTCAATTTTTCGCATTCGGCCCACGTCATGACGATTTTCTTTTCATTTTCGCTTTTTATGGCATAGAACTTTTGTTTAGGCATGGCGCAAATTTAAAAAATCCTTTTTTACTTTTTTATAAAAATTTATGAAAAATGCGGGAGGGGCCCAAGCTCGGAGTGGATGCTTTCAGCATCAGCAATTACGGCTCAGCTATGTTTGCACAAGTGCAACCGCAGCATTCGCCTTTGATGCTATTGACGCCTGCGGCGTCAACGGCTTCACTCGGCCATATCGGCAAGCAAGCTTGCCGCTGCGGCACTCGTTTTGCACGCTACTGCGAAGAATGTTCCTTGGCCGACGCTTTTACATTTATTATAAAAGCTTTTTCGCATCTATAAAACTGTTCTATAAGCATTTAGATCATCTTGTTGTTCATTAAGATAGACGTTTTTTTAATATATTTTTGTTGTAATTAGAATTAGGAGCTCTTTTGTTTTCTTCACGGTACTTTGCCGATGGCAAAAAATACTTCGCTATGCGGTTTCTTTGCAAGCCACTTTTATACCGGTGGTTTGTAAAAAAGGCTGGAGTGGGCAAAAGATCAAAATCGTTTTCGTTCCCCGAAACACTGCAAAAAAACGAAAAGACTGTTTTCTTTGTACCCGAGGACAAAAAACTCGCAAAGGTCATCTTGGACGAAATCCCCGAAGAGAGGCTCAAGACCATCTTGTTCATTGCGCATGGCGACCTCGAAATCATATTCTCAAAGAAAAACACCATCGTTTCATACTACACCGATAAAGGGTGCCGCTACGGGGAACCGCTGTTCGAAAAACTTGAGTACCAAATCAAAACATTTGCACCGGTCGCTTGCGTCTGCCTTGCGCCATACAAGCCGCAATTCCTGTACCTTGCGCTCGTCAGTGGAGCTTCGTTGCGTGTCGGTTTTGACTGCGCACGCGAATTCCCGTTCTTAAACGTAAGCCTCCACACACTCAAGACCATCTCGCCAGCTAGAATGATAGCTCGCTATTTCGCAAAGAATAACGGGGACTAGCCATGCAGAAGATGTTTTCGACGATAATCACTGAAAATGGCGGATACGCCGACCTGCACATGCACACCAAGCTCTCGGACGGGACTCTAGCCGTCGATGAACTGCTCACGTTGTGCAAGCGCAAAGGGCTTCGCTGCATCTCGATTACCGACCACGACAACCTCGACAGCTACAAGCTCGCCGAAGAGCCAGCCAAGGAAATCGGGCTCGAAATCATTCCGGGCATCGAAATCTCTGCCGTATGGCAGGGCAAGGACATCCACATTCTCGGATACTTCTGCGACCCGACGAACCTCGCCCTCAATATGGAACTCGAGGACTTCGCCAAGCAGCGCATCGCCCGCGTCAAGGCGATCATCAAAAAGCTGAACGCACTCGGCATCGGCATCACGTTCGAAAAGGTCCACTCGTACTGCAAGGGCAAAATCATCGGACGTCCGCACATCGCCATGTCGCTCGTCGACGAAGAATACATTTCGAACTTTTCCGAAGCGTTTACGAAATACCTCGGAGATGGCTGCATCGCCTTTGTCGAAAAGAAAGGGCTCAACCCGCAAGAAACAATCAGGCTCATCGAAAACGCAGGCGGCATCGCCGTCCTCGCCCACCCTTACAAATCGGGTCTCAGCGACGCGTTCATCGAGAATATGGTCGAATGGGGTATCCAGGGCATGGAAGTCTATAGCCCTGCGCAAAAAGGCGCCGTCGGCCGCAAGTACAAGGAAATGGCACAACGGTTCGGACTCGTCGGGACAGGCGGTTCGGACTTCCATACCGAAAACGGGACTTACCCTCCTGGTTGCATGAAAATGCCTTACACTGTCGTTCAAGCGCTCCGCGAAAGACGTGAAAAGTCTCGCGCCGAATGGTTCTAATGAATCGTGGAATTCTCTTACTAGCTGTTTTGTGGACGCTGACCTCCAGCGTTTTTGCCGATGTCATCCATGCCAAGCGAAGCTCCCGCCCGACTCCGCAGGATTCCGTTTTTGAAACGGTCAACGGTCCAGACCCCGCGCCAAGAGAAACCGACGCCGGCCGTTGGGTGATTCCGCTCCGCGAAGTTATGCAACGCACATACGACCTTTCGGGCCAAAAATCCGAATGGGTTCTCGGCACGTCCATCCTCGGCAGTCCGGAACTCCCAGCGACAGCACTTGGAATCGGTTCGCTCAGCAAGCGCTACCCGAGCAAGCTCGCCGGCATCTACACCACCCGCCTGAGCTTCGACGCTTCGACTCTCGCCCTGAACGGCGAAAACGGCATCCTCTTTGAAGAACGTCATGGCATCCCGGTAGACACCCCCATTACGGACATCAACTGGGAACGCGGCGCATTCGAAGGCAACGCCCTCCGACTGGAATTCCGTCGCCTCATCACGGACTCGGTAACACTCGACCTTGGACTTTCGAGCCACTCCGACATGCTTTCGAAGCCTTACGAATACCAGCCGGTGACGCATTCGCCGTACTTTGCCTTGGGACGCGACTCCACGCACATTCCGTTCGGCGGAAGAAACATTGCCATGAACAGCATGCACATCCAGCCAATCGTCACCTGGCGATTCGGCATCGGCAAGGCGTTTTTCAAGATAAACTACATCGACCTCGACAACGCCGACAACACGACTCACAAGGTTTTGCTCGACACGCTCGATCCGACGGTTCGCAAGTTCCAGACCGACCCGTACAAGATCAACCTCAAAACGAGAACATACGGCGGAGGCGTTGAGTTCTACCCCACCAAAGAATTGACTCTTGGCATGGGCATCCATTACGGCAACCACGAAATGGAACTGAGCAAGCTCGCCAAAATCAAGCAGAGTACGGACACGGTCTATAACGATAACGGTTTGCCCACCATCAAGATTGCTTATTACGACACGACGAAAAACCGTAATTACGAAACGATCCTCGGAAACTTTGACGTGAGCTACAACAGCTTCTTGAATCCGAAGCTCCATTTTGAATATGAATTTTTGAATACCGAAGAAACGGGCAACGACCAAGACAAAAAGGAATATTACCAGGACCGCGAAATAGGCTATGCCGAAGTTTCGGACACGTTGTTCGGGAAAGCCCTGTTCCGCATCCAGGCGGGTATGCAACGCAACAGTTCGCTCCTCGACGAAGTTGATTTCGCTCCGGCTTTTTCGATGGACGGAACATACATTCTCCCACACCATCTTTTGCTGAACGCTTCGTACCGTCACGACAACAAGTTCCCCGACGTCACGCAGCTCAAGCTCATTGAAACAGGACGAGTCGCGTTCCCCAACGAAGACCTCGAAAAAGAAACCCGTGACCGCGCCACAGCCACAATTTCATGGAAAACGCGCGATGTCTTTTACGGCCTTGGACTGCGTTACGAACACGCCAACAACTTGATCAAGCCGAGCTGGGCCGTGCGTCAAAAGCTCGACACCACGTACACTTACGATGCGTTCTATGACACGACGTACGCGACCGTCGCCGACTCTATCGAATCGGCATTCCGCTACGAGAACCTCGACCACGCCCATACGCTGGACTGGATCATGCAAGTCGGCTTCCGCCTTGGCAACTGGAAATTCTACTTTGAGCGCGGTGAAAAGATTACGCGAACTAAGCTCATCGATACGCCATCCCTTTACTACAAGGGCAGCATCCACTGGCAAAACAGATTTGTCAAGGACAGGCTCGGCGTGAGCGTCCGCGTGGACTTCCAGTGGTTCAACAACCGCACCGACTGCACCATCAACGAAAAAGGCGAGCCGGAACTCGTCTCTCTCAACCATTATCTAGCAATGGATTTCGAAGCGCGCATGCAGATTCTTTCGTTTGAGCTCTACAACCGCATCGAGAACTTCAACCACAGTATTTACGCTCCGGAATCAGGCTACACGCCCGAAGGTCTCCGCTTCGCTTACGGCATCGTCTGGACATTCGGGAATTAGCTGATTGGGTTACCCCACGGGTTCCCCGTTACTTGACTGTAACTTTTCGGGAGGCTTTTCCGACCTTCACGACGTAGGTTCCGACTGCCGGGATTGCAATCATTTGTTTGGTTCCGTCCAAACGACCACGTGCAACCGTATGTCCTAGCAAATTGAATACGGCATAAGGAGTTCCAGCCTTAACTCCCGAAACAAAGACGTTCATCCCCTCCACACTCAAGTCAAGTGACGTTACGGCTCTTCGTGGACGCACTGAAGGAATCGACAACAATTCCTGATGATCCTTGAGCATATCCTCAACTTCGGCAATTATCGGATACGGACAAATTTTACTGAGTTTCCACACTTTGGCATTCGAATCCTGAGTCGACATATAATTCAGTTCCTTCACAAATTCTTCCGACTGCATGTGCTTGGTTGTAAGCGGAGTAAGAGCTTCATCTCGGGTATATATTCTTTTACGAAGCGTGTCCGCCCCATAATAAACATCCCAGTCATAATAATAAGCCATCGGGGGCTCATATCCTGTAATTGAACTAAAATCTTCTTCATTGCTAATCTGCGCAACCCTTCCCACATTGTATGAAGTCCAATAAATACCTCTATACGACGAGGCCGTTATTCCACCAACACTATCTTTTGATTCCCTTTTATCTTTCGCAAAAACATTGCCCAAATTGGCAACATCACTAAAATTATGACCACGAGAACCATGAATGGCTCCAAAAACCCCGCCAGTATACTTGACTCCGACTCTCTTCACTACGGTTCCAAAGTTCATAATGCCCATAGCTTCGGAATCAAATAAATTTCCGACAACTCCGCCAAGATAATCCACAAAGGTCCCATAAACAGGTCCTAAATTCACAGTATTTATTATACGCCCCTGATAATCGTCTTCTTCTAGTGAGCCCAAATTTGTATAGCCGACAACACCACCAGCCATAGCACCGTCCCCACGCACATATACAGAACCCATATTCAAAACATTTGAAAGACCAGACACACATTCTGTACGATTGGACATACAACGAACTGATTTTCCAATAACACCGCCTACCACCATTTTTTCGTCATTATTATCAGCAAAGGAAAAAACAGAGACATTTACATCTCCTTCATTAATGGCATTCTTTATGAACCTTTCGGATTGACCAAAACACCCACCAATATGGCTATCCTTATAGAATACAGTAATATAAGTTTCCCTTTCATCTTTTTTTCCTATCTCAAAACTAATATTTCCTCGATTTACAGCCCTTTCAAAAATCAACGTATCGTAAGATTCTTTAATCACCCCTATCAAACCGGTAACATTGAAAACATCCGTGACAATACCACCTTCAACAGAGATATCACCTTCGTTATAAACATCCGGATGAACATCTTTGGGGACTTCTACTTCCTCCGTCAAACCCGAAACTTTGAGACTTCCAACTTTTTTGATGTTAACCGTTATATTCCCGTAATTTGCAAGCTTATGGAATTTCTCCGTCATAGGCACCATCGGCATTCCATAAACATAGGCAATATCCAGAGAATCGGCTTTGACTGAAATGTCAGCATAATTAACAACACCACGAACAGAACTGGTATCAAGGCCTAATCGGCTTATTTCAGGAATTGCATAAACATACAAATAATCAACACGATCTATATCGACTTCAATTTTAGTCCGATTTTCTAGCACCCCATCAACAAAACCACCTCCAAAAACCCAAAGAGATCCGTCCTTTTGTTTTCCTACGTATTGTGAGCTGACGACCTTCAAAAGACCATCGGCAACAAGATCGCCTTCAGTTTTACAATGTTCTAAATTAAAAACACGAACATAAGGTGCAGGCAACGCTTTCAATTCAAAATTCTTATAGCTAAGGTTTACTACCGTGTCAAAGCAATCGATAAAAGTAGCGTTCTCTGCATATTCTGAAAATGCACCATAAACAGAAAAGCCATTAAAGTCCAATTTCGAAATAAGCTTAATGCTGTTCAAAGGACGCTCTCTGTTGATTGTATTCTTGTCCTTGCCAAAAACAATATCATCAACAAGCTTGAATTTATCGCCTTTTTTGGAATTACCGCCAATCCAGACATATTCCGCAGGCTTGCTAATCAGATAATAGCCATCCTTTTTTTCTGGTTGAAGAGTATCGCCTTTCCACTCTGCCAAAGCAAGCGATGCGTTTAAAAGAATGACAGCAGCAAGAATAAAGAAATTTTTTTTCATATAAAGACCAACTCAAATAAATGTAATAATTCGAGTAAATTATAAAAAAATTAGCCATCATTCCCAAGGGATGACGGCCAATCAAACGGTAAGAATTAAATATCAAATCACGCCATTTGCATTTAGGCCTAAAAGAACCAAATATCCTATATACAACATCAAAAAGAGTGCGCCGCCGATTCGTCCAAAGCCATACTTATTGACTTTGTTGTAACGGTTGTTCTTTTTGAGCGGAATGCAGATAAAGAAAAGCAATAGCGTAAGCGCCGACATTATCGGGAGATCGCGGCTCAAGACAGCCGGATCCATTGCACGGATCGGAGAAATCACAGCCGCAATACCCACAACGACAAGCGTGTTGAAAAGGTTTGAACCGATGACATTTCCGACAGCAAGATCGTTTTCGCCCCTGCGGGCCGCAGCAATCGAACTGGCAAGTTCCGGAAGCGAAGTCCCCACGGCAACAATGGTAAGCCCAATGAGCAAGTCACTCACGCCAAGCGCCTGCGCCATACCGATAGCGCCCCACACCAGCATACGCGAACTCAGAATCAGAATTCCAAGTCCGACAAAAAGCCAAAGCAAGGACTTCACAATCGAAACTTTTTCGGCAGGTTCAGCAAGTTCATCTGCCAAAGCGGCCGCCTTCGCTTTTTTCCGTTGACGACGGGCCTTCAACTCCTGCCAGATATTGAACCCCATTACCACCACAAAAGCAAGCAAAAGAACCAGACCATCTGCAAACGAGACATTGCCGTCCTTCACAAGAAGGATCGTCAAGACCGTCACCAGCACGAGAATCGGGATATCGCGGAACATCGCCTGCTTATGGACGACAAGCGGAGCAATGACCGCAGTAGCCCCCAAAATAAGGGCGATATTGGCAATGTTGGATCCGTAAGCGTTACCCAGCGCCAGTTGAGGAGAGTTGTTCAGCGCCGACAAAATCGACACGACAATTTCTGGAGCCGAGGTTCCAAAGCCAACAATCACCATCCCGATAAGAAAGGTGCTCATTCCTAAAAATTGAGCCACGCCGACGGCCCCGTCCACAAAACGGTCTGCACTCCAGACCAGGAGGATTAGGCCAACGACTATGGCAGCGATAAAAAGAATCATTGATAATTAAAATACGTAGAATGTTGCGCCAACAGTGAACGACTTGGACGTGAGAGTATTGACATGCCAATCGTCGTAGTCGTCATACTGGTTATTGATACCCCAGTTGAAGCGGGCATCAAAGCCAACATAGCGATTTGCACGAAGGCCAAATCCAAGTACAATGGACCAGTCCAGAATCTGGCGGCTATCGTTATCGATCATGTCTTCCTTGCGGTTCTGGGAACTATCCTTGGAGTATTTCAACCTCATCTTGTCGCCAACGGCAAAGGACGGCTGGACACCGACATCAAAGTAGAGGTTGGACTTTGCGCCCTTCAAGGAGAGGAGCATCGGAATCGAGATGCGATACTGGCTAAAGGACACGCGCCATTCGCCAAACACATCGCTATAGACATCATTATAGGTATTGTTGACCTTGTCATGTTCGAACATCACGCCCGTCTTGAGGGCCATATTGTACCTGTCAAGCGGGAAAAGGGCAAATGCGCCAACACTCCAAAAGACTCCGCTATAGCGGTCGTATTCGTAGCGGCCATTATCGCCAGAAAGGAACGCGCCACCGATAAAGCCCTGGACACCGAATGTAAACTGGAACGGAATCATTCCACGAAGCTGATCCATCGTGATGGTATCACCCTGGTTGACTTCGGCAACGTAAATCGTCTTGACGGCACCACCGCTCGTTTCGATTTCGGCAGGCGAATAAACTGGACGGTAGACAAACTTTTTGGGAGCTTCTGTCTGTGTCTGGACAGGTTTTGCAGCATCGGCGCCACGAACTGCGGAAGGTTCTGCAAAGAGATTTTCGGGAGCAAGTTCCTGTTCGACAGCCTGCATTTTTTCTTCGTATGTAGGTGCAGCCTGGGCAGGAGCCGGTTCTACTGCGGGGGCGGTTTCAGCAACAGGAGCCTGAGCAGCGTTCGATGCCGGAGCAGCGGCCTGTGCTGCCGGCGTTGCATCTTGAGCCAAGGCAAAAGAAGCTGCTAGGGCAGTCAAAATTCCAACATGTTTAAGATTCATAAAAAACCTCCAGATAAGTCACTCTATATTATAGCATTTTTTATACACGCTAGACCAGTCCTAAATACTAGCAATTCCCAAATAAAATACTAGATTAGAGCTATATGAAAACAAACATTGTATCTACCGCTTCGGGCAAGGCTAATGTCAGCGCCCTATTTTTCGTAAAGAAATCCGTCCAGTTTTCCAATGTTCTCTCTGAAAACGCCGAAAAGCAAGTCGAATCCGTTTTGAACGGTATGGAAGACGGTCCGTTCGAAGACCTGGAACTCTTGGAAATTGATGGACAGTCCACCCTTTTTGTGAACGCCGCCAAGGAACGCGGCCTTTCTTCGCTGGATCACCTGCGTATGGCAGCATTCCGTCTCGCCAAGAAGGCCAGCAAGCGCCAAATTCCGATGGTCTCGATGATGCTTGCGGACGCCGCTCCGGAACAGTTCAAGAGCATTCTGCTTGGCCTCCATTATGCCGACTACAAGTTTGACGCCTACAAGAGCAAGCAGAAGGATGCCTTCCAGGTCACATTCGAAATCGTTGCAGGCGAACAGGCCGCCGAATTCAAGAAGATTGCCGAAGAAGTCGCCGTCGAAAACAAGGCTATCGTTCTTGCGAAGAACTTGATCAACACGAGCGCCTCCGACCTTTATCCGGAAGAATTTGTTGCAAATGCAAACACGATTGCCAAATACACGCCGGGTCTTTCGATCAAAGTGCGCAATATGAAGCAGCTCGAAAAGGAAGGCTTCATGGGACACGTGACGGTCGGTAAGGGCAGCTCGCACGAACCGTATATGATCACGCTCAGCTACGACGGATCTAAAGGCAACGGTAAAAACAGCCGTACCTCCAAGGACCACTTGGTCATTGTCGGTAAGGGCCTTACGTTTGATACGGGTGGTCTCTGCCTCAAGCCGCCTAAATCCATGCCCGAGATGATCAGTGATATGAGCGGTGCCGCCACAGCACTTGCCGCCATCCAGGCCATCGCTACGCTTAAGCTTCCGATTAAGGTGAGCGCTGTCTGCTGCCTCGCCGAAAATGCCATCGGCAACAAGTCCGTGCTGCCGGGCGACATCTTTACCGCCAAGAACGGAAAGACCGTCATGGTCGACAATACCGATGCCGAAGGCCGCTTGGTTCTCTCGGATGGTCTTGCCGAAGCCGGTCTCATCGGAGCAACGCACATCGTCGACCTCGCAACGCTCACGGGCGCGATGGTACGCGCACTCGGTTACGCCGTTGCCGGATTCTTCAGCAATGACGACGCCCTTGCATTGAACGTCATCAACTGTGGCGAAGCCTGCTGCGAAAAGTTCTGGAGCATGCCGCTCGAAGAAGAATATGCCGATGCCTTGAAGGATCACTTTGCAGACCTCAAGAACACCGGAAGCGACGCGGGCGCCATTGCCGCCGCACTCTTCTTGCAGGAATTCGTTCCGGAAAACACGGCCTGGGCTCACTGGGACATCGCCGGCACGGCATTTGTAAGCAAGGCCTGGAAGTACACCGACTTCGGTGCCACCGGTTTTGGCGTACAGACGCTCATCGAGCTTGCAAGACGCATGTCTAGCGCTAGCGACAAATGCGAAAACGAAGCTGACAACGGTGAATACGCTGCCGTAGAAGTGTAACAAGAATCGCTTCTCAAATCGTTCATATGAGCATTAAAAAACCTTCAGAATTCTGAAGGTTTTTTCTATCTTTTAGATGTATGAAAAACGTTGATACTATTGCCGTTTTGGACTTTGGTGGGCAGTACGCTCACTTGATTGCCAACCGTGTACGCCGTCTTGGCGTGTTTACCGAAATCCACTCCCCCGCCGCCCCGGTTTCTGAACTCGAAGGCGTGAAGGGCATCATTTACAGTGGCGGTCCGTCTAGCGTTT
>Ga0310786_10004647_pt1 | contig 19022 bp, 16 predicted proteins | sample AusTroGonzalo_MG_FD_203881 | JGI IMG/M metagenome (GOLD analysis project Ga0310786, IMG submission 203881) | Bovine rumen microbial communities from tropical cattle in Woodstock, Queensland, Australia - Gonzalo_03 (v2) (version 2) | ecosystem: Host-associated > Mammals > Digestive system >... | reverse complement strand
AGATGTGACTTCTTTTTCTGTCCTTCAGTACTCCAACCAAATAACTTGTCAGATATCAATACCATTGTTGTTGTAACAACTAACGATGATAACGATATCAATACCATTCTGACATCATATAATGTTTCTTTATACATCAATGTCATAAATGGCGGGATGGCACAAGCCATCCAGATAATATCTCCATATAACCCGGCTTTTAATGAAGCTATCTCCTGAGTTAATCCGAAGATTTTACCTGAAGTAATCTTGTTTATATCCGACATTTTAGAATTTGACACCAAATCCAATTTGTCAAGATATACCTTGTTTATCAATCTATTCCTCAATGACTTATTCATTACTTTGAGAAACAGATCGATTGTGACAATGACTAATGCCACGATAGCCATTGTCATTAAAAGATTCTTTGTAAATCCCTTAACTATTTCGGATTCTAACAGATTAATCTTTGCTGTCATTGATCCTGAGATAAATCCCAATATAATCAATATACCAACCGTCATTGACATTGGGATTGCCGCAATAAGATTATTTATCTTTTTCATTTGATCTCCTCCTTTCTGAGGACAATGTTGAATACATATGACAGATTCGAAAGTCTTTTTCTTTCTTATCCTAATTAATAATATATATTTTGGAAAGTGATATTATAGCACGATTCCCATAGTAGCATACAAAAATAAAAAGAATGTTGGGGAGCTATAAGCTCCCCATATATAATTAGAAATCAAAGATTTGTGATATAACGTATTTGCTGTATCCTTTGCGTTTAAACATTGAAACATATTTCAATGTATCTTTACTAGTATCATTGATGAACTCAAAACAAGTACCTGTTTTGAATACAACACGAAATAGCTTATGTCCATCAACGGTTTTCGTTATCAGCAATATGCCGTTAGCTGGCATGTTCTCCATCTCGTATATCCATTTAACACATATAAGAGCATCCATGTCAATACCTAATGCTTTACAAATATTCTTTGCTGTCGTTATAAGTTTATTAGATTTAAACATTTTCAATTCCTTCTTCTTTCTTTTATTTGTTCTATTTTCGATAGCATCCCATAACTCGTCAAACACAGTAGGTAGTGCACTACTTACTGAGATAGCAGCTATAACTGCAATGCGTGTAATACTATCCATTTATATCTCGTCTCTCATTGTTGCACAGATGTCTTCACCTGTTTCTTTGATTTCCCATATGTCTCTAATGATGATGTCATCAACGAACACAGACACACGACTAACGGAATCAGCATTGTCAGGCTTGGTACGTTCAAATTCAAAGTAGTGCTCTTTTTCATTGTAACGAATAAACTTAAAATCAGCATACAAACGATCGCTGACTTTATTATGAAGCTGATACAGTTTATTTGTATCGAACGTATTGGAATAGTCCTTCTTGTACACAACATATTCTGACTTTCTGATAGAAGGACCATCGGAAAGTTTCTTAGTCGGATTAATAACGATTGCCGGGTCATCGAGACGATATTTGTATTCTGTTCCATTAACACGCATGAACACAAGTTCATCTTCTGCATATGACTTCAGCAACATTACATATCTAAAGTTGTTGAGCATGTTGGTAAGTTCATAACAACATCCCGGGATGAATGTTGTCTGATCAAATTTAACTAATGCTTTCTTCTTATCATCCATAGTATTTTCCTCTTTCTTTTTCTTTTCTCCCTTAAGCCACTTGTCGTATGCTTCGTTCAGGCCGTTGAATACTAACCGTGTAGTTGGACATCCTTTGCAGATGGGTTCTCCGAATAATTGAACTGGACTAATCATTATTGTTTCAAAATGATTCTCCACTTCACCGAGTTTTTGAGCAATCATTCTTTTACAGTAGATCGCTTCTTCGTTCAATGTATCAAGTTCACACTGCTCTGGACCTCTTACGATAACCCATCCAGCATCATAGGTGAAGAGTTCATCGTATTTTTCACAGTCAGACAAATTCAGATCCAGAAGCGTTCCACTCTCTTTACACTCTTTGCAGTTGAGTGAACGGCATACTGTTTCATGTGCACCATAATAGGTATACTTTATTTTCATCAGTGGTGTCATGAATAATGTGTTCCCCGTGATATCACGATGGATCTTAACGATCCAATACTTATGTTTTGTGTCCATTGTATAATCCTCCTTAATCATCACAATTGCCGAACTTATCTTCTACTTCTTCAGGAAGTTTATCGATAAGCCTCTTAAGATTACAGATATCAGGGTAATATTCTTTATAAGCATCCCAGACCTTGCTGTCAGATGTTTCACTGAATGCACCGTTACTGTAGATCTCACATTTGAAATCTTCACAACTGTATATTCCATTATGTGTTTGAGCGTAAGTATACATTCTCTCAAATTTAACAATCACCGTCGGTCTGGCAGTAATAGACTGGTCGATACATGCATCAACTGCATAAATGCTATCGTTGATAATAGCATATGTTGAAGCTCTCGATTCGTTCTTAAATCCTTCAGGATTGATAAATGTGATTGTTTCATTGATATACTCACCTACTTTCTCCAGTATGAAAGTACATCTCTGCAGTCTAGAGATTGTGTTCTCGGCGTAATAGTCCTTTGCTTTAAACATTTGAATTCCTCCTTGAAATAATAATAGTGGGGTTTATATTCGTATCAGAATAATAATATGTATCTGAAAAATAGAAAAAGAAAATATGTGGGCGCATATAGCGCCCATAAATGAAATCAATAGGGATAAATTTGTAGGAGTACTAAACGAAGTTCGGAATCGTTTAGTGATGGTTGGGGATATGGTATTCGAAACCATGAATGACAGATTCAAAATCTGTGGCCTTAACCCGACTTGGCTAATCCCCAGTGAATAACACCGTGATATATTTCAACCACGGTGTTTTGATATTACTTGTTGTTCTTACGACAGGCTTCGATCTCATCCCACTGCTTGATGTACTCAGCAGCAAACTGAATTTCCTTACCAGTCCATCCAGTGAGCATAGCACATCTGTAGCTCATCTGGGGAATAAGCACGTTGTTGTATCCTGCAGTCTGAACACAGAATACATTAACCTTGGGGTTAACTGTTCTTCTGTATTCCAGTATCAGCTGGTATACGTTGATGTAGCTGGAGAGACCAAACTTTGTACCCATGTAAGCACGTTTATCTTCGTATGTACCATACAGACCACCAGTACCAGCCTGCATGTCAGAGAAGATGAATATGTTGTCATACCATGTCTTGCTGTTGATGGCTTCACGGAAGAACTTCCAGATGCCACCTTCGGTATCGTGACCTACATCAAGACCACGAGTCTCGTTGACTGTTGTAGCCTGAGTAAGAACTCCGTTTCTCTTTGATACAGAGTATATCTTAAGTTTGTCACCGAACTTGCCTACGTATCCTTCATCAGAACACTTACCGGCAATTACAGCCGACAGGTTATCGATCTCAGCAACACATACTGAACCATATTCGGATGTGACATTACCCCAAGCAGAACCACTGTTATCACTCAATGCCATCGTAGCACCCTTGAGTTTAGGCATGTTATCGATTGCAAGATCGATACACTCTTCAAGAGCATCAAGAATCATTGGACGATGATTGATTCTGTCGTCTTCCTTGATCTGCTTGTAAGCGTTCTCGTAACGGAAGGGGAACTGCTTACCGTCCTTTACGCCTGCCTTCAAATCCTCCATGTATGCTTTACAGAGTTCGATATCATCGATTTCCTTGAAGACATTGCGGATGTTACGAAGCATAGCCATATGACCAAGCTTAGTGGTCTTCAGGATTTCAATCCAGGACATACCACGAGACTTCTTTTGCTCCCAAGTCTCATCCTCGAGAGGAACAACCACATTGCCAGTCTTCATCAGTTCATCAAGAACTTTTGAATTTGCGTGTGTGATACGAACTGCATTAATCATTCCGATCTCTGCGTTCTTGTATTTATTTACCTTATACTTATTAAGGGAAGAAAGCTTTTCAGCAATACTTCTCTTAAGTATTGAAGGCATCTTGTTCTTCTTACCTGTGAGCGCAATGTAGTACGCACACTGAACAGCAGGTTCATCTGCACGCATCATTACTTCCCTCTGGTAATCAGCGAACTTACCAGGGTTCTTAGCACTCCAGTCTTTTCTAGCAGGATACATTGCTGCTCTTACCATGATGACCTGAGGATTCAACCTCATGTAGTAATCTTTTCTGAGAGTTACTGCAAGATTGAGAGTTCCCTCGAAGTCATACTCGAGTGCTTTGTCGATTGCATCCGTGAAGATTTCTGTTGTACTCATCCTCTGATATTCGGTCAAAAGAACATCAGGAATGATTCCGACCTCGGGTCGGAAATCTTTAGCTTCTTTTATGTTTGTGCGGTAGTACGCAGGCTCACCAAAGATTGATGATGCTGCGATCATTTTGAGCGTTTCAAGTGGATTAAGTTTGTAACTATCTCCTCCCATGAAGTTCTTCACGATCTCATCCGGAAAGAGCTTCTGCTCTTCTGTCTTTGCTTTAGCGATATCGCTAATTCTGCTCATAATTATTTTCCTCCTTAAAAAATAAAAATGGAATAAATATATAAACAATGTCGTCGAGAATATTCAGCTCGGAAATGGTATTACCAGTATACCGGACGTATCTACACGCAGTAGATAGTATGAGAATCGAACTCATATTTGCATTTCAATTTAGCATATTGACGCGAAGTAACCGAAGCCAACTGCATCGACGACATTTGTTTATTGGTGTAATATGAATGAATGTATATATCAACTAAACCTGAAGCAGAATGGAGATATTATTTTCATTGAAAGGTGGTTGAGCCCATGAAGAACTATGGGCGAATGAATAATACATCTGCTTCAGGTATAGCTAATACCTGGATAAAGGAACGAGAATGGTGACACGGAAACTGAATCCACATTTGCATATGGACTCGGAGGGACTTGAACCCTCATGCTCATAGAGCGTAAGATTAACAGTCTTATGTGTTTGCCAGTTTCACCACGAAGTATCCGTTGTCAGCTGCTTCGTTCCTTATGGTAAAGAGATAGATTGATTTGAGAATGTTTGATTCCGGTTTATAACCATATGAAAGTATACACAGAGGCGTGTGCTATAGGCGGTGAACCATATCCATATGGAGTTTGCAGTAAGTCGACTGCGGTGGAACTGTGTTCCTGGCGACTTTAGTGGTTTTAAATTATTCTTTTTAAATCCTGAAGTAACCGTTATCGACTGCATCAAATTAATTATCTCTTCTGGTGTTAGGAGTCGGATTTTAACCGACGACATAGAAGGTTTGTTCTATTGCATTTTCAAATTAACAGTTTGACGCGAAGTAACCGATATAACTGCATCATTATTGCTAATGAGGATATTAATATCAGTATAGTGAACTTTGGCTTCCTGCTCTAAACAGACTGAGCTATCCTAACATAATTAAATTTATATATCAAATATCCACAGTATCTGATATCCCTCAAAAAGGCTAAAAGCATATCAGGCACTATGGATATATTGATTGCTGGGGGTAGATATAGGAATTGCACCTATGCCTCGGAGTCCTGATCTCGAAGTAACTGTTAACACTGCATCACACACATGTGTGAGTATATCGTCACAGTAACATTTTACGCGCTCTACTAACTGAGCTAATCTACCCATATAATATAATAGGACTGAGAATAATGACACGGCTAGTTGCCACTTAAGGCATACCGAAAACAGGATTTGAACCTGCGTAGATATCGTAAAAGGATATTGTCTTAACCTCTTGACTATTTCGAAGTAACCGTTGTCGACTGCTTCAGTCCTATTATATATAGCATAATAATTATATGTATTTGAAAATATAAAATAATAGAAAATATCTTATATTTAATCCTCGTTCTTCAGAAGATATTTATTACTTACAACCTTCATACTCAGATTACCCTGTATCTTGTGATTGTATATCGGAGTAGTAGGACGTATAACAATACCTTCTTTCTTTCCACCTCTAGGATATTCTCCATCAGCACGTTCAAGCAATGCTTCCACTGTTGGATACTTTGAAGGAAGATCTACATCAACTTCTTCGATTGGTACTGTATCAAAACCAAGTTCCTTACAAATATCAAGCATCCTATTGAGTCCTACTCTGTTACCATTTTCAATGATAGTGAATACATACCATTCAGGTTTAGTAAGTTTTAAACGATTCTTCTGAATACCAGGAGCACATAATTCTCCTTGTACAACGAATTCATTTAATCCTTCTTTTTCAGCAAATGCTATAAGTCTTTCTTTGTAACCACGTTCATTGACGAGTTTATAGAAAGCACTTGTACCATCATCCTTGAGTTCACAATTATGACTTGTTGCATGGAATCCATTTGCATCAACACCAATGGAATGTGAACTACCATCCATCTTTGTACTGATGTAATATTCGATACCAGCAAATGCATCTATTAATTTAGGATCCGCCTGTACACGCGTTTCGTCAGTCTTAGGGATACTATCAGGACGACCACCTATTGTAGTACCACTTGTAGTAGCACGTTCTTCAACTTCCCATTTACGTACACCAAGTATCTCGGTTACATCCATTTCAAGCTCTGCTTCAAATGAATCACCGAGTACGGTGCTTATAGGAAGAAGTAATCCTTGGGATACTTGACCACGAAACTTCATTGTTTTAAGTTTAAATCCTTCACCGAGGATGTCTGATTTCTTATAACTGGAGGCTCTCATAAATTCATACTCGGGACGAATAGGAAGGAAACTATCTATTTCGTAATAAACAGCCAAGTCCATCGGTTTGAACTGTCCTGTGTTTACAACACACTGCCAACCAAGAACGTGTGCAAGTTCTATCTTGTCAGCACCTTCGATTGGTTCGATTTTCCATATTCTTTGAATACTTGCTAATTTTCTGCTCATAATAAAACCTCCTCAATTTTTCTTTCTTTTTGTAAATAATAATAGAAATACACTGTGAGAATATTAATCAGAGACTATAATATTTGGAGCATATCCAATAATGGATATGACCGGTCTGCCAATTAACCGGCCTACATATCCCGAAGGATACGGTGGGATTCGAACGACACAAGCGCACAAACGAAGTAACTCTAATTACCGCGTCACAATGTATTTCTGCTTGGCGGGGAAGGTAAGGTTTTCACTTACATATGTTCTTTATGAACGATAGATTTACTGTCTATTCCCGAAGTAACCGTATTCAACTGCTTCGAATATCGAGAATAACGAATCGGTTTTATTTGGATACTTCCCCATTTTACATAATAATTATATGTATTTCATAAAAATAGAAAATTATAATGCAACGTCACTGAGGGACTCGAACCCACGACCTTTCAATATATCTAATGATATACTGACTGCTCCACCACTTGAGCTAAGCGCCGTTACATTATAATTTCCTTGGTCGGAATGACAGGATTTAAACCTGCGGCCTCCACATCCCAAATGTGGCGATCTGTCAAACTGAGCTACATTCCGATATACTTGATTGATGATGTTCTTACATGACATATATATGGGGATCATGGTCTACAGACTAATCTTCCATACTATTCTTACTTGAACTACATTTCGCATTTATGGTGACGCCAACGATCGGGTCACATCTTCATCAATCGCATATACTAATCTCACAGGGGAATTACGAAACTACCAACGTTTCCACCCACCTTGCTAACCAAAGCGACGAACTCTGGCTTTCCTGGAATGCGAAGTTTATAACCCATTACCAAGGTCATTGTTACGACATATAGATTTAACGTACATGCACGGAGCATCTATATACCGTGTGAGATTATGAGTTTGAACTATGATTCGCTACTAACGATGTGGCCACCATCTGGACCAAGATCATCGCCGTCATAATGGGTTAGTTAATTCCCACACACCCTCACGACCATTAACCCATAATCGCGCTGAGCCATATATCGTTTCAGGACATCAGCGCAGTCCTCATGGTGTGTTCAAAACTCTGAGAAACATCCATCGGTCTGCAGTTCCTTGTTAGACGCACATGATGAGCGTGTCCTGTGATGTTTCTCTATGGTCCGGAGTTTCTTATCTGGGTCATTGCAAAGAAGCTTTTCATTATACCAATCAATTGACATACGATTCAATCAACGCCGCATAATGATTCCAGATCTCCGGTGGTGTGTATCAATAATATGTAATTCCTATATACCACGTTGAGGATCTAGGGATCAACGGACCCGTGCTGGAACCGGTCTTCCTATTATCGATACATTGGTACCTGAGGTGGGATTTGGACCCACAGCTGTCTTTCGACACTTGATTTTGAGTCAAGCTCCTAAACCAGTTCGGATACTCAGGCATAATTAGTATTCATACCATAAACAGAATATGATGTACTTATACCATTTATGATCGTTCGTATGTACTTTTTTGACATAAGCACATCATTCTCCTTTTTAAAACACTGCCGCACTGGCTGAATATCATTCCCTACGCATTTTATCTGAAACTGTTATGCGCAATTATCCAACCGGTGCGGCTGTAGCTGAAAGTGGACAGAGCTACGTTAGTACCACACCTCACTCTATCCCTGATTATTGGTGTGGACACATCAACTATGTTCGGTTCAAGGACGTGATCACGATTTAATACAAAACCTATTCCTACTATAATAATCGATGTAACATATAGTGTGTTTTTAGGAATTATTATTATTATCAATCTGCTTCGGTTTACTTAATAACTCGATGATTTCATCAAATGATTTTTCACATACAATCTCATTCTGTAATTCAGCAATGAGTTTATCCTCATATACCTCAACATCATCCGGAATATGTTTTCCGAAATGATAATGCATGAATTGATCATAACAATCACGATTGGGTTTATCGACCTTTATTATCTTATCGATTCTACCAGGTCTCAATAAAGCTGGATCCAGTTTATCTATATGATTCGTAGTGAATATATAGATAACATTTTCAGTATTAGCTACACCGTCAATCGTGTTTAGCACCTCTGAAAGTGATGTTCCTCCGGAAACAGGACGTTGATAACCATAATAATCCATATCTTCGTCATCAGAACAAGCATGTTCCGACTGTTCTTTAGTTTTGCCGGGTTTGCGTTTCTGAAGCAACGAAGCATCGATGTCTTCGAGAATTACCAATCTCGGTTTTAAGCTGTCTTTATCACCATCGAAACCAAATGGAACTCCACTACTCTGATCACTACATAACTGCCCAATGCGGGATAAATATTTCGGTACACTACATGCTTTGTACTTTGTAAAGTATTCCGTGATCACGGCACGTATTAATGTTGACTTACCCGTTCCGGGAGGTCCATACAGTAATATGCCATAATGATATGGTACAAAGTTTCTATCATACCAATCCTTTTTATTAACGAATGAGTCGATTGAATGAATAAGATCATCTTTTGTTTTCTGATCCATGAATACGGTATCAAATGATCGTTTCTTCATTCGGATATTTCCTTCTTCAGACGAAGTGATGGAAATGTATTTTGCTTCTTTATTCACATCGGCTAATGCTATAGCCTTCTTCTTCAGTATCTCAATATATTTATTGAGATTTTCTTTATGTGTTTTTGTATTGAATGTTATTAACGAGAATGCATCACGATCAATAAATGAAGTGAATGTACTACGAGGCTTGAGTGAGTATAATACTGGTTGCACGATGGGTGCTCCTACTTCCCCATAATTAAGTTTCATTGGCTTTATTGTCTCAGATTTGTTCATGTATGATCGTGGGGATACTATTAGTATTGGAGTTTTCTTGAAGAAAACCAGTTTGCTCGGTGGGTATTGACTCAATGCATCACCAGTTGCATTAATACCTTTCCTCATCTCATCGCTAATAACTTCGAGTAGATTCGTCTGTTCTTCATTCATATTCATTTTGATATTATATGAATATGTGGTTTTGTTTCTTATTCCTACATAGAGTTTATTGATTATTTTGTTTTCGGCATCACTCATAACGGAGTAAATTGTTGAACCAACACATACTTCGAACGCATGTGCTGTCATTCTCTTTAATAGGCTTTTTGTTTTGTAGGTCATTTTTATTCTCCTCATTTTGATATTTACTAACAGATTCAATGAAATCTTGTTAGCATATTAATAATATACATATAAAATGAAGAAAAAAAAAATATGGGGAGCGTAAGCTCCCCAATTGATATTATTATTCATCATCTTCTTTGATATATTTATAGTATAACTTTATTGGTATCGGATATCCCTTTTCAAGACATCTATCAAAAAATGCTTGTTCAAACTCATCTTTGTTAAAAGCAGGACCTTTTTCTGTTATATTTACAAATATAGAAAATTCCAGTCTCCAGCATTCGTCATAATAATCGTCTGCATCAAACCCTTGTTTTGATAAATATTCATTTATAGCTATGCTTTTACTTTTATTGAGCCTGACGAGTGAATCACATCCAGGACACATGTATCCAAACAACAGGATCCTTTCCAAATCCAAAAACCCCACGTAATCATGTTCACCATAATAAATAACATCAAATATGTCATTTAACAAAACCTTTGTACCACATTTACATTTGTTTTTGATAGATAACCTTTTTCTATTTTTATCAACGGATGAATTGATTTTGATTATTTTCATATTTGATAATCACACCACCTTTTGTATTGATTTAGGTATTATTATTAGAAATATATATCCAATTCTCTAATGATATCTCAACAGGAGCTGGATATATGTCTGTATTATTTCTTTCAGCACCTTTCCAGTATCCCTGGACGAAAACAGTTTTGCCTGATTTATAATGGCGCCAATGACCAGTTACATGCCATAACGGTTTGCGATATTTTCTGTCTGAATTGTTTTCTTCATTAATTATGAAAGCTTCCTGTATCTTTTCGAGCTGTATAATATATTTATTTATCAGCTTTTTATTTTTATTCGATACATACTGGGTTTTCATGAAATCCATTGTAGTTCTTGTTTTCTTCACGTATGCTGCTAATTCTTTTGTCAGTATACACTGCTGTAGAGTATACCAGGCGGCGTATACTTCCATCATACATTGATGCTTCTCTTCACAGAAAATGTTTAACTGTGAAATGTCTTTTGCAACATTATTGTCAAAACCGTCTCTGAATGCTGCTGATGTGTCATAATACACAATCTTTTTTAGTGATATATAATTTGTATCTTTTTCAACGACGAATTTGTTGTATGCTCTCACCCAACCTTTAATACCGTTAAGTGTTGCATATGCTGTATGACGTATCCACATAACATCAGCTTCATCAGTTTCTCCGTTGAGAACTTGTTGAATATTCTTAATGCGTATATCATCATCAATAACATGAAGATCATATGTATCGATGATTTTATCTGATGAATATATCTTTGGTTGGATGATGATATGTTTAACGGGTATGGTGTTTGAGAAGAATATGTCTGATGGTAATATACCGACGTTTTTATCAAGCATTTTAGCCAAAGATTTTTCCATTTGTAGGTCTTCATTTGCATCATCAGCCAACATTGTATATTTATCGTATACATGTGCTTCGGGTGACATTTCCATGAATCCTTCAACTCGTTGTGAAAATATATTCTTGATGTCTTCTGTAACAGGAACCATTTTAAACATTGCTACAGGTATTTGGGATATTATTTTTGAACGTTCGATGAATTTTGTAAGTCTTTTGTTTGTTAACTCTTTCTCATGATCTGGTGTCATTTAAATCACTCCTTAAAATAATAAATTTATAATAACGGGGGATTTCTCCCCCGTTATATTGATCATATTATCCAATGATATTGTCAGTATTGTCATCGACTTTGATTTCATTGGGTTTATTGTCGATGATTTCAGTCACCTTATTCTTCTTATCAAGACGCTTCTGAACAGCATCCGCATGCTTCTTCTGACGTGCCTTGAATTTATTGATTTCTTTACGCATCTGATTCTGGTTGTTGTCATAGTATTTCTTTGCAATACATATAGCAACACCGATCTCTTCATCGTAATCATCATCGGCCGTACATTTAGCCATTGTCTTAGTATTATCATTCCAGATGATAGTAGTGACCTTCTTCTTTTCATTGAAGAGGATAGACTTGATTCTCGGAATGATACGAACCCATTCTCCCGTGAAATCTCTATTCCTCGGTTTCGTGATATTCATGCTGAGTAAGTTAAGACCGGTGATCACCTTAGAACCATCAGCCATCTCAAATGCATCCTTGACCTCGTATCTAGGAGAAATAGACATACTGCCATATCTATTAGTAATGTTTGCTACTGATGGGGGTGTAAATGCAGAATCAGCATTTGATTCTTTACCGAGCTCAATGCAAATCATGTTGAATAACATCAACAACTCTGTTTTGTTGAAAGCTTTGAAATAAGCTTTGTTGTTGAATTCCACAGAGATATCATCCGAACCGGATATAGTTATTACCGTGAACGGAAAACCATATCCTCCATTATGGATAGTGAATTTATTATTTTTGGGGTCATCCTGTATGTAGATACTTCTCTCATTGAAATGATAATCTTTCATGGTAATTCTGTATCTTATACCATCAGTGGGATGTGTGATGGATATTGTTGCCATCTCGTCATCAGTAGTATACTGTGACATCCATGAGAGAACAATTGTTCTTAATGTTTTGAGATCCATAGCTTTTACTCCTTTGAAAGTTGTAGTATTGAAAAGGTCTACTGTATGACCTTTTATTTTGAATATGCTGGGGTCGGGATTCTTCCATGTATCATTCACTACAGAAGATCCTCCTATTATTTCTGATGCAAAATCAGGATTCTTCCATGTGTGATCAACGATCACAGGATCAGCAAAAGGATTCATTATCTGAATCTTAAGCTCCTTCTCGATGAGTTCTATCAGATATTTGAACTTGAACTCATCCATATGATTATGACTATCGTGATATGACTGTTTAACATGACCCATATAATCAATAGCCGATATTGTCAGGAATGGTTTAGTAGCTGACTGATAGAAATAGAAATTAATCTCGAAAGTTTCATGATCAACCTTTACCGTCAGATCACCATTACAATCATACATATCAAATATTTTGAACGTTGTAGGATTGTAATCGTAATGGTATCTATCACCTGTCATTGTCACTGGAGGTAACAAATTACGATTGAACATATAAGACCAGTCCCATGACATTGTATCAGTGTATCTCTTGTGTCTGTAGATCTGGTTGATGTTGAAACAGTAGTTCTTTAATACACCAATCAGCTTATTGAATTTATTTATAAGCCAATTGTCTGCATACTCTTCCGAGAACTCTTTGAGTGTATTACAGAAGTCGGAAAGAACCTCTTTGTCATGCTCTTTAGCAATCTCCTTGAGTTCTTCTGGTTCTTCCGGTTTCTTCTGAACCGATGTCACAATCGCGACAACAAGATCTGCCGATATCAATTTCAATATTTCTAACAAATCTTTCTTTGTGACAAGATCTGGATACTTTGGTTCAACATCGATAAGATAGGTGCACTCACCAATATTCGTGTTGAGATCTATACTAGCAAACACCAACCAGCCGTTCCAATATAATGACATACTTCTAGTACTAGTATGCACCTTTCCTGACAGGATTACATCATCATTATATTTGATATTAAATGTTTTATTATGAGAGCCTTCATGATCTTTATAACTGATATTGATCTTTGTAGCTACTTCATTATCAAGGTCTGACAAGAGCCATGTTCTACCATATGAATCATGATCCTTTTTCATATACAGTCTTTCATATTCTCTGGTACGGAAATACTGTAATATTATTTCACCAACTTTATTGAGTTTATCATGTAACTCAATCTCCTTGGGTTCTTCTGGTTTCTTCTGAACCGCTGTTACAATCAAGACACCAAGTTCCTGTGATACAATATTCAATATTTTTATCAAATCTTTCTGTGTGACAAGATTTGGATAATTTGGTTCATCATTGATAATATCGGTACACTCACCAGCATTCTTGTCGAGATCTATAATAACAAACCCACACCAGTCGTTCCAATATAAATATAACGACATCTCACTGGGGAACACCTTTCCTGATAGGATTACATCATCATTATATTTGATATTAAACGTTTTATTATGAGTGCATTCATGTTCTTTATAGCTGATAGTGAACTTTGCGGCATTCTTTGCACAAAGAGTCAACCACTCCCATGATTTGCTTCCTCCGCCATTAGCCAATGATGAATATGTCCGTTTAGATTCTCTGGTACGGAAATACCAGAGAATCCTTTCACCAACTTTATTGAGTTTATCATGTAACTCAATCTCCTTTGACGTCAATGACTGATTCTCCATCGACATTCAACTCCTTTCCTGTAGCACCATAAATGAATGGTCTCTCCATCTCAGCTATTTCATGTCTGAGATCTAACCATTCCCTTGTATGGGTTTTCATACATTCTGCGCTGAGCTGATCAAGACGAATCCAATCGAGGTTGTATGAACGGAGAACCTCAAGTTCAACCATCATACCTTTACTCTCAAAAGGATTACCACATACTACTACAAGATCAGCATCATTCATTAATGATATTGATCTACCGAGTAATGTGATACCAAGCTGATTGGGTTTCATCTTGTGATGATCTTCCGGTAAAGGAAGATCATACTGCTCGATTATTTCGATTTCGAGATTTGGTCTACCGTATACGAGTTTGCATAACTCACCGACATACCATCTCTCGTTACGAATTTCTCCATCTCTTCTACCAGTCATCTTCTGACTGATGAAGATCTTCATCTTTGGTTTTGCTTCTGTCATTTCCATTTACATCATTCCTTCCATTTCCTGTTCAGCAAGATCTTTGCCATATTTGTAACCTGCCATTTTAACCATATTGAGTCTGGTTATAGCATCGAGTATGCTGTTGTTAACCAGATCATGTATATCATGATCAACAAGTGATTCATCACACATTGTTGAATGAATACACCAATGACCATTGATAAATGTTGTTTCTGCTTTACATACCAAAACATCACCATACCATATTTCTACGAATGGCTGATCGAGATCGTATGATCCAAAGAAGCAGAAAGCGTTATCGATACGAGAGTCGTATTCAGGTAAGACATTCATGTCGGGATCGAGAATACAATAACTACATACACCATCTCTGAAACCTTCTTCACCGATATATGCAACTGTAGGAGTTAATACATATTTATCTCCAAGAATGTTCTGAATGTGTAATGCTGTTCCACAGAACGAACATCCGATAGACATCATCTTTTCATTAATGGAAAACGCTTCAGCAGCAACATCAGCCATCTTAAATGCTTCAAATTTTTTGTAATAAACCTGACCTATGGTAAGGATTGTCATAAGGTCAATACTTCCCGGAATTTCAACAAGTTTCATTATTCATTCTCCTTTATTTCAGAATCTTTAATATATTTTCTTCCCTTCAGAAATCTCTCCATTTCCCAAACGTCTTTTTCAATCTCTATCATTTTATAGACATGAGAAAGATTGTTCTGAAGATTGTCGATGGCTTCCTGAATAGTATTTCCGACACCGCACTTGTCATGATATTTCTGGTAGTTATATGATTTTTCATCATGATTAAGTTCGTTCCAGAAATCTCTGCAAATGCAATCATCAGAATAGATAGCATCGGGAACAGTTTCTGGATGAAGATTCCACACCGTGAATGTTCCTCCAGAATATGTTCCACTATATCTATCAATGATGATAGTTAATGGGTATATGTGATAAGTGTGGATCTCTCCAAGTTTATCTGAACCATGTAATGGCATTGTTTATTCCTCCTCTTTTTCTCTTTTGATGCTCATTACACGAGAGCCGACATTCGCGTACGAGCAGGAAGAGCTATCGGACAAAGACCAATCGAAGAAACCAGCACCAGAACCACCGTCCCAGTAGCCACCGAGACAAGCGATATATGTACCATCATTTTTGATACATGTTGCACATCCGATAGAATTGTCAGCCGTGTCCGTTTCTACTGCTGGTAAGAATAACCAGTCGTATTCTTCAGAATGCATAAAGTATCTGATGAACTTTGACATTGGTGTTCCGTAAAATGCAACTCCGCCGTCTTCTCTGACATAAACGTATTTACCCTTTATTTTTAATCCTTCAACAAATGTTGCTTTCTTGTTGAAAAGATTTTTGATACAATGGTATCTTTTTCCTACTGCTTCAGCATTCGCTCCTATTGCACCTAATTCAACAATAGCCAACATTTGAATTGCTGACATCATTTCAACAGAGACCATACTACATTCGTCGTCATATTCTTCTTTTATGAAATTAATAAATTCATCATATGATAAGTTAACGAGTGTCTCTCCTGTATCACTATCATCGATCATATCAGCTTCAATAAATACATCTGATGCATCTTCAAACAATGGATGAAGTTTGAAACCATCAAGCTGTTTATCAGATATATAATATCTGGCTTTGAGAATGGTTGAATCATATTCATCCTTTTTCTTGAGAACTTCAACGCGATAATAGAATCGATTAATTCGTATACCACATCCAGTCTTCTTGTCGAGATGTTTATAAACATCGAGTTTCTTAGTATCACCATGAATGATGTGTGAGTGACATTCCTCGTAGTCTACTTCACGACAAACCACGAATGGTTCCTTATATATCTCAGGAATACCATTATCATCAACATCATTTGTTTCCATACACTCAGGTTCTGCTGATATTGTCGGTACTGGCTCTATTGAAATCAATTCGCTAGAGGGAACCAGCCTGAGAATATCATAATTCTCCTTATATTCGTCTAACGAGATCTCGAGAGCTTCACCGTCTTCATCATAAAACGTAATCCAATCACCATGGATGTCATTCAACAGATAATTCCTGGTGGTATCAAGCTCGTTGTCTGTGATTTGATAAGCTTCTCCGATAACGAAGAAGCTTGTATCAAATGATTCTGTCAATATAATCTTTTTATGATTCATATTATTCCTCCTTATTTGTGTCTGTATTCCTTTACGAAATACCTTATTTTGTTAACGGTATCATCAACGATGTATGAGGCTACATCCCGATCATCATCATCATCCCACATCTTAACATCGACCACTTCATCATCAAGTGTTGTTGAAGTTGAAGTATATCGATAGTGAATCGATTGTGGTAGTGGTAGACTTTCGGGTGTGCTACTCTCATGACATATGATTCTCGCTGGACGAGTGTATTCATCTGTCACGAGAACAATATCATTGGCTATCATATCGAATATTAATGGGTTACGTGTAGCTTTCGCAAATAATCCAAACTTATCCGTTTGATCCAGTATCTCCATTGTATCATTTGATAACCGTTCCATTAGCTTGTTCATATCCATTGAGAAGAATGTATCCAGAGGTATATATCTATGCCAAACTTTACCTCTAAGAACTCGTAGACTATGCTGAATTCTACCGGATATATTGGTTTTTGACCTGTTTAGTAGTGTACCGATATCAGTAAATGACATTCCCTTTTGGTAGTACAAATACAGACTAAGCAATGATGTCATTTCGCGTGGTTGCGTATCTATGTCGTATTTTTCACCACACTTAAGCAACATATCGAAATGTCTGATGTTATCATTTGCTGTTCCATATGGAACTTTATATCCATATTCCATTAACATTGTCAAGAAACGAGACACTGCTGTCTCGTTTCTCATTAATGTTTCTATTCCATATTTTTCAGCATAGTCCGTAAGATGAAATAGATCTGTTAGCATATTCCAAGGATATGTATCAATATCTTTGGTGTATATGGGTTTAACCTGACAAATCTTGTTTCTGAGCATTTTTAGCGACTTAACAGCACCAGGTATTTCATCGGACATTGCTTTGAAACAAAGATACTGATAAATCCTTGGAAATTCAGAAATGGGTTCATCCGCATATTTGAGTATTTCGTGATATGTGTCTTTATTAATAAAATCACGGATGGAGTATTCTGTTAATTCCGTTAATTCCGTACATATCTTTTCAACCCATTTGCTAAGCGAATACACCCTCTGACTCAGACGACCTAAGGTGTTTCCACGTATTACACCCCATCGGCTTAAATCATCTATTGTTTTACCTTTGATATTTTTGAATATGAATATCTTCCACACAGTGCAATTTGTTTTTGATCGATTGATTTTATCTCTGAACATGTCAAGATCAATCACTGTGTCTTTTGGAAAATATCCATGATTCTTCAAATCCTCAAAGAATTTCTTATATGGATCAGTACCTCTATAGATAGCGAATATAGCTGAATGTACTCCTTCGCCCATGATATTACCACCTTTCTATTTTTATGCAGTAACCGCTTTGAATTTCGTTATCCATTCTTGTTCATTCAGTGAATTTGTTCGATTCTTTATATAGAAAGAATGTATCTTTAACAAGGTATCACCTTTCATAGTATATAATAACCGAACCTGGACATTATATGATCTACATTTGAACACATACATTTTATTGATGATATCATGTATCAATATATCATCATTAAAAACTTTTGTAATTCTTATGTCTTGATCAAGATACTGCTTTAATCTATTCTGTAATGTCACGATACTTTTGTCAATAATTCTTTGAGTATACTTGTCCAGCTTCTTGTAATTCTTATCCAGAATTACTGTTTTCATTTAAAGCACCTTTTCCTTTCTTAATAACGAAACTTTCCAGAGTTTTTAATTCATCAAACCATTGACCAATTTCATATCGTATACCTGCCGGGACATTCGGCATCATATTATCCAGATACTTTACAATATTTCCAATCATTTTATCAATGAATATTGGTGTATCATTACTCGGAGTAATATGTATCTTTGTGATATACGGTATAGCAAATCGATCTATCACATAATCTTCTCCTAGTTTATGTGCTTTAATGAGATTTGCCTTTACGTTGAAAATATATTCACCGTAAGAGAATGGTAT
>Ga0310786_10004646_pt1 | contig 19029 bp, 11 predicted proteins | sample AusTroGonzalo_MG_FD_203881 | JGI IMG/M metagenome (GOLD analysis project Ga0310786, IMG submission 203881) | Bovine rumen microbial communities from tropical cattle in Woodstock, Queensland, Australia - Gonzalo_03 (v2) (version 2) | ecosystem: Host-associated > Mammals > Digestive system >... | reverse complement strand
AGTCTTTCTGCATTCCAACGCCTCTGCACAAGACTACAAGCAGTCGCCTGAATACCTGGCGCTGCGCGACTCCATGCACCATGCCTTCAACGATGGCGACAGCATCCGTTTCTTCCCTGCCCTGAAAGCCCTGCAGGACTATCTGCTCGAGCAGGGAGACGTTCATGCCTACTACACCCAGCGCTGCAACGAGATCATCTTCGAGATGAACCGTCGTAAGATCTTCGAAGCCTATATGCTGGGGCGTCAGCTCTCCTTGGAACTGCGCGAGAAGGGTCTCGACAACGAGATGTACATGGCCTACAACATGCTCGGCCATATCAACAATATCTGTGGCAACAAGAAGGCTGCCAAGCGGAACTTCTACACAGTCATCGACCTGATGGAGAAAGGCGGCTACTACGAGAGTATGCCACCTATCTATATGAATATCGTCAACGTAGAGATGCACGACAACCATGAAGAGGCGATGGAACTACTCGACAGGGCGGAGGAAATAGCCAAGAAATACTCCCCCGAGCGGGTGTTCGACATCGAGACCCGTCGCACCATCAGCTACTACGGCACTGGCGACATCGACAAGTTCCTCGAGGGCTACAAGGCCTACAAGGAGGGTGTGAAGGAAGGTAAGAGCTCCGTCCATGGCCGCACGATGGAAGTATACTACCTCGCCTCCTTAGGCAAGTACGACGAGGCCGTGGCGTTAGCCAGGGAAGAGCTCAGCGACGAAGGCGCTGACATCGTCACCAAGATCTACGAGAAGGCAGGCCGCTGGAAGGAAGCCTACCAGAGCCTGCGCCAGGCCTACACCGCCAACGACTCCGTGAACAACGTCGCACTGGCCAACAGTATGATGGGCATTCGCGACCAGCTCGCCATCAACGACATGGAGAACCAATCCACCCGCAACCGTCTCATCGCCCTCTCCATCGGTGTCGTACTGCTCGCGCTGCTGGCCATGGCACTGATCTATATCGTCTTCTCACGCCGTCGCCACATGCGACAGCTCAGCAAAGCATACCAGAAAGCCCTTGAGGCCGACAAGATGAAGACACGCTTCATCCAGAACGTCAGCCACGAGGTGCGCACACCGCTCAACATCATCAGTGGCTTCTCACAGGTCATCGCCGACCCCGAGCTGACCGAAACCGTTGAGGAGCGTCAGCACATGGCTAAGATGATGCAGCAGAGTGCCGGCCATATCACGAACCTCATCGACGAGATTATCGGCCTCTCACTCATCGAGACCTCCACCATTGCCGTCCGCGACGATATCGTTAAGGTCGACGAGCTGTTGGAGACCATCGCTGAAAACTACCGGGAGACCTTATCCCCAGGAGTCACCCTCAGTATTGAGAACGAGCTCGATGCCGACTTCACCTTCGCCACCAACAAGAACATGCTCTCCCGCATTGTCAACGCCCTCATCGACAACGCCATCAAATACACTGAAAAGGGCAGCATCACCGTCAAGGCATCAGCCTTCGCCCGCGCCCTTAACATTGCTGTCGAGGACACTGGCTGTGGCATACCCGCCAAGGAGGCAGAGAACATCTTCGAGCGTTTCGTCAAACTCGACTCCTTCAAACAGGGCATCGGCCTCGGACTCCCCCTGAGCCGTAAACTCGCCGAGCAGCTCGGAGGCACCGTCACACTCGACACCTCCTACCACCCTGGTGCCCGCTTCGTCGTCACACTGCCCATCGAGGAGAAACAATAAACAATAAACATTAAACAATATACAATAAGCATTAATCATTAAATAATTAGCATTTACAACAAATCATTATGAAAAAGTTTTTGACTTTAGTACTTATGTCACTTATCCTTCCGTGTCTTACCGCATCAGCACAGCGTAAGACAGACGAGTTTACCACCAAGAGCGGCAAGAAGATCACCATCACCTGCATCAAGCACGCCAGTATCGAGATCAACTACAACGGCACGGAGATCGAGGTAGACCCCGTAGGCATGTGGCTTAAGCCCGAGACCGACTACGCCACCTTCCCCAAGGCCAACATCATCCTCGTCACCCATGAGCACAAGGATCACTTCGACCGCGCCGCCATCCACGAAATCCGCACCCCGGCCACGAGCATCTACGTGAACCAGGCCGTCTACGGACACTTCAAGAACGGTCTCGTGATGCAGAACGGTGACACCCGTAGGTACGCCGCCGACATCACCATCGAGGCGGTACCTGCCTATAACACCACCCCGGGACGCGAGGAGTTCCACCCCAAGGGACGTGACAACGGTTACATACTCACCCTCGACGGCTTCCGCATCTACATCGCCGGCGACACGGAGGATATCCCTGAGATGGCCGACATCAAGGACATCGACGTGGCCTTCCTGCCTTGCAACCAGCCTTACACGATGACGGTGGATCAGGTGGTCAATGCCGCCAAGATCATCAAACCTAAGGTGCTCTTCCCCTACCACTACAACGACACCCCCGTCCATCAGATCAACATGAAGCTCTACGGCAGCGGCATCGACGTCCGCATCCGCGACTACAAATAGACTTATTTAGGACAATTGTTTCTGCTGACTAAAGCCGCTGTTCATAGATGATTGGACAGCGGCTTATATTTTATAATTTCGCAAGATTATCTGCCACCTGCCACCCATACCCTTGAAAGGCCTTTAAACAAAGGCGTTTCGGTGTAGTGGCAGATGGGTGGCAGGTGACAGATAAAAGCGGAAAAAGGTTAAGAAAGACTGAAAATCGCCGATATTTTAGTAGTTTTTCTTTACATAATCACCTAATACCACCATTAGCTGAAATGCCTTAGTATAAAGGGGATAGGAGGTTACTTTATAAATTCAGTGAATTTACTGAGCAAATTCACTGAATTTACCGACCAAAATCGGCGATTTTGGTCAGTATAGGATACTGATAGCAAAAATTACTTTACATTTAAAAGGGAATGGAGGGGTATTAAAGCTGTTTCACGGGGAAGGTGAAATAGGTATCAGGGAAGGGCTCATTGCGGAGGGTGAAGTGCCACCACTCGCTGTCGAGGGCCTTGAAACCATGGCGGAGCATGGCCTGACGCAGGATCATACGGTTCCTGAACTGCTCAGGGGTGATGCTACGTCCTACGGGAGATTGATGATTGTCGCCTGTATATTCGCCCGTCTCAGGATTGCCACAGAAGTCAGGATGGCTCTCAGGACCGAACCAGTCGAAGGTGCCACCCATATCGAGTTCCTTTTCTGTCGTCATGTCGAAGAGTGTCAGATCGACGGTACTTCCACGGGTATGACCACTCCGCTCGTAGATATACTCCTGTTCGAAGAGCACGCTCTTATCGAGGTCGGGATAGAAATAGCGCTTCATGAGGGTATCGGGGATATTGGCAGCCCAGCGCACGAAATGGTTGACACCCTTCTGCGGACGATAGGCATCGTAGATCTTCAGGCGATAACCCTGTCTGATGACATCGTCGCTGACGGCTCGTAGACTGTCTGCTGCCTGACGGGTGAGCAGGGCTGTAGGCTGCTCGTAGCCGTCGACGCGTGAGCCAACGAAGTTGTACGTGCCATAGTAACGGATTTCGAGAATCACGTCTGGCACGACATCAGTGATGTTTACAAACTGTCGGCTGTCGTCAGTGGGGTTAAGTGACGTACTCGTCCTGCTGGAAGAACAAGATGCCATCGTCGTGCCCCCTAAGGACAGGACGATGGCAACGAGTATCATCATCTTCTGTTTCATATCTTATCCCAGATACTTCATCAGGATGCGGGCGTGGCCGGAGTCGTGGAGCTTGGTAATGCTCTTCTCACGGATCTGACGGACGCGCTCTCGGGTGAGTCCCATCTCAGCACCGATCTCCTCGAGTCCGCGCTCCTGGCAGCCGATGCCGAAGCACTCGCACACGATCTTCAGCTCACGGTCCTTGAGTACCGTGCGCAGCACGTTCTTCAGGTCGCTGGTGAGCGACTCGTAATCCACCTGTCTGTCAGTACGGCTGTCGTCGCCAGAGCTCAGCAGATCGGCCATCGAGTTGTCGTCGTCCTCACCAAAGGGGGCGTCGATGCTCATGTGATGGCTGTCGGCCTTAGCTGTCTGTTCAATCTTTGCCTCATCAATCTGAGTAAGTTCTGCCAACTCTGTCACAGAGGGGCGACGCTGATGGATCTGCTCGAAACGGTTGATCTCCTGATTGATCTTGCTCAGGGCACCACTCTGGTTCAGCGGCAGGCGCACGATACGGCTCTGCTCGGCGATGGCCTGAAGGATGCTCTGACGGATCCACCATACGGCATAGGAGATGAACTTGAATCCGCGTGTCTCGTCAAACTTCTCAGCAGCCTTTACCAGTCCGATGTTGCCTTCGTCGATGAGGTCGGTAAGTGTCAGGCCCTGATGCTGATACTGCTTGGCTACGGAGACGACGAAGCGCAGGTTTGCCGTGACCAGACGCTCCTTGGCTTTCTCGCCTTCAGGACCGCCCTTACGGATTGCCTGTGCCAACTCTATCTCCTCCTCGATGGTTACAAGGGGCTGACGACCAATCTCAACGAGGTACTTATCCAGTGCTTCACTCGATCGGTTGGTAATGCTCTTTTGAATCTTTAATTGCCTCATAAATATCTTGTTACTCTGAAAAAGCGTGCAAAGGTAATAAAATATTGTGTAACTTGCACGTTTTGAGTCCTAAAAGCTGCAATATTTACGAATATTTAACCATTTAAAGTTATTTTGAAGCCTTTTCGTAGCAAAACTCGTCAATATCGACATATCCGCCGGCTTTCTTGGTGGCATAGCAGAAGAGGCCGAATTTGGTACCCATGAAGAAGCGACGCCAGTCGAAACCAAGGCGATAGTTCTCTGTGCCGATCTTCGTCCACTGCTCACCGTCGAGGCTGTAACTGAAGTTGGCGCAGTCGGCTCCGCCAAAGCGACGCATGCCCGTACCAGTACCAGGTCGGAAGTCGGCATCAATACGCAGCCAGATCTTTTGAGAATTAAGAGGGATTTCCTCGATGACTTTCTCTTCGAAACTGGTCACCTCCTTGTCGCGATCGGAGAGCTGGCAGGTCATCTCCACCATCTGGAGAGACAGTTTCTTACCCTTCTTCTTGATGACAAGGGCACCCGTGTCGCTGTTGAACGCTGCCAGACCAGCACAGTCGCCATCCTTCATCTTCGTGACATCCATGACGATGGAGCCCGAGCACTGCGGACCCTCCATGCGCTGGGTAAGTGTATTGGGAGCGAGGTAGAGGGTGTTAACCACGCGGTTGGTCTTCAGACGCAGGAATCCCTGACGCTCCGTGAGGCTCCACGCAGCATCGACGGGGTTATGGTTCCACTGCCAGTGGAGACCGAGTTTCGGCTCGGAGAAGTCGTCGGCCTTGACGATGGCAGTCTCAGGCTGTCCGCTGACGAAGGGACGTACGGTATCAGGCACCTTACCGTTCTCGTCGCCCAGCATCGGCCAGCCGTTGATCCAGCGACAAGGCATGACAGTGAGCACACGGCCTACACCACCACGGTCCTGGAAGATGATGCCGTACCAGTCGCCAGAGGGACTATCGACGATGGTGCCTTGGGCCTCGTAGGAGAAACCTCCGAACTCACTCTCGAGGATCACCTGTTTCTCGTAAGGGCCGTGGATATCGTCGGCGCGGTAGCACACCTCACGGCGGTGCTTGCCAGGGGCATAGACATGAGAGATCATCAGCAAGTAGTACTTGCCGTCTTTCTTAATGACACGGGAGCCTTCGAGCAGACCCTTCTCGTCTTCCTCGCGCTGGAAGATATGCATGTGGGTACCCTCAATGACATCGCTGAGGTCGGGCTTGAGTTCCATGAGCTCTCCCGTGTTGTAGATGACATATACACGACCATCGTCATCGAAGAACAGCGAGCAGTCGTGGAAGTGGCGCATACGGGATACGAGTTCCCAAGGTCCCTCGGCCTTCTCGGCGGAGAAGATATAGGTGTCGCCCATATCGCCCTGTTCGTTGGGAGCCAGAAGGGCATAGAAGCGACCATTATGGTACTTCAGCGAGGTGGCCCACTGACCACGGCCATAGGCTGTTCCCTGCTGCAGATCGTACTTCGGCGAGTCGGTAAGACGGTCGAAGATATAGCCGACAGTCTCCCAGTTCTTCAGGTCCTTCGACTTCATGATCGGGGCACCTGGCATCAGGTGCATGGTGGTGGAGACAAGGTAGAACGTGTCGCCCACACGGATCACATCGGGATCAGGCACATCGGCCCAGAGCATGGGGTTCTTGATGGGCTCGGTGTTGAGGGTCTCGTAGTCCTCAGCAGAAGAGGTGAAAGAGTGAAATGGTGAAAGAATGAAAAGTAAGGCAAAGAGCCTCAGGAATGATTTTTTGTTCATAATGATTTAGTTTATTATCAAGAATTTGAGAATTATTGTATTTATTTCTCCCCCTGAGTAGGGGGAGTTAGAGGGGGTCTGAGCAGAGGTATTGTAGGCGGGATTGTAGGCGGATCAGACCACCCCGCCCTACGGGCACCCCTCCTACTCAGGAGGGGAAAAAGATACAACTTGCTCGTTGCCATTATGGGATACTGTTTTCGATGTGCCGTCGGGCAGGACGATGGTGAACTGCCGATCCAGTATCATACCCTTGTAGCCTCCCTGGCGGGTGCCAATGGTGAGGGTACGGGCTTTGTCATTCCACACGAAGGTGATAGTGGCATAGTAGCCCTTCTCATAGTTGTAGTTGTCGCCCTCATCCTCATAGAGCGTGAATACACCATCAGCACCGGGATAGACACGTATCTCGAGGTTGTCCCAGGCTTTCTCACCCACATACTGCATCTCGGGACCGAGGGGCAGGATACTGCCGGCACGGACAAACATCGGCACACGGTCAAAGGTAGTCTCAAGGGTAACAGTCTGCCCACCCTTATAGAACTTGTTCGTCCAGAAGTCATACCACTGTGCTCCCTTCGGCAGGTACTTCGTAGCCGTCTTCGTCGCAGTCCAATCCACTACTGTCTCCTGACTCCTGTCTCCTGACTCCTTTTTCCTGTCCCATCCTGTCATGGCATCTTCGCGGATAATCTTCTCCTCGGTATATTGCGGGTCGAGGATGGGGGCAGCGAGGATGCTGCGACCAAACATGAACTCGTCGCCGATGTTCCACACACGCTTATCGGCAGCGAAGTCGCTAAAGAGCGGACGCAGATAACTCTCGTTGTTGGAGGTTACCTGCCAGGCCGTACTATATAAGTAAGGTATCAGTCGGTAGCGCAGACGGATCTGCTTCTCGATAGCATCGTAGACAGGCTCACCCTTCTTACCAAACTGCCATATCTCACGAGGTGCGTCAGCACCATGACTGCGGAACACAGGACAGAACAGACCGTACTGCATCCAACGCACATAGAGTTCCTGGAACTGCGGATTGCGAGGGGCAGAGCCAGGCCCACGGGTGTTGTAGGAGTTGCAGAAGAAGCCACCGATGTCGGTATTGAAATTGGGATTGCCCGTCAGTGAGAAACTCAGTCCTGCCGGTACCTGTTTACGCAGCATGTCCCACGACGAGGCCACATCGCCACTCCACATATTCGAGCCATAGTGCTGCTGACCAGCATAGGATGAACGTGTCATGATAAACAAGCGCTTCTCTTCCGATACTTTGCGTTGTTTCTCATAAACACCACGGACGGTCTCCAAGGGGAAGGCATTGCGGAGCTGGCGCCAGGTGCCACCCGTGACGGGATGCTCATAGTCACTCTCACGGGGATTGAAGAAGTCGGGATCCGTGGAATCCATCCACCAGGCATCGGTACCATAGTCGAAGAGTGTCTTCAGATACTTCCAATAGATATCACGGGCCACGGGACTGAAGGCATCATAGACCTTCACACCCGAGGGATAGTCCATACGCGGAGGCCAGATATGGGAGAGTCCACTCTGCGGCCAGGTCTCGATGGGCAATAGGAGTCCTTTCTCGTTGAGTTCACGGAACTGCTGTGTCTGCGGACCGAAACTGGCCCAGATAGAGATCATGAAGTGGGCATGTTTCTGGTGGACGTTCTTGATAAGTTGCGGACCCGTGGCGAAGTCCTCAGAGAGGAAGTCCATGGCGTTCCACAGGTAGTTAGAACCCCAGTACTGCCAGTCCTGGATGATACCGTCGAGCGGCACCTGCAGGGCACGGTACTGATCGACGATGCTCTCCGTCTCTGCAGCGGTCTTATAGCGTTCCTTCGACTGCCAGAAGCCATAGGTCCAGAGAGGGAACATCGGCACATCACCCGTGAGCCAGCGCATCTGGGCTATCACGCCATCGGCAGAACCGCCATACATGAAGTAGTAGTCGATACCCTCGCCCATCTCGGAGTTGAACGACATGCCACTGGCATCGTCGTCGAACTGCGTGGGTGAATAGTTCTCCCAATAGATGCCCCAGCCCTTGACACTCTGCAGCACGTTCTGGAAGTCCTCGAGGTTCGACTGTTCCATGCGCTTATGCTCGCCACGACGGTTCAGCAGTCCGTTCTGGATGGTACCCAGACCGTAGATGGCCTCATCCTTATCGAGGGTGAAGGTCTGACGGGCATCTTTGACGTCACAGCTCTTCTCCTTCAGCAGCACCTTTCCCTTGGCTGTGAGGAACGTAAGGTTTCCGTTGGCATCAAGACGCACAGTCAGTTCACTGCTTTTCCACTGGCCCTTGACATTTGACAATGGCACATTTTCAGGCTTAGCCGTCACGACAAGCGTCTTCGTGGGCTGACCCTTCACAACATGTACAATACTAGGAGTGAAGAACTCAACCTTCACCTCTTGTGCCAGGCCGCCAACACTCGCGAGCCATACAGCAAACAGCAATAGCGATTTTCTCATATATTATTCTTTTGGTAGTTCGATGATAAAACGGCAGCCGTCCTGATAGTCGAGATCGAAGAACATGTCGCCGCCAAGGCTGCAGACATGTCGACGGGCCAAGGCAAGACCGAGTCCAAGGCCATCTGAGAGATCGTTGATCTTTGTGAAGAAATCAAACAGACGACAGGCATCCTCCTCTGCGATGCCCGGTCCTGTGTCCTGCACCACAAACCGCACATTCGACCCCATCTCAGTGACACGGATGGAGATATTCTGACCATCGGAATACTTGGCGGCATTATACAGCAGCTCACGGATGCTGCGCATCAGGTAAAGATGGCTGGTATTGATACAGAAATCGTCAGGCACATCCGTGATAAACCTGATGGGCAGATCAGGGAACAGTTCGTGGGTGAGGGCAATACACTCCTGGGCGATCTCATTACACGAAACCTCATCGTCCTTGTTGGCGTACAACTCTTCCGTGGTGCCTCGTGCAGAACTGTCGAAGAGCATCATCACCATACGGTCGAGCATCAGGGCATTGTGACGCATCATGTCGGTAATGCTCTTCGCCTCTTCATCTGGCAGAAGGCCCCTGCTCTCACCCAACACGTGAGCAAAACCTATGATGATATTCAGGGGTGTACGTATCTGGTGCGACACATTCTGTATGAACAGCATCTTCTGTCTGTCCGCCTCCTTTGCCAGTTCACTGACCCTCGCCAGTTCCTCATTACGCTGCTCAGCCTCTGCGTTCATCTGCTGAATGTCATTGACATGCCGGCTTAACGACTCCTGCATCGTGGAGAAACTGTTCTGGAGCCGCGCTACCACATCATCGTGACTACTTCGCGGGATCTGCTCGTCGTAGTTACCATAGGTAAAGCGCTGCAACCTGCTGGAGAGTTTATTCAGGGGGAAGACGGCCTGTCTGACGGAAAGGCCACAGAACAGGAATGTCAGCAGCAGACCTGCGATGATGAGTACGGCGATGACAAGTCCCAGACGGTTGTAACTCCTCAGGATACTCCTGTCAGGACAGACGAGGGCCAGACTCCAGTTGGTGTCTGGCACGGGCTGATAACTGACAAGACAGGGTTTGCCGTTTATCTTCACACTCATGTTACCTTTCTTGCCTGTGGTCATCTCATGACCCAGGGCATAGATGTCGGCATTCGTCTTGGGATTGGCATCGCTATAGATGGTCTGAGTGAACAGCCGACTGGAGTCTGGTGTCAGGAGGTAGCGTCCGTCTTCACCCGTCATGATGAAATAGGAATCAGGGTACGGCAGCAGGGAATCGATCGAAGTGATGACCTTTGAGAGACGTGTCAGCGACAGGTCAGTAGAGATTACACCCACAAACTCCTTTGTCTCCTTGTAGAGTGGTTTGCTGTAGGAGGCAATCATACCGTCAAGGGTATGGGCCAGTGAGTCGCTCTCGTCGTAATAGACCACCCAACAAGGTTTTCCCGACTGCTGCGGCGTCTTGTACCACACCTTATCGAAATAGTCATACGGCTCCTCCACGACGGTAGTGACGGTATCCGTCTCCCTGACGGTATAGGCCGAGAAATGTCTGCCATATTGGGGAAACATATCCGGCTCCGTACTGATGGAGCAACCGTCGATACGACTGTTGAGCAAGACGATATAGCGGGAATAGGACAGCAACGAGTCAGGCTGCAGGTTTTCCACCACCTCCCAATCGTTCACGTCGGTAGCCGTCTCCACGATATTCATAAACCGACACAGACGCTGCATGGTGGTGTTGAGCACACTGTTCGCATGTTCCATGGCCTCCTTCTTCACCATATTCCGCGACTCTTCGTACAGGATGCCCAACGACAGCAGGAAGATAGGCACAGCCATCAGCAGGATACCCAGACTGAGTTTCCAAGAGAGTGATCGACGGATATGTTGTATCATGCTACGCATACTTCTCCGAATCCTTAATCAGTTGGTTTAGAAGATCAGTCACTTTATCTCCACGCCGACGGACATCCTCCACCAGCCTGTTTACATCTTCCTCTGTCAGGCTGCTGTAACGGTCACAGAGCGTATTCACACTCTTCTTGATACCACTGACGGGCGATGTCATCTGGTCCGACATGTTATAGAGGAAGTTGATCTTCATACTCTCCCCTGCCTGTGCCAGTTCGTAGGCTGAACGCAGCACCTCACCTCGCTCGTTGAGCATATCTGTCAGTCGCTGCATCTCTCCCATACGGGTGGACAGTGACCGCCGCATCTCTACAAAGTGACTCTGCAGACGTCCGATCTCGTCTTGTCGTCGGATGACAGTATCCAGACTCTCGTCTCCTGTCTCCTGCCCCCCATCTCCTGTCTCCTGACTCCCGTCTCCTGACTTCTGACTCCCGTCTCCTGTCTCCTCATAATGTCCCTCGGCGATACGTTGGGCCTCCACCGCCAATTTCCGCAACGGCAAGAACTGACGATGGATGAAGACATAACACAATGCCAGCAAAAGGGTCAATCCCACGATGGCGATGATGAGCACCATATAGAGCAGACGGTTGTAATCGCCGAAAATATCATCCGCGGGATAGATGATGCCTGCACTCCACCCAAGGTCTGCCATGGCACGCCCCGGCACATTGGTACGTTCAAAGGGTTTATAGAACACATAACAGTCAGTACCGTCAAGCTGCACACGCTTATAGCCTGTCTCTCCCGCCACCATCGCACGGGCAGCCTCCTCCACCGACGGATGGGTAGCCTTCTTAGCCAACTCGAACACATTACGGTTCAATTTCTTACTGTCAGGATGAATGATGTAGGAGCCGTCACTCCCCAGCAGTGTACTGAAAGAGTTGGGTGAGGGTTTGGCCTCGAGAACAATCTTCGACAAGAGCGCCAGCGACACATCCACCACCATCACACCTACCCTCTGCTGTCCGTCAAAGATGGGCAAGCGGAAGGAAGTGACAGCACTCCCCTTGACAGGGTATGTCCAGAGAGAGAGGTCTTCTTTCTTTTGATTTTCTGTACCCCAGACCAGACGACAGTCAGAGACATAGGGATTTGTCTCCACCAGTTTCCGCGCATACAACGACTCCTTCCCGTCTTTCAGCTGCAGACTTCTGATCATCTTCCAATACACATTCCCCGAAGCCTGCTCCACACTCAAGAGCACGTTGTCGATATTCAGCACCGTAGCCTCCAGCGTCTGTTCTGCAGCATGCAAAGCCTCCTCCTTCACTGCTTTACGCGAGAAAAACAACATCACCAACAGCGCCACCATCAACAGTGTTGCCAATACAGTTATAACCCTCAGACTAAGCCTAAATGAGAGGGTTCGGGCGATTCGTTTAGCTTTCCGTAACATTTCTGGGGCAAAGATAAGAAAAAAACACGAATATCTTGTCAGGAAATCGGAAAAATATACCCAGGCCACTATGATTTTCCCGTTTTCAATCTTCAATATCCCATTTATTACTTACCTTTGCACCCAATTAATTCGTTATCTTTAGCAGATGAACCAGCCATTGATCATCGACGCCCACAGTCATCTGTGGCTCCGACAAGACACGTCCTGGGACGGCAAACCCATCCGTTCGTTGCGCAACGGACGTTCCATCTTCCTCGGCGAGGAAGTGCAGATGATTCCTCCGTTTATCATCGACGGCCAGAACACGGCAGAGGTGTTCCTCTCCAATATGGACTACGCCCAGGTGTCGGCAGCCGTCGTCGTACAGGAATTCATCGACGGACTCCAGAACGACTATCTCGCAGAGGTGTCACGCCAGTATCCTGACCGTTTCTTCGTCTTCGGCATGGCCGACTATCTTCAGAACGACTTCTACCAGCAGGCCGAAGACCTGTTGCTGCGACAGGGCTTCAAGGGTATGGCCATCCCCGGTCACAGACTGATGGGACAGCCTCTCACCTCCGATGCCATGATGCAGATGTTCCGTCTGATGGAACGCGAAGGAGCCCTGTTGAGTATCACTCTCGAGGACGGAGACCGTCAGACCAGCGAACTGGGTGAAGTCATCGCAGAATGTCCGCGTCTGAAGATTGCCATCGGACATCTTGGCATGGCCAATCCCCCGCAGACACCCTGTTGGGAGAACGAGAGCTGGCGCCGTCAGATCAGCCTGGCCAAAAACGAGAACGTCATGATTGAGACGGGAGGCATGACATGGCTCTACAACTCAGAGTTCTACCCCTACCCCTCTGCCATACGGGCCATCCGCGAGGCGGCAGACCTCGTGGGTATGGAGAAACTGATGTGGGGCAGCGACTACCCCCGTACCATCACCGCCATCACCTACAAGATGTCGTACGACTTCGTGTTGAAGTCTCAGGAACTGACGGACGAGGAGAAACGGCTCTTCCTGGGTGAGAATGCCCGTCGTTTCTATGGCTTTGGCGCCCTGCCCGACCTCCCCTACATCAAAAACATGAGCGAATGAAGAGATTGAATATTGAAAATTGAAAATATGAAAGCAATACAGATTGAGAAAGAGCGCCAGATGGCGGTTGTAGATATCCCCGCTCAGGAGATGAAGAGTAACGAGGTGCTGCTGCGCCTGGAGTATGTAGGATTCTGCGGAAGCGACCTCAGCACCTACTTGGGTAAGAACCCGATGGTTCGCATGCCGGTCATCCCTGGCCATGAGGTGGGAGCCGTCATTGAGAAGGTGGGAGCCGACGTGCCCGAGGGGCTGAAGCCTGGTATGGTGGTGACGTGTAATCCCTATACCAACTGCGGCAAATGTGCCTCCTGCCGTAACAACCGTGTGAACGCCTGTGAGCACAACGAGACACTCGGTGTGCAGCGCAATGGTGCCATGCGCGAACTGATTGCCCTGCCCTGGGAGAAGGTGATCCCAGCAGGAACACTCTCTCCCCGTACCTGTGCTCTGATAGAACCTATGAGTGTGGGCTTCCATGCTGTGAACCGTGCCCAGGTGACGGACATCGACACCGTCGTCGTCATCGGCTGTGGCATGGTGGGTATGGGTGCCATCGTACGCTCTGCCCTGCGCGGTGCTACCGTCATCGCTGCTGATATCGATGACGAGAAACTGGCTCTGGCCCGTGAGATGGGTGCCACTTACGCCATCAACACCAAGACCGAGGATGTACATGCCCGTCTGCAGGAGATTACCGCAGGCTTCGGCCCTGACGTGATCATCGAGGCTGTGGGCAGTCCCGTGACTTATAATATGGCTGTCAACGAGGTGGCCTTCACAGGACGTGTCATCTGTATCGGCTATGCCAAGACCGAGGTATCGTTCCAGACGAAGTTCTTCGTACAGAAAGAACTCGATATCCGTGGTTCGCGCAATGCCCAGCCCAGCGACTTCCGTGCGGTCATCCACTATCTGGAGCGCGGCACCTGTCCCGTTGACCGTCTTATCAGCCGTGAGGTGACGCCAGAGGAAGCCCCTGAGGCCATGCAGCAATGGACAGAAAACCCCGGAAAGGTTTTCAGAATCTTAGTAAAATTCTAACCTTCCCGGGGTCTCCTGACTCCTGTCTCCTGACTCCTGTCTACTTCTTCCTTCCTTTTTCCGTTGCTTCCCTCTTCGTCTTCATGAAGCGGTCGATGAAGTCCACCTGTTCGCGGTTGGGACGCATGATAAGCGAGGCACCATTAGCGAACTGCATCGTCGTGGGCTGTGCATCGTCGAACGAAGGCCAGTAAGGCAGTCCCTTACCGTTGGGATTACCCGTCTTGGCGAAGTTCACCCAGTACTGCTGTATCATTTCTGCCACTGACGACTCAGCGGGGAACTTCTCCGGCTGTGTGAGGAACATACCATTCAGATACATAATATCATCGGCATGAGCCACGCCACGACGACGGGGATCCTGCGAGAAACTCATCTTCGAGGGTTGTGCGAGGTAGGCAGCATAGGCAGGGCTTTTACCCGTCTTCGACTGCAGGTTCACCCAAGCGTATGAAGGCCATGCGAAACCAAGGTCGCGGAAGGCGTCGCCATTACCATGGAAAGCCTCGTCGTCGGTATTGCCGGGATAGACCTTCAGGGCCTCGTCGGCCATGTCGCCGAAGATGCCACGGGCCGACTTCTGATAGTTCTCTGCCTTGATATTGCCTGGTGTGAAGAGAGCACCCTCATCACTGTTGGTCATCACGATCACAGGCACATCATTATACTCACCGCGCTCATAGAGACGGTACTGGTCGTCACAGATCACGTAGCCATCGACACAGGGCCAGAAGCCGCTGAAGCCCACGTTACCGTCGCAGAGCGACATGGCTTTCATCGCGCGCAGTTCCTTCAGCGACTTCTTCTTTAAGTGCTTCTGGAAGGCCAGTCCCTGCTGCTCTGCCCCCTTCTGCGAGGCGTCGAGGCCCAGCGCACGGGGAGCATCGCTCCAGGGAGCAAACGAACCACCACTATGACTGATACAACGGTGGAAGAGTCCTTTGGCCAGTGGCGAGGCACAGAGCATGCTACAGCTGATGGCACCAGCACTCTCGCCGAAGATGGTGACGTTAGAGGGATCACCGCCGAAGTTGGCGATGTTACGCTGTACCCACTGCAGGGCGTAGATCTGATCCAGCAGACCGTAGTTGCCCGAATGTCCGTCAGGATCCTCCTTCGAGAGTTCGGGATGAGCCATGAAGCCAAGGGCACCCGTACGGTACTCGACACTCACGATGACCACATCGCGCTGTGCGAGGTACTTCCACAGGTCGCCGCCATACCACTCTGTCTGGAAACCGCCACCGTGGATCCACACCATCACAGGCAACTTATCGGCAACAGACTTCGCTGGTGTGGCGATGCCAAGATACAGGCAGTCCTCACTCATCATATCCGCCGTACGTCCAGGACGTGTGGGCTGCGGGGGCATGGGTCCGAACGTGTCGCATACTCTCACACCCTCCCACGCTTTCGCAGGCTGCGGAGCCTTCCATCTCAGGTTACCCACAGGAGGCGCTGCATACGGGATGGCCTTATAGACAGCCAATCCGCCATCAGCAACACCCTGCACATCACCAGTCTCCACATGTGTACGGAGTAATGGCTGCGGAGCATCGGCTACAATCACTATTGCATCCGAATCCTCATAACATTTCTCATTCCTCATTCCACATTCCTCATTCCTCGAAAGAATCTTCTCCTTCAACGGTGTTCCATCGGAGGTCACTCCAGCGACATACCACTTATCCCCGCTCCTTCTTGCCAGGATGACATACTTGCCAGGATAGCCGTCGATAAACTTCGTCTCGTCCCAGAGGGTGGGCACATCCTTCATAAACTGCACGGCCCATGAGGGAGCATCATAGAGATTATTGGGAGCGAGGGCGAAGTGCTGCACACTGCTCTGGAAGAGCACTGCCGTTGCCATCGCAAACACATCACTGGTCTTGCGGATGGTACCATGCTGGTTGTCGGCACTGTAACGCTTATTCAGCGTAGAACCGCCGAAGTCCATCGATCCCACGGTATTCCTTATAAAGGGATGAATACAGGCGTTGAAGGCCTCGGCATCGCAGGCACCCTGTCCGAAGTGGAGGTTCTCTGATGCCAGCACCGCCTCGGCAGCCACGAAGTTCGGATACATCCGTTCCCAGCCACGGGGCAGCGTACAACCGTGGAATATCACCTGGATACCGAAGTCGTTGGCATCGGTGAGGATATCCTCATAGAGCTGCATCATCTGCTGCTTGTCGCCACCGAAGAAGTCCACCTTGATACCTAAGATACCGTTCTTCTGCATCCAGGCCATCTCCTTTCGGCGGGGACCACTCTTGTCCATCTTGTTCTTCGGACCCTGCGGAGCATCGTTCCACGTACCGTTGGAGTTATACCACAGGAACAGTCCTACACCCTTCTCCTTGCCATAGCGTGCTAATTCCTCCATCTTCTCATAGCCTATCTGCGTGTCCCAGAGGGCATCCACAAGCACGCTGCGGAATCCCATGGCAGCCGAGAAGTCGATGTAGCGCTTCTGCTCGTCGAAGTTACAGCTGGGATCCATGCCGATGATCCACGACCACGAGCCCTTGCCGTAGGTATAGTCCTTCGAAGCCTTGTACTTCGGCTTCACGAGATCGTTGGCAATCGTCGTCTCTGCGATGGGAGCCAGCGAGGTGCCGATGGTGATCGTCCTCCACGGTGTCTCTGCGGGCAGCGTCACCAGCGGTGTGGTGGAACCCGTACCGTTCATCTCCTCCGCCAACGGGAAGCCGATCTTATAGGTATTATCTTTCTCGTTCACGAGCCTGCAGCCCACATAGCCGCCGTCCGTTCCCGTCTCCGAGATCAGCACCCAGCCGTCCTTTTCCCCTCCTGAGTAGGAGGGGTGCCCGGAGGGCGGGGTGGTCTGATCCGCCTTCGTCTCCGCCTTATTGGTCTGATCCGCCTTAATTTTAAACAAACACGGGAACGTATATCCGAATCCCCATCCGTTCTTCCCCATCTGATCATCAGGCGTATAGCCCGTCTCATAACTCGGCGCCGTACGTGCAAATCCCGTCATCGGCTTCATCTGCGGACAAAGGAACGTGGTTGTTCCCTCGGGCAACACAAAGCCGCTGGCCTCATACTCCACAACACCCGACATCGTCTCACCGCCACGCACCTTCTTCGGATACACCTTATATCTATAGGCCACATCACGACTGGTTACGCGGAAGATCACATCCAGTGCCTCGCGCCCGTCCTTCTCGAAACGGCAGACACCCTCAGTGGCCACCACCTTCACACGACTCTGTTTGGTGGTCTTCAGCGTGTACTCGTCCTCATACTTACTCACGTCGCAGGCCTTCAGTGTCAGGCCCTGTGTCAGGTCGTCAAAATTAAGTTTCAGTCCTAAGGGCGACGGCTGGATAAACACTTGCCCGTCGAGTTTCACCTCGTACTTCGGACAGCCGTCGGCGACAGTCACCGTCACCGTCATCCTGCCGTCAGGACTTTCGATCTCCTGACTCCTGACTCCTGACTCCTGTGCGAAAGCCACTACCGACACTTGAAAAAAGAAAAGCATTGCGCCAAGATACCTGCGCCATTGTTTTTGAATATTGGTTTTCATCATGCTAAACTGTTAGATATTGTTATTCTATATGGGTGCAAAGTTACAAAAAAAAATCCATATTGCAAAATAAATCACGATTTATTTCCCGTCATCACAGCCATTGTAACTCTGTTTTTTTCTTTCCCATCATTTTTCTTGCAGATATGCCAGATATTTATTATTTTTGCAACCGAAATCAGAATTATAAACCTATTAGAATTGTAAAAATATGAATACTAAGAACTTTCTGATGCTGGCAGCTGTGACGACGGCAATGGCCATGACAAGTGTGATGATGACATCGTGTACCGGCAACGAGGACAACGCGGTAGTGCTGCCCAACATCCCGAGCGACGAAGCACCTGGCGGAGCATATGGCGAAGCACCTCACGAAGCACCTGTCGGAGCACCTGGCGAAGCATCTGACAGCGTCTCAAGCAAAATTACTATCCAGCCTGGCACTGAGGATCCTATAGCAGTTCCAGTAAACATCGACCCAAAAGATGCAACACAATGGATCAATAATCCTGTTAAAGATATAGGCCTTAGTCTTGATAAGTCATCCAATTATAATGGACATTGGTTCGGGTTTGATGGTTACAACTCTTACAATGCTTCCAATTACGATTACATTTGGATTGTTTATTCGGGCAATACGGGCGTGTTCCGTTTCGGAGTAACCTATAATCCTCAGAAGAGCGATGGTTCCTACGATTATGACATGGCATTATTCTCGGCTCCATCAGGCATCGCCTACATCAAATTGGATAAGACTAAGCCCAACTTGCGCAACGTCTTCACGCAGGATGATGGTCAGGAGGTCAGCATGAAGTTAGAAGGATTATGGATTGGCACCGAGAAAGGCCTGAACTGGGCATTCGGCAAATACGGAGGCGAAGTGTTCCCTGTCCCAAATCCTGACGATAGTAGCGATCAGCCCTTCATTTCTATCCAATAAGGGGGCAGATCATTATTCGTATGGGCAATATCACAGGGAAACGCCCCCTGAGATGGGGTAGCGATTCACGACGCCATCGGGTCATGGCCTAAGCAACTGATGGTGCCCAATATGGGGTAACGATTCGTTACTCCATATGCCGCCAAATGCCGCCATACTTGCCACTTTCGAGTCAACAGTATATCTTCGACGGTCTTAACAGGCATCGTTTAC